>VOFH01001695.1_pt1 | contig 300813 bp, 230 predicted proteins | sample 5384091 | NCBI WGS metagenome assembly VOFH01 (sample SAMN12384727, study PRJNA508395) | human gut metagenome | isolation source: healthy gut G | host: Homo sapiens
GTAGTTGTCGGAGAAGTCGCGGATGCGTCCGGCGAACTTCCTTTCCAATTCCCGATACGCCTTTTCTTCCCTGCCTCGTCATTGTCGAGCAGGCAGTGGATGCGCCCGTATCCATGCAGCACGTCAATGGCTTTTGAAACATTGGAAACAGAATTGAGAATGACGTAATCCTGTCCGTCAAGGCTGGGCATAGTCGGGCAGTTCCTCATCCGTAAGGTGAGAAATGAAAGATAGTCCGTCATGCCCTCGAACACGAGGCATTTCTTCTCTCGCTTCTCCCTGTTGCCGGATATGGCTGATGTCCTTCGGTGCGATGCAGCCCTTGAAGAAACGGTTGCGCACTTCATATCCTCCCGCCACGTTCGGAAAACCGATGGCGAAATAGGGCTTGCCGTTATGAGTGAAGTGCAGTTCCTTACATTCCGGCTTTGCCAAGGCGGTATCTATACCCCGTTCCTGCAAGTAGCAGAGCAATGCCGGATGGGAAAGTTCTTTCACTTTCAGATGTTGGAAACTCGGTTCGGATGCCTGCTGGCGAAAAAAAGAGAAAGATATGGGACGGATGTGTGGTGCCTGTTCCGCTATCTTGCCAAGCAGATAAGGCACATGGTCGGATGCGTACAGTACCCTGCGCCAATGCGATGATGTTGCCGCCTCTGCCCAGCCCGTAATCGAACCACAGATTGTGTTCCACGCTCACCTTGAACGATGCTTCTGTTTCCTGACGGAACGGGGATTTGTACCACAGGCAGTTTCCCTGTTGCTTTACGGGCGAATAACCCAAACTTTGCAGATAGTCCGCAATTTTGATTTGTTTTGCTTCTTGGATGTTCATGATATAATTTCTATGGATTTGATGATGACTGTAAAAACGTTGATTTGATGAATGAGATATGTATTGTCCTATACGTTAATGCTTTATATTCTCAACATCTTCTCAACAAACCACTCACAAATAGAGAATCCAACAAACTGATGCTGTTTCCCTCTCAACTTTTCTTTTCGATTGTTGAGAATTTGTTGAGAGTGTATGCTGTTTATTATCAGTATGGTTATATCATTATTCATCAATTCAACAAAAAAGAATAGTATTACAGGGATTCAAGTTGTTCCCTTGTGACGGTGTAGAAACGACCTGACTCTTTTTATCGGCTCATATCGGCATTCGATTGTAATTGAATTGGTAAGTGGTATATGTAAGCCCGTTAGAGGCAGGGAGTAAGTTTCCAACATTCCTGCAATACCTTTCTGACTTGGTGCTTCTCCACCTTTACCTGCGTGAATGCCACCAGCAAAAGAAGAATGTCGTTGTGGCAGAACGAGAATGTGTCCGTGCCGACACTTTCCATAATGTCAGGATAAGTTCGCACATCTCTATCTCCAATCGGTTACGATTGCTGCGGATAATCTTCAGCAAGGCTTCTGTGTGCAGAAGTGACGGGGCAAACCACATACGGCTTTCCTTTTCGGTGGAAAGTTGTCTGTATTGCAGGTAATACAGAAAGGCAGGTATCTCAGCTTTCAGCTTTTGCAGGAAGTCTGTGTCATCGGATTGCAGACGGTCTATCTTGCGCACCCAATAGCGTGTTTCACCTGCATCAATGATAACAGGCAGATACTCGTTGTTGGAGCATAGCACGAACTTGGCAAAGAACGCTATCTCGTCACGGTCTTTTCCTTTGGCTTCCACCTTGTAGGAAAGTGTGGTGCTGAGGTTCTTCAACCGCTCGCTGTCCTCCCTGCGGTTGAGCAATACCTCGTCCACCACGATAAGAAGTTTCCCTGCCCAGTCGGAATTGAACTGGCTGCGGAAGTCCTCGTTGGTGTTAAATGTAACATTGTTCTGAAACAGGGCTTTCAGGAAGTTCAGAAACGTGCTTTTGCCCGTGTTGCGTTCTTCTGATACCAACAGCAGGATAGGCAGTTTCTGCACGGGTTGCAGGTAGAGCAATTGAAGATAGTCCATGCCCAATTCATACTGTTCACCGAAGATATGGCGCACCAATGACCGGATACAGGGAAACTCGCCTTGTTGCGGACGGTGTCCTATCGGCTCGTAGAGGTTCAGGAACTTGTCCACCACGGGACGGTAGTCCACATGGTCGGGGACGGTGCAGAAGCCGTCATACTTCGGTACGGTGGCGAGATAGTCCTTGCCGTAGTCCTGCCGCAGTGTTTCGTTGTTCCACACGATGCGCTTCTTCACATAGCCTCCGTTCAGACGGGGCTGGTTCACTAACTTGTAGAGGGTAGTACCCACACGGATAAACTCCTCATTTTCAAAGTTGCCTTGTTTCATTAGCACTTCTTTTTTTGTTTAATCAGTGCAAAACTCGGCAATTAGCGCAGAACGGATTAACAACTCACGCATACCTCACGTAAGATTTTCTTGGATTTGGCTTTATGACATACTACAAAAGCCCGAAGAAATGCCATTCTAATGGATTCTTCTTCGGACTTGTCGTAATCATAGGTATGAATGGCAATATACCTATTCGAATAAATGAATAATTATATTGTTGGCAATGGGAATACGCATCGGTTTCATTACTTCATGTCGTCATATCAATGTGTTTTATGCCTGATATTTAGGCACTTCCATACTATTCATACCCAGCGAAAAGAAGATGCTTGCTTTCTCTTTTCGCAAGTACAGCCTTTCAAGCAGGATTTTACGCATCTGTTCTGCACCGGAACTGTTAATGCGGAAAGCAAGCGCGACTATCATTGGGAAACTGAACACATCGGCATGGTAACCGTTCTCCTGCCGAACATACTTCTGTACCTCGTATTCTTTTAATGCTCCACTGTTATAGATGTTTCTGATGGCAGAACGAAGTGTCGGAGCAATTACCCCGAACAGCTCTACCAGTTCCGGCTCGCCCATCCAAATGTAAGCGACATTATCCGGTATGATGATATTGCTGGATTCACTCATTGTTATGATGTTTCTTTCCATGCTCATGACACCGTTATACCGTTAAACGTCTTACTCAGTTTATCACCGAACATCGTCAGGTCGGTATTCAGTTTCTGCGTGGTAATCTTCGCATATATCTGGGTCGTGACAATATTCGTATGTCCCAATACACGGCTCACGCTTTCAATGGGCATCCTTTGCTCAAAGCTAATGTTGCGAAGCCATGACGACTGCAATGAAATGATATTGACTTGGTTATGCCACATTCCCTTATCATCCGTTTCAACGGTTTGCAGATAGACCAATAGTTCAAGCCGGGGAATATACGATTGTCTTTCTGCATCGGTCGGTAGCGTTCGACTATCTGCAAGGGTATATCCAGCAGCTTCACTTGGAAGGCGACTTTTGTCTTGTGGCGTTTGGACAATATCCACTTCTCGCCGTTCACCTCCACGATGTTGTCATTCGTCAGTTCCTGAATGTCCACGAACGACAAGGCGGTGAAACTGGCAAAGATGAAAATGTCACGGATGTATGCGAGCTTGCTGTCTGCAAACTCATGTGTCATGACCGCTTTCAGTTCATCCTCCGTCAGATATTCCCGTTCTTTCACATTGGGGCTGATATGAAACTGGATGAAAGGATTGCGCGGTATCAACCCGTTATAATGCGCTTTCATGACCACGCCTTTCAGCCACATACAGTTTGCCCATATCGAACCGTTCCGCAATCCGGCTTCAGTCGAGAGGTATGCGGCGAACTCCTTGATGAAATCGGGAGTAAGTTCCAACATGGACATATCGCTGCGTCTGTAAAACGACTTGATAAAGGCGGCTACATGGTTTCTTGCCCGTACACGTGCCCGATAGGTAGCCATTACCCTGTCTTTGCCTACCCGTTTCTTGAACACTTCGTTCTCACGGTCGAATGCTTTTAGCAGCGTCTCATACTCGCTGCCGATTCCCTGATAGGCGTTGCGCACCATCTCAGCCGTAACAAATGCCTCGCGGTCTGAAATGCGCTGGTAATGTTTGATGATTTGCGCCTTGATGTTGTCAAGGGCAAGGTTGATGTCTCGTGCCTCGCGGCTCTTGCCTTTCGCCTTGTTTCCTTTCACGTCCCAAAGCGTTTTCGGGATGTTCTGCTTACAACTGAACTGCGCCACAGTCCCGTTGATTGTCACTCGTCCCATGATGGGGACAATACCGTTTTTCTCCTTGCTGCCGTTCACGTAGAACAGAACCTTGAATGTGCTTCTTGCCATACTCGTTTTTTGTTTGCAAAGTTATTACTCAACGAGTTAGACCTTGATATGCCAACCTGTGCCACAAGCTGCCAAATACAACACGGTGTGTTAAAAATCACCATTCGGCGGGTAATGATTTGGAGACCGTTCTTCTTCATAAATCCGCTTTCCTTTACGTTACCTCGATTTTTCGCCTGTCCTCATTTGTCTTCGCAAACGCCTTATTGACAGGCATTACGAAGACATTTGTCCCTTTTTATTCGTCTTTTCCAGAGATTTTATGTAAATTTGTGCCAAAACAAAACAAAAAAGGTTTATGGCAATTACCGAAATACTTCCCGGCATCCACTACGTCGGGGTCAATGACCGCACCACCACGCGCTTCGAAGCCCTCTGGTCGCTTCCGATGGGCGTGTCGTACAACGCCTATCTGGTCGCAGGCGAAAAGATCGCCCTGATCGACACCGTCGAAGAGTCCTTCGGCAGCCGCCTCGAAGCCAACATCCGCGAGGCCATCGGCGAAAGGAAGATCGATTATCTGGTCGTCAACCACATGGAACCCGACCACTCGTCGTCGATCGCGGCGCTGCGCCGCATCTATCCCGACATCGAGATCGTCGGCAATGCCAAGACGCTCCAGATGATCGAAGGGTTTTACGGCATCGCCGGGGGCACGGTCGAGGTCAAGGAGGGCGACACGCTCGATCTGGGCGGCAAGACGCTGTCGTTCCACATGATCCCGATGGTGCACTGGCCCGAGACGATGGTCACGTGGTGCGCCGGCGACCGGACGCTCTTCTCCGGCGACGCCTTCGGCACGTTCGGGGCGCTCGACGGCGGCATCACCGATTCGCAGGTCGAGACCGACCGCTACTGGGACGAGATGCGCCGCTACTACGCCTGCATCGTGGGCAAGTACGGCGGTCCCGTGCAGAAGGCGCTCCAGAAGGTCCGCACGCTGCCCGTCGGAACGATCTGTTCGACGCACGGACCCGTATGGCAGCGGCAGATCGCAAAGGTTCTGGATATTTACGACCGTCTGAGCCGCTACGAAGGCGAACCGGGCGCGGTCGTGGCCTACGGCTCGATGTACGGCAACACGGAGCAGATGGCCGAGCGCATCGCGCGCGAACTGGCCTCGCGGGAGGTCGGCCCGATCCGGGTCTACAACCTCTCCTACGCCGACCCGTCAGTGGTCCTGCGCGACGTTTTCCGTTTCGACACGCTGATCGTCGGCGGCCCGACCTACAACGGCAACCTGTTCCCGCCCGTGGCCGAACTGCTCGACCGCATCGCCGCGCGCGGCATTCCCCGGCGCAGATTCGGCTGGTTCGGTTCGTTCTGCTGGGCCGGAGCCTCGGTGCGCCTGCTCGCGGAGTTCGCCCAGAAGATGAAGTGGGAACCCCTGTGCGATCCCGTGGAGATGAAACAGGGCTACTCGCACGAGATGTGCGATCCCTGCGCAACGCTGGCGGAGGCTGTCGCCGGATGCAGGTGCGGAAAATAGAACGACGCAGGGGCGGTCTTCGGACCGCCCTTTTTCGTACTGCGGCGGGGATATTTCGAAAAAAAGACTATATTTACATTCCGAAAGAAAAAACTCCAGGAATTATGATGAAAATTGCAATCGTGGGAACGGGTTACGTAGGACTCGTATCGGGGGCCTGCTTCGCCGAAATGGGACTCGACATCACCTGCGTGGACATAGACGCCGAAAAGATAGAGGGTCTGAACGCAGGCGTTATCCCGATCTACGAGCCGGGACTTGAGGAGCTTGTGCGGCGCAACGTGGAGGCGGGACGCCTGCATTTCACCACCGACCTCACAGAGTGCCTGCCCCATGTCGAGGTGGTCTTCTCGGCCGTCGGAACCCCGCCCGACGAGGACGGTTCGGCCGACCTGAAATACGTTCTCGACGTGGCCCGCACCTTCGGTCGCCACATCCGGAAATACACCGTGCTGGTCACCAAGAGCACCGTCCCCGTGGGCACGGCGCAGAAGGTGCGCGCCGTGATCGAGGAGGAACTCGAGAAGCGCGGCTGCAAGGTCCCGTTCGACGTCGCCTCGAACCCCGAATTCCTGAAGGAAGGTGCGGCGGTCAAGGATTTCATGTCGCCCGACCGCGTGGTGGTGGGCGTCGAGAGCGAACGGGCGCGCAAGCTGATGGCCAAGCTCTACCGGCCGTTCCTGATCACCAATTTCCGCGTGCTGTTCATGGACATTCCCTCGGCCGAGATGACCAAATACGCCGCCAACGCCATGCTGGCGACGCGCATCTCGTTCATGAACGACATCGCCAACCTCTGCGACCGCGTGGGCGCCGACGTCGAGATGGTCCGCAAGGGCATCGGTTCCGACGCCCGCATCGGCAACAAATTCCTCTACCCCGGCTGCGGATACGGCGGCTCATGCTTCCCGAAAGACGTGCAGGCGCTCGCCTGCACGGCCCGGGAACACGGCTACACGATGCAGGTCATCGAGGCCGTCGAGCGGGTCAACGAGCAGCAGAAAGGGATTGTTTTCGAGAAATTGCAGACCGCGTTGGGCGACCTGCGGGGCAAGGTCGTCGCAATCTGGGGGCTGGCCTTCAAACCCGAGACCGACGACATGCGCGAAGCTCCGGCAACGGTGGTGATCGGCCGCCTGCTCGATGCCGGAGCCGAGGTGCGGGCCTACGACCCCGTGGCGATGCCCGAAAGCCGCCGCCGGATGGCCGACCTGCCGATCCGCTACGCCCAGACGATGTACGAGGCCGCCGAAGGCGTCGACGCTGTGGCCCTCCTGACCGAATGGAAGGAGTTGCGCATGCCCGACTGGACACAGCTGCGCGCGACGATGCGGGGCGACGCGGTCGTCGACGGCCGCAACATTTTCGACAAGCCCGAGGTCGAAGCGGCGGGATTCCGCTACTTCGGCATCGGAAAATAAAAAACCGGCCCGCGGAAGCGGGCCGGTTCTCTTTCAGATCACAGCATCGGAACCACCGTCACGTAGATCGCTGCGATGATGGCCGACGTGATGACGCCCATGATATTGGCTCCCAGCGCGTCGGGCAGGATCATCGACGAGGGGTTGTCGTGCGCGACGATCTTCTGCGCGACCTTGGCCGTCGTGGGCACGCAGCTGACGGCGGCGATACCGATGACGGGGTTGAAATTGCCCCGCTTGAAGAAATACATGAGGTAACCGCCCAAAATGCCCCCGATGCCCGAAATCAGCAGGGCAAGAATCCCCAGGACGAGCAGTTTGAGCACCGTGGGGTCGAGCAGCGTGTGCGCGTCGCACAGCACGCCCAGCAGGATTCCCAGGAAAAACGTCGAACCGTAGAGCATCGGTCCGCTGATGAAATCGTTCACATGCTTGAGTCCCGACTCCTTGATCACCACACCGATGAAGAGCGAGAAGAAGAGCGGAGCGGCCACCGGGAAGAGCAGGCACAGGATCACGCACATCACCACGGCGAACGAAATCTTGGTCGCGGCGCTGTACTGCTTCACCGGTTTCTTCGCCGGTTTCATCTTGATGGCGCGCAGACGCTTGGGGACCATCGCCCGCACCAGGTAGGGATAGCCGCCGTAGGTCAGGCCGAGATAGAGATAGGCGACGACGGTGATCGGCACGAAGATCTCCTTCGAGAGGTTGAGCGAAGTGAAAAGCACCATCGGCCCGTCGGCCCCGCCGACCATCGCGATCGAGGCGCTGTCGCTGGGACTCAACCCCATCGAATAGGCGATCGGCAGCACAGCGAACGTGCCCAGCTCGGCGCACAGCGCGAGGAACATGCTCTGCAAGGGCTTCGCCAGCACGAAATTGATGTCGAGCATCGTCCCGATGCCCATGAAAATCAGACAGGCTATCAGTCCGTTGCTGAACGTGAAGGTGTAGATCGGTTGCAGGAAGTCGATCTGCAAAATGTTCATCAGCTGGTCGGTTTCCGTGACCATGGGGTCCAGAAACAGGTTGCCGTGCATGCCGCCCGGAAAAATCAGCACCCCGGCGTTCACCGCCGCCATGCCCAGCCCCATCGGAATCATCACCAGCGGTTCGAGCACGCCCCTGCGCCCCAGGTAAACCAGCAGGATGCCCAACAGAATCAGCCCGATACGCGCATACATGATCGCGGAATCGGCTTGCAGCAGGGTCGAGATTCCCTGGAAAATATTGCCAAGATCAAACCGTTCCATGGTGCAGCTCGTATAAACGGGTCATCTCGCTGTCTTGCCGTGCGGCATCCCCGGGGGTGCCGAGGTGGTATTCGGCCAGAGCGTCCATCGCATGGTCCGCATCCGGATCGGCGGAAACGTCCCCGCCGATCCGGGCGACCGAACGGATGTAGCGGTCGGTACGCGCAATGTCCATGCGGTAGGCGCGGCCCCATATGCGGCCTTTTCTCAACAGCGCGGAGATCTCCGTTCCGTTAAGCCGGGAGAAGAAAAACGTCATCAGTTTGAGTACGTACGCGAAGGCCATTCCCACGATAAACGTGAAGCCCATCATCAGCGACGTCTCCCCGATCATATGCATCAAATCCATTTTTTTACATTCATCAAAGTTTTACCATCGGGTGTGCCGGAACATTCTGCGCATGCGGCAAAGCATGCCGAACGTCGTTCGCCGCACCGGCGTCGGTGCGACAGCCCGGAGTCCGCACACGGAAATCCGACGTACGATGCACGGACGGCATCATACGCTTGAAAGCGAAAGGATTTGACGGCTAAATGACCAGAACGCCGAACCGGAGGTAGTCGGCGCGATGGAAAGGCAGGGCGGTCTGCCCGCCGCGCAATAAAGAAGAGACGACGTATTTCGTGCAGCAGCCCTGCGCCAGCGGGAAATGCCGCCCGGAGCAGACGTCACGGTCGCCGCCCGACACCCGCTGCGGACCTTCCACCGGCTTGCGCAGCGACCGCACGGGGCAAGGCACGGCCGTCCGGACGGTCTCCGTCGCCACGCAGTCCCCGTATTTGAAACCGGCAAGGAAACATTCCGCCGTCTGCCGGACCGCAGCCGCAGCCGGCACTCCGGACTTCGCCCCCGAATCCATGACGGACGAGAGGGAGGAGACCAGCAGAAAGAGGAATATGAAGACCGATGTTTTCATAGCGTACGGAAATACCCGTACCACAAATTTAGTACAAATCCGGAAGACAAGCAAGTTCGCGGCGGTTTTCTTTCAATTCATTTCCGGCCGGAGGTCGGACGAAGCCGTTCTCCGCCCCCGACCGGCCATGCAGGCCAGCCGGACGGGCACAAAAAAGGCCGGGAAATCCCGGCCCGGAAGGTATGGACTGCGTCTACCTGCGCACCTTGACGATGATCTTGCGCACCGTGCCCTCGCCCACCATCGGGGCGTGCCCGTCCTCGGGGAAAAGCACCGTAAACTGCCCCGGACGCATCGTGTAATAGGTCTGCGGCACGTCGTCGAAGAGCTGGATGTCATTCTCGACGCTGAATTCGCCCAGCGGCTTCTTGAGCTCCCTGCGCTCGCTCCAGCCGAAGGACTCCTCCTCGCCCCGGATGAGAACCTGGATGTCGATGTACTCGTTGTGGATTTCGAGTTTGGCGTCGGGCTTCTGTTTCAGCTCGCGCTCCATGACGTTGACGTAGATGTCCTTGCCGTCGAGTTCGTGAATACCCGGTTCCATCGTCGTCCAGTCGGTCGAGGCGATCAGTTCGAAAGCCTGTTTCATGCGCGGGCTTACGCCGTAGTAAAGCGCGCTGTTTTTCAGAGAGTCTAAAATCATATTCTTTATTTGTTTTTCGGTTCTGCGTTCGTCCGCCGCCGAATTCTGCGACCCCGCGGAGCGAATACAAAGTTAACAAGATTTTTTGTTTTGACAAAGTGGCGGAAAAAGCATTATATTTGATGTCGGAACGTCTTACCGGACCGCACCCGATTCGGCTTGGACTCCACCCTGCTTTTGCGTACCTTTAATAAAAACATACCGATCATGGACTTTACGGAAATCAGACTTTCGGGCAAAACCCGTCGTGAACACGATCTGCTGGGCGAAATGGAAATCCCGGCGGAGTATTATTTCGGCGTGCAGACCATGCGCGCGGTGGAGAATTTCCACATCAGCCGCGTGCGGCTCAACTTCTTCCCGGAGCTGATCCGCGCCCTGGCCGACGTCAAGCAGGGCGCCGCGATGGCCAACCGTGACCTGGGACTGCTCGACCCGGCGATCGCCGACGCGATCATCCGGGCCTGCGAGGAGCTGCGCGCCGGGAAACTCGAGGAGCAGTTCGTCGTCGACATGGTGCAGGGAGGCGCCGGCACCTCGACCAACATGAACGCCAACGAGGTGATCGCCAACCGGGCGCTCGAGCTGCTCGGCCACGAAAAGGGCGAATACGCCTACTGCCATCCGAACAACCACGTGAACCTCTCGCAATCGACCAACGACGCCTACCCGACGGCCGTGCGGATCGCGCTGGCGCGCAGCATCGACGGGGCGGTGGCCTCGCTGCGCGAACTGATCGCGGCGTTCCACGCCAAGGGCGAGGAGTTCGCCCACATCATCAAGATGGGCCGCACGCAACTGCAGGACGCCGTGCCGATGACCCTCGGCCAGGAGTTCGAAGCCTACGCCGCAACGCTCACCGAGGAGACCGAGCGGCTGACGGCCAACATGAAACTTTTCTTCGAGATCAACATGGGGGCCACGGCCATCGGAACGGGCATCAACGCCGACCCCGACTACGCCGGGCTTTGCACCCGTTACCTGCGCGAAATCACGGGACTGCCGCTGAGCAAGGCGACGAACATGATCGAGGCCACGAGCGACACGGGCGCCTTCATCATGAACTCCTCGGCCCAGAAACGCCTTGCGGTGAAGCTCTCGAAGATATGCAACGACCTGCGTCTGCTCTCGTCGGGTCCGCGCTGCGGCCTGAACGAGATCAACCTCCCGCCGCGCCAGCCCGGCTCGTCGATCATGCCCGGAAAGGTCAATCCCGTGATTCCCGAGGTGGTCAATCAGGTCGCCTTCCGCGTCATCGGCAACGACCTCACCGTGACGCTCGCATCGGAAGCCGGACAGCTCGAGCTCAACGTCATGGAGCCGATCATCGTCCACTCGCTCTTCGAGAACATCGAGATGCTGGTCAATGCCATGAACACGCTGCGCGAGAAGTGCGTCGTCGGCATCACGGCCAACCCCGAAGTCTGCCGCCGGATGGTCTACAACAGCATCGGACTCGTCACGGCGCTCAATCCCTACCTGGGCTACGAAACGTCGAGCATGCTGGCCAAGGAGGCCCTCAAAACCGGCAAGGGCATCTACGACCTCGTACTCGAGCATAAGCTGATGAGCGAAGAGGAGTTGCACAAGGTGCTGCAACCCGAAAACATGGTCCACCCGCGCAAGAAGATCGGAGAGTGACCGAACGGAACAGCCCCGGCCCGATGAGCCGGGGCTGTTCATTCCGCCGGGCCGCTATTCCGCCAGCCCGTAACGGCGCATCAGGGGCTTCACGTCGGGCACGGCGCCGCGGAAACGCACGTACTGCGCCAGCGGCTCGTCATAGCCCGCTTCGGTCAGGATATGGCGGCGGTAACGGCGCGCGGTTTCGGAATCGAAAATATCGCCCGTGCCGGTGAATGCCGCGAAGGCATCGGTGTCCAGCACCGCCGACCACGTGTAGGAGTAGTACTGCGCGGGGTAACTGCTGGCGAAGATGTGGTTGTAATAGGTCGTCCGGAAGCGTAAAGCGGTATGCTCCGGGAAGTCGTAACGTTTCAGGAACGCCCGTTCGAAAGCCGCCACGTCGCACCCTTCGACCGGCCGCAGCACGGTGTGCCATTCGAGGTCGAGCAGCGCGGTGGCATAGAAATCGGTCAGGTAAAGCCCCTTCAGGAAGTTCTCCGACTCCTTGAACTTCGCGATCAGCGCATCGGGAATCGGACGCCCCGTCTTGTAATCGCGGGCGTAGTGTTTCATCACCTCCGGCTCCCAGGCCCAATGCTCGTTCAACTGCGAGGGCAGTTCGACCATGTCGCGCGGGAAGCTGCCCGTCACCTGTGGATACGGCCCGCGCGAGAGGAAACCCGCCAGAGCGTGTCCGAATTCGTGGAAGAGGGTCTTGACCTCGGAGGTCGACAGCAGCTTCGGCCTGCCTTCGGCCGCACGCGAGAAGTTGCAGCTGATGGTCACCAGCGGCAGCACCTCCCGCTCTCCGGCGCACGAATACCCGCGCAGGCGCGAGCACCACGCGCCGCCGCGTTTGCCCTTGCGGACGAAGCAATCCAGATAAAGCAGTCCGAGGGGGCGGCCTTCGGCGTCTTTCGCCTCGAAGGTCAGCACGTCGGGGTGGAAAACGGGAATGTCCGTGCGCTGCGTCAGCGTGATTCCGAAAAGACGGTTGGCCACATAGAAAACGCCGTCGTTGAGCACATTGTCGAAAAGCAGGTAGTTGCGCATGCGCCCCAGTTCGGACCCGAATTTCGCCTTGCGCAGCTTGCCCGAATAGAAGGCCACGTCCCACGGTTCCAGCCGGAAGGCCGAATCCCGCTCGTATTTCACGGCGAAAGCCTCCAGTTCGGCACGCTCCGCACGTCCTTTCCCCGCGGCAGCGTCCTTGAGCGGCAGCAGCAGTTCGCGGACCTTTTCGGGCGTCCCGGCCATGTTCGTCTCCAGCGTGTAGGCGGCATAGTTCTCGTATCCCAGCATCCGGGCCCGTTCGAGACGCAGGTTGACGATGTCGACCGACAACTGGCGGTTGTCGTACTTCCCGTCCATGCAGCGCGAGGTGTAGGCCTCGTAGAGTCTCCTGCGCAGATCGCGGTTCGTGGCCGAAGCCATGACCGACGCATAGTCGCCGTTCGTGAACCCGACGGCCCAGACGCCCTGATGCCCCTGCCGGGCCGCATTGCGGGCGAAACGCTGCCGGGTCGTCCCCGCAAGCCCGTCGAGCAGGCTGCTGTCCTGCACGTACAGGACGAACTCCTGGGTCGCCTGCGTGATGTTCTGCCCGTGGCGGATGCGTTTGAGCGAAATCTCGCGGTTCAGCTCCTTGAGCCGCACCTTCTGCCCGGGCGTGCAGAGCGCCCCGCCGCGGATGTAGCTCCGGTAGACCTTGCCGAGCGTCCGCAGCTGGAGCGAATCCAGCCCGGCCGCATCGCGCCGGTCGTAGACGGCCTTCACCAGGCGGAAGATCGCCGTGTCGAGCGTCACGGCGTCGTATGCCTCTCCGGTCAGCTGCGCGGATTCCAGAGAGATCCGGATGACGGAGTCGCCTCCGAAATTCGATTTCAGGTAACCCAGCACCGCGCGCGGAACGTCCAGCAGGCTGTCGGCACAGTCGAGCGGCACGACGACGTTTTCGAAAGTCGCCTCCGCGGGGTCCAGCGCCCTGATTTTCGCAATCCCGGCCTTGTAGGCGCGGATGCCCTCCTCAATGGCGGGCATGATGTCGGCGGCATGGATACGGTCGAAGCGGGGCGCCCCGTAAGGGGCTTCGGAAGGCATCAGCAACGGATTTCCGGCAAAAAGCCGGCCGGAGAAAAGGAACAGCCCACATACGGAGAGGAGAAGCGTTCTCCTTACGAGCGGAAGGGATCGGATCATGGCGAACGATTGGCTGAATTTTTCCACAAGATAGCAAAAAAATCGTTCCGGACAACACCTGCCGGCAAATTAAAACCGGCGGAAAGAGTGTCTCCGCCGGGGCATCCCGTTTTCCGGGTAATTCGTCAGGAACTTTTCCGAAGCCGCACGACGACGGGATGGTGGTCCGAATAGTCGACCGGAAGCACCTCGTAGGAGAGCGGTTCGAAACCGCCGCTCAACACGTAGTCGATGCGCAGCGTGTTGTAGAAACCGCGGAACGTATGCGAATAGCCCGACCCGCACTCACGGAAGGCGTCGCGCAGCCCCCGCGCCATCGTGCGGTAGACATACGACATGGGCGTATCGTTGAAATCGCCGCAGACGATCCGCCGCGTGCGCGTCGCACCCACAACCTGCGCGATACTGTCGACCTGCGCGGCCCGAAGCACGCTATTCTCGCGCAAACGGGTCACGATACTGCGGATTTTGGTCTCGCGCGCCGTGTCCGAGAGAAACTGATGGCTGGTGATGAACTGGTTGTCCGAAGCGTTGATGGCCGTCGAGCGCAGGTGGTTGTTGAAAACCCGCACGGTGTCCTCGCCCACAATCACGTCGGCCCAGACCGAAGACGAAGGCGTCAGCACGGTGTCCGAACGCAGGATGCGGTATTTGCTCAAGATGGTCAGCGTCGAGCCATAGACCGAATCCGGAGCCTGCGTGCGTCCGAAGTGCGCAATCTCGTACTTCTCGCCCAGCAGCGAAAACTCCTCGGACTGCTCCGCGAGGCGGGCATTGAACTCCTGGAGGCAGATCAGGTCCGGAGCCTGCTCCTCGATCAGGCGCAGGATGTCGTCGACGCTGCTCCGGCCGTCCTCGCCGTAGAAACTGCGCACGTTGTAGCTCATAACCTTGACAGCAGCGCGGTCGAAGGCCGTCTCCGTGGCATAGCTGCGGCGGATTTCGGGACGCCAGAAGAGCGAGACCTTGAAAAGCCCCGCCACGACGACGACCAGCATCGCCCCGGCGCACACCCAGCGCCAGCGGATGATCCAGTAGAGCGTCAGCACGACCGACGCGACGTAGACCGCCGGAGCGGCCAGCCCCAGCACGGGAAAGAACCACACGCTGCCCGGATCGACATAGGGGACGAAATAGGTGAGAACCATCGTCGCGCCCACGGCCAGCGTCACGAGCGTCAGCGCCAGGTCGACGAGCCGCATGACGAGACTGCGGCGCCGTTTCCCCGAAGGGCCTCCCCCCGTATCCGTTATAGTAATCGGGAGCCATCGTCTAAAAACGGATCGTTCCCCGGCGTTTCCACCAATGCAGCAGCAGGAATCCCCACAGCATGCCGCCCACATGGGCGAAATGGGCCACGTTGCCCACGCCCCTCCATCCGAGGAACAGCTCGATGACGGCATAGATGATGACGAACCACTTGGCCTTCATCGGAATAGGCGGAATCAGCAGCATGATGACCGCATTGGGATGCATCACGCCGAACGCCAGCAGCAGGCCCATCACCGCGCCCGACGCGCCGACCAGCAGCAGCGGCAGCTCGCCGAACGCCAGCGCCGTGAGGTACTGGATCAGCGCCGCACCCACGCCGCAGACCATGTAGAAGGTCAGGAAACGCTGCGAGCCGAGTTCGTATTCGAGCGTACGCCCGAACATCCACAATGCGAACATGTTGAAGAAGATATGTTCGAAATTGGCATGCAGGAACATGTAGGTGATGAACTGGTAGGTATGGAAATAGGGCGTTCCCAGCGACAGGGCGCAATACTGCATGATCGTGTCGCCGACGGGCAGCAGCGCCGTGGCCATGTAAACCAGTACATTGATGATTATCAAATTCTTGACCACCGGAGGGGTCTGAAAATAGCGGTTCATGCGTTTTAATTTTTGCAAATGTAACTCTTTTTCCGCCGGATTATCCCAACTTGGCGCGCAAATCTTCCGGCGTGATCTCGGCGGTGATCGCCTTGCCCGAGGGCGAAAAACTGAAACTGCCCGTGTCGGCCAGCTGTGCGAGCAGCGCCGCGGCCTCCTCGCGCGACAAGGTCCGCCCCGCACCCTTGGCGCCGGAGCGGGCCATCACGCCGGCGATCTTCTCGCGCCGCACATCGGAGAGCGACACCGGAGTCGCAAAGGCCTGCAACAGGTCGAACAGCAGCCGGTCCACGGCGTCGGCGGGCATGTCGGCGGGCGTGCCCCTCACTTCGACGGTCCCTTCGCCGCAGAAGTCGATGTCGAAGCCCAGGGCAGCGAACTCCACGGCGTTCTCCTCCAGCAGGGCGTATTCGTCGCCCGAAAGGACCAGCCGTTCGGGGAACAGCAACTGCTGGCTCACCGACGAGCCGTTGCCCAGCATCCGGAGGTAATCCTCGTAAAGAATCCGCTCGCGGGCGCGCCGCACGTCGACCACTACGAAGCGGCCGCCCAGCAGAGCGGCGACATAACCGCCCGGCAGCGGCAGCGCATCGGTGAATTCCGGACGCTGCGGCATGTCGAACCGCTGCTGCTCGGGAACGGCCGACGAAGGGATGAAATCCAGGGCGCTGTCGTCGAATCCGCCGCCCGAAGGGGTGATCTCGAAACCGCCGCCCGACTCGAACTCCTCGAACTCCCCGGCGTCCGCACCCGGCAGGGCGAATCCGCCCGCCGCGGCCTGCGGGAACGACGGCGCGGCGCTCCGGACTCCGCCCGTGCGCAATCCTCCGACCGCGCTGTCCGACACGACCCCGCCGTCGCGGTACGGCACGTCGAAGCCCGTGAAATCAACGTTCGGATCGGGCGCCGAAGGGTCGATATACTCCTCGCGGAAAGGGTTGTAGTCGCTGTTCGACATGGCCAGCGGCTCGCTGTACACGGCTCCTTTCTGCAAAACGGGAATCTCCACCGGGCTGTCCCGGTCGAAATCCATCAGCGGCACGGCGCCCGTTTTGGCCAGCGTCTCGCGCACAGCGGCGTTGACGATCTGCCACACGGCCTCCTCGTCGGCGAACTTGACCTCGGTTTTCTGCGGGTGCACGTTGACGTCGATGCGGCCGGGGTCGATCGTAAGGTAGAGGAAATAGGAGGGCTGGCAGCTCTCGGGAATCAGCTTCTCGTAGGCTTTCAGAATGGCGCTCGTCAGATAGGTGCTCTTGAAAAAGCGCCCGTTGACAAAAAGGTATTGCTCCGTGTTGCGTTTCTTGGCGGCCGCCGGGCGGCCGATATACCCTTCGATGCAGGCGATCGAAGTGTCGGCCTCGACCTCCAGCAGGTTCTGCTTGATGTGACGCCCCACCACGTCGACGATGCGTCCCGCCAGCGATCCGGCCTGCAACGTATAGACCGGAGCGTCGTTGGCGTAGAGTTCGAAGGCGATCTGCGGGTTACAGAGCGCGATGCGCTGGAACTCGGCCTTGATCTGCGACGCCGAGGTGGTGCTCTTGTCCAGAAAACGGCGGCGCGCCGGAACGTTGTAGAAGAGGTTGCGCACGAAGAACTGCGACCCCACGGGGCACATCACCGGGGTCTGCGCCGCGAACTGCCCGCCGTTGATCTCGGTCTGCGTACCCACCTCGTCGCCGGCCTGCCGGGTGCGCAGTTCGACCTGCGACACGGCGGCGATCGAAGCCAGGGCCTCGCCGCGGAATCCGAACGTGTGCAGGGCGTAAATATCCTCCACGGCCCCGATCTTGCTCGTGGCGTGGCGGTCGAAGGCCATGCGCGCGTCGATGGGCGACATGCCGCAGCCGTCGTCCACGATCTGAATCAACTCCTTGCCTCCGTCGCGGAAGTTGACCTTCACCGAAGTCGCCCCGGCGTCGATGGCGTTCTCCATCATCTCCTTCACCACCGAGGCGGGCCGGTTGACGACCTCGCCCGCGGCGATCTGGTTGGCAACGACCTCGGGTAATAATCTGATCTTGTCTGCCATTTACTCCTCGTAATCGTTGGGAACGACCCTAATAGGCGCATAGGGATTGAACTCCTCCTCCCCGACCTGCTGCGTTTCGGTCGCGGGTGCGGTCCGCGCGCGCAGGAACACATCGGCCAGCTTCGGGTAGAGCAGGTAGATGAAAAGCAGCACCAGCACGGCCCCCGCGGCCATCTTCAGCACACGGATACGCCCCCGCTCCTCCTCGTTCGAACGCCGCGCATCCCGGGCTTCGCGCTGGGTGCGGATGTACTGTCCGGGCTGGTATTCGCGGTCGGCATCCTCGGCGCGCTCGCCGCGCAACTCGGCACGGCGCTGTTCACGGGCCTCCTTCTCGGGGTCGTAATAACGCGGGATGTAATTGAATTTGTTCGGGTGCCGTTTGAAAGGGGTAAAGCCTAACATGGTCGTTCTATTTTTTGTAAAGATACGAATATCTTCGCAATTTTATTGCATGACTCTCTTTATTGTGGTTGCATTGCGACAAGCCCCCGCCTCAGGCGGGGGTTTAGGGGTGGGTCAGATTTGCAAACGCGGCATTCCGCCGCCAATTACAAGCCGGAATCAATGTACGAACGATTAATAATTCATCCCGGATTATTACCTGAAGAAGCTTTTCATCCGTTCGAAAATATTCTGGTTCTTGACCGACTCCGCCTTCTGGAAAGAGGGCTGCGCGGCCAACTGCTCGACGAGTTTTCGCTCCTCAGCCGAGAGTTTCGACGGAACGGTGATGTCCACCACCACCAGTTCGTCGCCGCGACCGTAGCCGTTCACGTCGGGCAGTCCCTTGCCGCCCAGGCGCAGCACCTTGCCGGCATGCGTTCCCGGGGCGATCTTGATCTTGGCGCGCCCGTCCACCGTCGGAACCTCGACCGTACCGCCCAAGAGGGCCGTCACGACCGTAATGTTCAGATTGTGGATCAGGTCGTTGCCGTCGCGCACCAGTTCGGCGTCCGGCTCCTCCTCGATGAGCACCTGCAAGTCGCCGTTCACTCCGCCGTGACGCGCCGCATTGCCCTTGCCCGACACCGTGAGCACCATGCCTTCGCCCACGCCGGCCGGGATCTTGATCTCCACGACCTCCTGCCCGCGCAGCGTGCCTTCGCCCTTGCACTTGTCGCAGGGGGCCGTAATCACCTTGCCCGTGCCGCCGCACGTGGGGCACACGCCCTGCGTCTGCATCCGGCCGAAGAAGGTGTTCTCCACCCGCGTCACATAGCCCGTGCCGTTGCAGGTCGAACAGGTCGAATAGGAATTGGCGTCCCTGGCTCCCGAGCCGCCGCACTTGTCGCAGGCGACGGTCTTGTTGATCTTGAGTTTCTTCGTAACTCCGTTGGCGATCTCGGCCAGCGTCAGACGGACCCGCACGCGGATGTCCGAGCCGCGGTTCACGCGCCGTCCCCCCGCCGCCGTTCGACGAGCGGAATCCGCCCCCGAAATGGCCGCCGAAGATGTCGCCGAACTGCGAGAAGATGTCCTCCATCGAGAAGCCGCCTCCGAACCCTCCGAAGCCTCCGGCTCCGCCGCCCGCAGCGCCGTTCATGCCGGCGTGGCCGAACTGGTCGTAACGGGCGCGCTTGTCGGGATTCGACAACACGTCGTAGGCCTCCGCGGCCTCCTTGAATTTCTCCTCGGCCTCCTTGTCCCCGGGGTTCTTGTCGGGGTGGTACTTGATGGCCGCCTTGCGGTATGCCTTCTTTATTTCGTCAGCGTTAGCGTTTTTCTGGACGCCCAGCACTTCGTAGTAATCCCTTCTTCTCTGCCATGATTCTACTCTCCTACAACGACTTTGGCGAAGCGAAGCACCCGCTCGCCCAGCATGTAGCCCGTCTGAACGACGTCGATGACCTTGCCCTTCTTCTCCTCTCCGGCCGCGAACCGGGCAACGGCCTCCGAAAAATCGGCGTCGAACTCCTTGTCCAGCACCTCGATCTCGGTCACGCCCTTGCGGCGGAGCGCCTCGGTAAATTTCTGTGAAATGAGCGTCACGCCCGCCCGCAGCGCCTCCAGATCGTCGCTCTTCTGCATGGCGTCCACGGCGCGCTGCACATCGTCGCGCACAGGCAGCATCTCCAGCAGCACGTCGCGGCCCCCGGTCTGCACCAGGTCCATCTTCTCCCGGAGCGTCCGTTTGCGGTAGTTGTCGAACTCGGCTTGCAGGCGGACGTACTTGTCCTGCCACTGGGCCACGGCCTCTTCGAGCGCCTTGGCTGCGTCGGCTTCGGCAGCGGGTTCACCGTCTGCCAATGTGTCAGTCGCCTCGTCGGTTTCATCTGACACATTGGCACAAGGCTCCCCGTCGCACGACGGATAACCATCGCCGGGGGTGAACCCTTCGTCGCCGCTAACAGCCTCATTATAAACTTTTTCTTTTTTCATATCTTGTAATTTTTCAGTTTTCCTCCCCTTATTCGAACAAATTGCATACCAACCCGGCCAAGAGGCGGTCTTCAAGGGCAATGCCTGCATGCCGGGCATCGAACCGGCCTGCGCGCCACCGTCCCAAAGCCGCTTCGCGGCAAGGCGGCGCTTATCCGATGATGAAAATGGCCGGGCGCCTGTTCATTTCGGGCAGCTGGCGGCGGCGCCACTCCCCGGCCGTATGGGTCTCGATCCGCTCGTCCGGAGCCGTGAGGTCCACGGCGACGGTCAGGCGCGTCTGGTCTCCGAGCGTCTGCACCAACTGCTCCATCAGCTTCACGTTGCGGTACGGAGCTTCGATGAAAAGCTGCGACTGCCCCTCCGACAGCGCACGGCGTTCGAAGAAACGGATGGCCCGGGTCCGTTCGGGCGGCTTCACAGGCAGGTAGCCGTTGAAAGCGAACGACTGTCCGTTGAGTCCCGAGGCCATCACCGCCAAAATGATCGACGACGGCCCCACGAGCGGCACGACGCGGATGCCCCGGCGGTGGCACGCCCCGACGACGAGCGCCCCGGGATCGGCCACGCCCGGCACGCCGGCCTCGGAGATCACCCCTGCCGAGCGGCCTTCGAGCAGCGGCGCGATCAGCTCCTCGATTTCGCGGCCGGCCGCGGTGTGCTCGTTCAGTTCGCGGAATTCCAGTTCGCCGATGGGCCGCGCGATGCCGGCTTTCGACAGGAAACGCCGCGCCGTGCGGGTGTTCTCAACGATAAAGTAGTCCAGCGCATCCATCACGGCCCGGTTGGCCGCAGGCAGCACGTCCCACGGCGCCGTTTCGTCCGAAATCGGACAGGGAATCAGGTATAAAATTCCAAATTCAGAATTCATTCATAATGCATAATTAATTAGGTTCGCAGGCATAATTCTGAATTGTGAATTCTGAATTATGAATTGCGCTCCGCGCCTTATTCCTTGAGGTAGATTCGTTTCACACGCGACGAGACCGACGTCATAATCTCGTAGGGTATCGTGTCGAGCACCCGGGCCATCGTTTCGAGGTCGTTGCCCGGCTCGGCGGAGAAGACCGTCACTTCGTCGCCCTCGCCGACGCCCGGAATGTCCGTGATGTCGATCATGCAGCTGTCCATGCAGACGCGGCCCACGATCGGCGCAGGCCGCCCGGCCACACGCATCGACCAGCGTCCGCAGCCCAGATGGCGGTCCAGCCCGTCGGCGTAACCGATCGGCACGGTCGCCGTCACGGTCGGCCGCAGCAATTTCCCGGCGCGCCCGTAGCCCACGGCGTCGCCCGCTTCGAGACGCTTGATCTGCACGATGCGGGTTTTGAGCGCCGAAACCGGGCGCAGGCCCGCATTGTGCTCCCAGCCGAAGCCGTAAAGCCCCAGCCCGAGGCGGCACATGTCGAACCGCGCCTCGGGGAACCGCTCGATGGCCGCCGAATTGGCCGTATGGCGGATGACGGAATAGGGCAGCGACGCGGCTACGGCGGCGCTCATGCGGTCGAAGCGGGCGATCTGCGCCCGCGTGTAGGCATCCTCTTCGGGCATGTCGGCGCAGTTCAGGTGCGAAAAGACCGACGCCACCTTCACGGCGGGCAATGTCGGCAGCACCTCGCAGAACCGCCCGATCTCCCCCTCCATGAATCCCAGCCGGTGCATGCCCGTATCGAGCTTGATGTGAACCGGATAGCGGGTTTCGCCCGCATGCGACACCGCATCGGCGAAATCGGCGAGCGAACGGAAACTGTATATCTCGGGTTCGAGGCGGTTGGCGATCATCTGGTCGAAACTGTCGGCGTCGGCATTCAGCACCACGACGGGCATCGTGATCCCCCGCTCGCGCAGCAGCACCCCCTCGTCGGCGAAGGCCACGGCCAGGTAGTCCACGCCCTCGTGCTGGAGCATCTGAGCCACCTCGAAATCCCCCGCGCCGTACGAACCCGCCTTGACCATCGCCACGAGCCGGGTCCGAAAGTCGAGCTTCGAGCGGAAATAGTTTAGGTTGTGGATCATGGCGTCGAGATCGACCTCCAGCACCGTCGTGTGGCTCTTGCGCGCCAGCGCATGCGCGAGTTTCTCGAAACGGTACTCCCGCGCGCCTTTCAACAAGACGGCACGCCCGGCCACGGCCCTGCGGCCGATGCGGGAGATGCACTCGTCGGTCGAGGCGTAAAACTCCCTGTCGCAGCCGAACAGCGCGGCGTAACGCTTCAGTTTGGGACCGATGCCGATGAACGTGTCGATGCCCGCCCGGGCGACCATTCCGGCCACGCGGCCGTACAGTTCGTCGTCCGAAAGCCCGCTTTGGGCGATATCCGACAGGACGAGCGTCCGGCGGCGCGACAGCGCCACGTTGTGCAGGTAGTCCAGCGCCAGCGCCAGCGAATTGAGGTCGAGGTTGTAGGCGTCGTTGATGAGCACCGAATCGTTGATGCCCTCCTTCACTTCGAGACGCATGGCGACCTCGGGAGCTTCGGTAAACGACGGCGCGGGATAGCCCATCGCCGCGCAGAACGCCTCGACGATCCGGGCGTTGCGGCGTGACGCCTCGTTGCCGATCAGCGTCTCCGGGACCTCGGGGCATGAGGCCGCGTCGCAGAGCTTCCGCCCCGCGAAGCGCGAGGCGATCATGCGGCCCAGCGGCTCGTAATAACTGTGGTAAACGATGGTCTCGGCACGGTGGGCCAGAACCATCTTTTCGTCGCATTTCTGCTCCAGGTTGAGGAAATTCTCCTGGTGCGCGTCGCCGATCGAGGTGAAAACCACCACGTCGGGACGGATGATGCGCTCCAGCCGCTCCATCTCCCCCGGCTTCGAAATGCCCGCCTCGAAGATCGCCAGCCGCTCGTCGCCCTCGAGCATCAGCACCGACAGCGGCACGCCCAACTGCGAATTGTAACTCTTCGGCGAACGGTAGCACTTCATCCCCGCGGGCAGTTCCTCGGCGATCCATTCCTTGATGACCGTCTTGCCGTTCGACCCGGTGATGCCCACCACCGTCCCCCGGAACTGCGCCCGGTGATAGGCCGCCAGACACTGCAAGGCCGCAATGGCGTTTTCAACAACCACGTAACCGCACTCCGGCAGGGCTTCGAGAGGCCGTTCGACCATAAAAGCCCGCACGCCGCGCGCATACATCTGCGCCACGAACGCATGCGAATCGTGGTTCGCGCCGCACATGGCCACGAACATCGGGCCCGAGCCAAGCTCGCACGTCAGCGAGCGGCTGTCGGTCACCACCGACTGCACTTCGCAGTCCGTTCCGGAGAACCTGCCGCCCACGACGGCGGCGATTTGCGAAAGACGATATTTCATAAAATACCCAATGGTTTATCTTTTGTACTTTCATTTCCAAAAGTACGAAAATATTTACAGCTCTTTGCCGCTTTCTGGTCGTCAAAAAGACTCAAGCCGCGACATAGTCGCCGGATCTTTGTACCTTTTTTCCGCAAAAAGGTTCCCAAAAACTCTCCGACGGATGCCTACGCCTACAACGGCTCCGGCATCGAGTCGGAATCACTCGCCGCAAACGGCGGAGCAGGCGTAAGACGCCTGTTTTATGAGTACTTGCGCAGGACGGAATCGGAATCGCAATAACCTACCCTCGCCCCTAAAAGCGGTTTTAAACCGCCGCATGATCGCTTGGAGCGGAAAGAGATCGTCCGATGGTCCGCGCGCCCGGAGCGGGAGGCTGGCAAAGGCGTCCGCAGGCGAGGGCAGACAGCGTGCTGTTTACCGAGCCGCCACAGTCTAAACGGCGCGTGTTTTTGCGCCGTAAAGGCTTGATCTTGCTGCGCCCGTTCAGCGCGGACAGGAGGACAATCCCGCGTAAAGCGACATGCGGAGAACTTTGGGTACCTTTTGCGGTCAAAAGGTACAAAGAACAGCAGCAGTCGCAGACTGCAAAATCACGACAGATCGAAGGTCACGATCGTAATTCCCGCACCGCCCCGGTCGGCATGTTCGTCGACCGCCGAGACGATCTCCGGCACCGTGCGCAGGTAGCGGCGTATCTCCTCCTTCAGTGCGCCCGTGCCCTTGCCGTGGAGGATCGAGACCGAACCGACACCCACCATCAGCGCATCGTCGATGAAGTCGCGCACCTCCTCCAGCGCCTCGGCGGCCCGCATGCCGCGCACGTCGATGTGATCCTTGAAGTTGAGTTTGCGCGACGAGATGTCCACCGAGAGCACCGTACGGGCCGCAACGGGCCGCGTCGCCTCGCGGTATTCGCTGTTCGAAACGACCGTGAGCAGCGTCTTGTCCACCGTCGTCAGAATCTGCCCGAAGGCCACCTGCGCCCGTTTGCCCTTGACCGACTGCACCACACCGACCATCTCCTGCCCGGCCATGCGCACCTTCGACCCGGCGACCACTTCGCGCGGCTTTTCGGGCTGCGGAGCGGCCTCCCCGGCTGCCGGCTGCGCGCCCTGCTGCGCCCTGCGCTCGGCGCGCCGTCGGCGGCGGCGTTCGATACGCTCGATCTCGCGGGCCACGGCGGCTTCGTTCCCGGCCTCGTCGGCCTTCTCGACCGCCTCGCGGAAGTCGTCCAGCTCGCGCCGCGCCAGCCGCGTCAGCTCCTTTTCGGCCTGCGCCTCGCGGATGGTTTTAATCGTATTTTCTATCTGTTTGTTGGCGTCGGCGATCAGCTGCCGGGCCTCCTGCTTGGCCCGTTTGAGAATCTCCTGCCGCTCGGCGCGGATTTTCGCCAACTGCTCGGCGTAGGTCTGCTCCAGCTCCTCCACCTTGCGGTCCGTCAGGCGTATGCGGTCGCGTTTCTGCTCCCAGTAGTGCTTGTCGCGGGCGATCTCGCGCAACTGTTTCTCGATATTGATATGGTCCGACCCGGCCTTCTCGCTCGCCGCGCGGATGATCTCCTCCGGAAGCCCGATCTTGCGGGCGATCTCCACGGCGAACGAACTGCCCGGCTTGCCCGTCTCCAGCCGGAAAAGCGGCCGGATACGCTGCACGTCGAACATCATCGCGCCGTTGGCGATGCCCTCCACCGACGCGGCGTAATACTTGATATTGGCATAGTGGGTCGTGATCACCCCGTAGCACCCCCTGGCCAGCAGCCGCTCGAGGATGGCCTCGGCGATGGCCCCGCCGATCGTAGGTTCCGTGCCCGAGCCGAACTCGTCGATGAGCACCAGCGTACGGTCCGAAGCCCCGGCGAGCATGTGCTTCATGTTGAGCAGGTGCGAAGAGTAGGTCGAAAGGTCGTTGTCGATGGACTGCTCGTCGCCGATGTCGAGGAAGATGCTCCGGAACACGGGCAGCTCCGAGACCTCGGAGACCGGAACCGGAAACCCGCACTGGAACATGTACTGCACGATACCCGTGGTCTTCAGGCAGACCGACTTGCCGCCGGCGTTGGGGCCCGAAATGACGAGGATGTGCTTGCGGCGGTCGAGCTGCAAGTCGAGCGGCACGATCTCGCGCCCCGCAGCCCGCAGCGTCTGCTGCAACAGCGGGTGGCGGGCGTTTTTCAGCACCAGCCGGTCGTCCGTCGAGAGGATCGGCCGCACGCATCCGTTCTCCGAGGCCCAGCGCCCCTTGGCGCGCAGCATGTCGATCTCGGCCAGGTAGTCGCCCGAGGCGGCGATCAGCTCCGCATCGGGCCGGATCGCTTCGGTAAACTCCGTGAGGATGCGGACGATCTCGCGCCGCTCGGCATACTCCAGTTCGCGCAGTTCGTTGTTGATCTCCACCACCTCCACCGGCTCGACGTAGAAGGTTCTTGCCCGTCGCCGATTCGTCGTGGATAAAGCCGTTCAGTTTGCGTTTGTTGCCCGCCGAAACCGGGATCACGGCCTTGCCGTCGCGGATCGAGATCTGGGCGTCGGCCTCGACGATGCCCGCCTCCCTTGGCCGCAGACAGCACGGCCTGCAACCGCTTGGCCGCCTGCCCTTCGCGTTCGCGGATGGAGCGGCGGATCTCCTGCAGGGCGGGCGAGGCGTTGTCCTTCACCTGGCCGAAGCGGTCGAGAATGCCGTCGATGCGCTGCACGATCTCCGGAAAGGCCGCAACGCCCCGCGTGCGGGCATGGAGGGCCGGATAACGCTCCTCGCGGCTGATGATGAACGAGACGATGCCGCCGATTGCGGCCAGCGCCCGGCGCAGGGTCACGACCTCCTCCACGTCGAGGAACGAACCTTCGACGCGCAGTTTGGCGACGATGTAATCGACGTCGGGGTACTCGCCCCCGGGGAAATCATGCTCCATATCCAGCAGCAGGCGCATTTCGTCGGCGAGCGCCAGCCGCCGTTCGATCTCGCGCGGCGAGGTCGAGAAATCCTCCGCGGCGATCCGTTCGCGGGCGGCGCGCATGGTGCAACGCGCGGCGACCTGCTCGCGGAGCCGGTCGAAACCTATCTTTTGCTCGAATGTAGCAGGGTAAATCATGAGGAATGAAAAATTAAAAATGAAAAATTAAGAATTGGCCGACCGTCCGAAGATTCATTTTGCGCTCTCGATATGGCAATATGGCCGGACGGGACATGATGAAAAACATTCCTGCCGGCTCCTTTCCAATTTTTAATTCTTAATTTTTAATTCTTAATTTCACCGAGTCCCGCTCGGCCCTGGCCGCAGCTTTGGCGGCTTTGCGCTCGGCCTTCTCCTGCATCTTCTCGGGACTGCGCCCGAAAAGCGAGAAATGCACGTAGCGGCCGGGATACTGCTCGAGGTTGGCCAGCAGCGAGGCGAGATTAGCGCTGGCCTCGGTCAGCGAATCGTAGAGCGCAGGATCGTTCATCAGTTTGCCGACGGTCCCCTCGCCCGCCTCGACCTTTGCCAGCAGACCGTTCACCTCGTCCACAGCGTCCGTAAGCCTGCGGGCGAACCCGGCGTCGGCCAGCTCCCCGGTTATCCGGTTCAGGCTGCCGACGATGCTGTCCACACGCGGGGTATTCCTGCCCAGCATCGCGGAGAACTCCGTAAGGTCGTCGACGGCGGCTTTCAGGTTGCGCTTCTCGGCGTCGAGCAGGCCGGCCATGTCGCCCGTAATGGCGTTCAGGTGGCTCAACGTCCCGGAAATATTCTGCGCGTTGGCCTCCATCAGGCGATTGAGATTGGTCAGCGTGCGCGAGAGGTCGCCCGTCACCTGCGACACCTTCTGCTTGAAGAAATCCAGCTCCGACCCGGCCACGTCCATCAGGTCGCGTTCGCGCACCGAACGCAGCGTGTCGCCCTTCTGGAGATAGGTGCGCGCCGTGCCGTAGTTGATTTCGATGGCCTTTCCGCCCATCAGCCCGTTGCTGTAAATCTTGGCCTCGGAGTCGGTCGGAATGTGATACTGACGTTTGATGGTGAACTGCAACACGACGTTGTCGCTGCGCTGCGGATCGAACGAAATGCCCGTCACCGTACCGATCTTGACGCCTTTCATCATAATCGGCGACGCCGCCTGCACGCCGTTGATCTGGTCGTAGGCGGCGTAATAGACCGAATTGCGGCTGAAAATGTCGAATCCTTTCAAAAACCGGATTCCGGCCCACGCGGCAATGATCATCGTCACGCCGAAAATTCCGATTTTAACTTCCCTTTTCATATCTGTACTTTTATTTTACAATTTGCGTACCCCGGCACGCGACCACGAAGGCCCCGGGAAATACCTTGCGCACCTCGGCCAGCTTCCGCTGTGCGGCTTCACGGGTGCCGTACTCGCCCACACCGTATTTATAGGGGAACCGCCCCTCGGCCGCATACTCCTTCACCTTGCCGCGGTAGGCACGGAACTGCGCCGAGGCGAGGGGTACGGGCGACGCCGAAGCCATCACCTGAATCGTATAGCGCAGGGGCTGTACGGCCGGTTTCTCCGGGGTTCTGACCGGAGCGGCCGTCGCGGTCTTTCCCTCCGCGGGCTGCGCCGCTGCGGTCTTTTCAGCGGACTTTGCCGCAGGCTTTTCAACGCTCTTTTCCGCGGCCTTTCCGGCAGACTTTTCCGCAGGCTGTTCCGCGGCCGGTTTCGCGGCAGCGGCCTGCTCCTCCTCGGCCATCCGGGTCCCGAGCACATAGACCGAATAGTTGCGGATCGCCTGGTAGAGCGACCGGGCGATCTCGTTCTGCCCCTTATCGGACTTCATGTAGGCCAGTTCCTGCTGGTTGGACATGAACCCGATCTCGGTCAGCACGCCCGGCATGTCCGTCGCATAGAGCACCCGCAGCAGCTGCGGCTTTATGCCGCGCGAATGGCGGCCCGCCTTGAGGTAGCTGTTCTGAATGCAGCGGGCGAAAGCCATGCTGTATTCGCCGTAGGTGAACTGGCAAATTCTGGATGTAGGCCCGGACGATGGCCGCCGTCCGCTCGTCGGACATGTCGATCAGATCCTCCCGGTTGCTCTCGTAGAGGGCGTTCTCGTTGTAACGCTGCTCCTTCGGACTCTCGCCCATGATCAGCGTCTCGACGCCCCGCACGCCCGTCGCCCGGGGTGCGGCGTTGGCGTGGATCGAGATGAAGAGGTCGCCCCCGGCCTTGTTGGCAATGTCGGCCCGCGCCTGCAGGTCGGCCGCCAGGTCCGCCCCCAGAGTCCTGTCCGCCGTGCGGGTGTAGACCACCTTCACGCCCGGCATCCCCTCCTCGACGAGCTTTCCGAGTTTGAGCGCCACCTTCAGCGTGAGGTCCTTTTCATAGACTCCGCCGTAATGCGCCCCGGGGAATTTTCCGCCGTGCCCGGCGTCGATGACCACGACTTCGACGCCGTGCGCAATATTCCCCGCAGACGCAACGTTCATAAGAACAGTTGCAGCCGCGAAGGCGAATAGCAGCAAAAGTCGTGTGCGCATATTTAATGGTACCAAGTGTGAGCTTTCTATAAATTTTTACCTATCTTTGTCGGGCCGAAAACGCGGCGGGAAGGGCACAGGACCTCGATCCGGGCGTTTTTGCCGACTTGTCGGCAAAGGTATGGAAAATTTTTGGGATTTTGGATAAAATTAGGGTAAAATATCTCTTGTCGGCGACGGTGATTCTGCTGTTTGCCCAGATCGTACTGGGCGGCGGAGCGCCCCGCACGGCCCGCAATCCCGCCCCCGGGGACACCGTCCCGGTTCCGTCCCGCGCCGACGCGATACGTCCCGACACGAGCGCACGTCCGCCTTTTGTCACCCCCTCGCGGCGCGAGGCCCGCAGGCAGGCGCGCGAAGAGGCCCGGCGGCGCGAAGCGTTCAACGCACTGCCGCAGGAGGAGAAGGATTCGCTCTTTTCGGCGCAGGTCGACTCGCTCGTGGCGCAGAAGGCCGATTCTCCGGGCGCGGCACGGCCCGACTCGCTCGCCGCCGACACGCTCCGCCGCGATTCGGTGAAGACGCCGCGGCCCGCAGGGGCGTTCCTCGACGACCCGATCACGGGCAAGAACACCGACTCGCTGGTCTACGACGTGCGCAACAACTGGTCTACATCTACAACAAGGCGACGTCACCTACCAGAACAGCAACCTCAAGGCCGACTACATGCGCATCGACATGGATTCGAAGATGGTCTACGCCTACGGCAAGCCCGACACGCTCGACGGCAAGGATATTGTCACCAAACCCGAATTCACCGAAGGGTCGGCCACCTACCAGATGGATACGATCACCTACAACCTCGATTCGAAGAAGGCCAAGATCAAGGGCGTGGCCACGCAGCAGGGCGACGGCTGGCTGGTGGGCGGCAGCGTGAAGAAGATGCCCGACAACACCTTCAACATCGAACACGGCAAGTACACCACCTGCGAAGAGACCGATCACCCGCACTTCTACCTGGCGATGACCAAGGCGAAGGTCATACCCGGCAAGAAGGTCGTCACCGGTCCGGCCTATCTGGTCATGGAGGACGTGCCGATCTACTTCCTCGGCATCCCCGAAGGCTTCTTCCCGATCAATATGGGCCCCAAATCGGGCCTGCTGATGCCGACCTACGGCGAGGAGTACTCCAAAGGTTTCTTCCTGCGCGATCTGGGCTATTACTTCACGCTGGGCGAGTACGCCGACCTGGCCGTGCGCGGAGGATTCTACACGCTCGGCTCGTGGGAAGCCTCGGCCGCCTCGCGCTACATCAAGCGCTACAAGTACAGCGGCAGTTTCAACATGCAGTATTCGAATGTCAAGACGGGCGAAAAGGGCGAACCGGACTACATCAAGCAGAGCAATTTCCGCATCCAGTGGACCCACTCGCAGGACGCCAAGGCCAACCCGGGATCGACCTTCTCGGCCTCGGTGAACTTCGCCACCAGCGGCTACAACCGCTATTCGGCCACCAATATCGACGACATTCTCTCGACGCAGACCAACTCGTCGATCTCCTACTCGAAGAACTGGGCCGGAACCCCCTTCTCGCTCTCGGCCAACATGGCCATCTCGCAGAACTCGCAGAACAAGTCCATCTCGGTCACGCTGCCCACGGTGGTTTTCAACGTCTCGCGCCTCTACCCCTTCAAACGCAAAGAGCGCATGGGCAAGGAGCGCTGGTACGAGAAAATCTCGATGCAGTACACGGGCAAGATGACCAACTCGGTGACCACCACCGAATCGGAAATCTTCTCCCAGAAGACGCTTGACAACATGAAGAACGGCATCGAGCACTCGATCCCCGTCTCGGCGTCGTTCAACCTGTTCAATTACATCAACATCTCGCCGTCGGTCAACTACAACGAGAAGTGGTATTTCAAGAAGGTCGAGTTCGAGTGGAACCCCGTCACCAACCAGACCGACACGCTGCCGACGAACTACGGTTTCTACCGCCTCTACAACTACACGGCGAGCGTCTCGGCCTCCACGACCCTCTACGGCATGTACGACTTCACGAAGAAGCGCCGCGACCGCAAGATCCAGGCCATCCGCCACACGATCACCCCCTCGATCGGCTTCTCCTTCGCCCCGGACTTCAGCGACCCCAGCTACGGCTATTACAAGACCCGCCAGACCGACTCCACGGGCCGCTTCACGACCTATTCGCCCTATGCGGTCAATGCCTACGGCGTTCCCTCGTCGGGAAAGTCCATGTCGATGAACTTCTCGCTGTCGCAGAACCTCGAAATGAAGGTGCTCTCCAAACGCGACACGTCGGGCGTCAAGAAGATCAAGCTCATCGACGAATTGCGCCTGAGCGGATCGTACAACTTCCTGGCCGACTCGATGAAGCTCTCGACGATCTCGCTGTCGTTCCGCACGACGCTCTTCAACAACTTCGGCATCAACCTCTCGGCCACGATCGACCCCTACCGCGTGACGCCCGAGGGCAAGCGTTACAACAAGCTCTTCTTCCCGGGCCGCGTCGTCTCGACGGGCTGGTCGTTCGGCTATACGTTCAAATCGCGCAACGACCGGAGCGAAACGGCCATCAACGACATCACGTCGATACCTCCGGAGTACCAGAACCCGTTCTACGACCCTTACGGGCAGATGGACCCCGTGCTGCGAAGGCAGTACATGGCCCAATCCTACTACGACTTCTCGCTGCCGTGGAACTTCGGCTTCAACTACGCGGTGAACTACTCGATCTCGTACACCAACAACGGCACGACGGGCTATCGGAAGAACGTCACGCAGACCGTGAGCTTCAACGGTTCGCTCAACCTCACGCCCAAGACCGGCATCACGTTTCAGGGCGGTTACGACATCAAGGCCAACAAGCTCACCACCTCGTCGGTCTCGATCACGCGCGACCTCCACTGCTGGCAGATGTCCTTTTCGTGGATTCCGTTCGGCTACCACCGTTCGTGGAGTTTCAACATCGGCGTGGTGATGAACGGGTTGGCGAAACCGTTGGTGATTTGCAGCGAGACGCCCAGCAGCATCGAGAAGACGAAGAAGAGCGCCATGCGCCTCTGTCTGAACAGCGTGAAGGCGCGCAGTCCGAGCGCCTCGACCAGACTCTTCTTGTTCCCCGCACGGCTGACGGGGCATCCGGGCAGCGTCATGGCGTAGAGACCCAGCGCAAGCCCCAGCACGGCGCACTGGACGAACTGCATGCAGGTCGTCTGGAATCCGGCGGCATCGCACACGAGCATCGAGCAGATGAAACCCACCGTGCCCCACACGCGGATCGGCGGAAAGGATTTGACCGTGTCCAGCCCGGCCCCTTCGAGCACGCAGTAAGCCACCGAGTTCGAGAGGGCGATGGTCGGCATGTAGAACGCCACGCTCAGCGAATAGAGCGTGAACAGCACCCCGAACGACACCTCCGCGCCCGACGAGAAGGCGTAATATCCGGCCGCGCCCATGAAGAGGGCCGCCAGCAGGTGGCAGACGCCCAGCAACCGCTGCGCCGGAACCCAGCGGTCGGCGACGATGCCGATCACCGCCGGCATGAAGAGCGACACGATGCCCTGCATGGCATAGAAGATGCCGATATGCGACGCCAGGCCGACGCCGACCAGATACGACCCCATCGAGGTCAGATAGGCGCCCCAGATCGCATATTGGAGAAAGTTCATGACGACGAGACGCAGCTTGATTCCCATAACAGGCTGATTTTAGGCTGAATTTATTCTATCCGTTCATTTCCGCCGGAGCGGTGAAAACAAATGTACGAATTTTTTTTCGGAATTTTCTTTGAAATTGAGAAATAAAGTTCTACTTTTGCATCACCAAAACGTCATTGAGCTATGGTGTAATGGTAACACAACAGATTCTGGTCCTGTTATTCTTGGTTCGAATCCAGGTAGCTCAACTCGAAATCCGCGACCTTTCAAGGTTGCGGATTTTCGTTTTTCACTCCGCCCGCATCCCGCGATCCGTCCGCCGGCACGATTTCCGCAACGCCGCCGGACGGACGACACGATAATCGCAAAACGGCACGGCCGGCAGCCCCGATTTGCGAAAATCGCACGAAGCCGCTCCGATCGTGTCAAAAACAGGACCCTTTCCGCCATGTCTTTTGCGATTTCCGTCTTGCGCCGAACGAAAATTCCCGCTATATTTGTAATACACAAAACAAGAAGAATTCAACAGTTTCAAAAACTTTTTGTGTAACGCGCGAAGCTTCGCAACGGCAACGCACGGATGGAGAATCCCCGGGAGAGGATTCGAAGGACGAGGTTTGACAACGGTGACGCAACAACGTTTTTCACAGAACCGACTTCGGGGGAGGGCTTACAGGCCCTCCCTTTCCTATTCCGCATCCAGTTCCGACACCACGGCGCGCTGCTCCTTGAAGAAGCGGAGCCGCTGCAACTCCCCGCTCCGTGAGACGAGCGTCGAAAGGCGCCGCATGGCCAGTACCCACTGTTTGATACGTGCGAACATGTCCGGATCGGAGGTCCGCAGCGAATTGACCGAAAAGACCGCCATCCCGCTGCTCTGCACCGCCTGCGAGACGAAATAGCTGTACGTCCCCTCCAGATCGACGTCCGATATGTAAAGGAACACCCGCCGTCCGTCCGGGAACCGGCCCGTGAGGGCGATCTCCTCCAGTTCGTCGAGCATCCGCAGCAGCTCCTCCCTGAGCTCCCGAACACACCCCTCCGAAATCAGACGCATGGCGCGGAACGACCGGATCGCATTGACCCAATGTTTGAAACAACTGTGGTCCAGGACATAGTAGGTCGTGTCGATCTGCCGCACCGCCTGCCGGAGCCGCCGGCTGAGATCGAACACGTGCGGAGGCAACTGCATATCATCGAAACGGTTGTTCGCTCCGTCGAGCATCCCGTGCTGGAAAAAACATTTGAAGAACCGGAACCGCACGAGTCGTTCGTAGCCGAGATACAGCGCTGCCGGCAGCGAACTCCCGGCAAGCGAAAACTCCGACTGCTCGTCCGAAGCGATCTCCTCCATCTTACCGATCCAGGACTCCACCTTGCCGGGATAGTCCTCGAGCAGCGTCTGGCCGTCGGAAAAGTCGAGGCGGAAAAGCACGCAGTCCGGATCGTCCGTCCCCATGATGCGGTCGAGCGAGAAACTGAGCCGCGCGGCGACGAGCGCCGCTTCGCCGAACGTGAAGGGCACCTCCCCGCGCATCCGGCGGTAGGCGGCCTCGCGGCCTATGTTGAGGATTTCGGCCACCGTAGCGGCCGGGTTGGAATTTTTGGGCGTATTTTCGAGAACAGCGCCGATCAGCGCCGCATTCAAAGCGTTCACTGGCATTTTTTCGGGTTTAACGTCTCCGGTTTACAAAAATAAAAAATAAATCCGCTACGGACAACGGCCCTGTCGCTTTCGACCTCGAATCCGTCCTTACGGAATACTCCCGCCGAAAACCGAGAAAGCCGCGGTCGTCGTGACCGCGGTTCTCCATTCCTAACGGACGTCGTTACGTCCTATTTTCCGAGCTGCATCTTCTCGATCAGCGCCTTCGTCTCGGGCTTGTGGCCGCGGAAACGCACGTAGAGCTCCATCGGGTGCTCCGTGCCGCCCTTCGAGAGGACGTTCTCGCGGAACGACGAAGCCGACCTCGCGGCTGAAGATGCCCTTCTCCTCGAAGAGCGAGAAAGCATCGGCCTCGAGCACCTCGGCCCACTTGTAACCGTAGTACCCCGAGGCGTACCGCCCGAGAAGATGTGGCCGAAGGCCGGAGCCATCGCCGTTCCGGAAACGACGGGCAGCACCTGCGTCGGGGCCATCGAGACGGCTTCGAACTGCTCCACGTCGCCCTCGAACGGCTCGGTGAGCGTATGCCATGCCATGTCGGTCATGCCGAACGACAGCTGGCGCACGTTGGCGTAAGCCGCCAGATAGTTCTGCGCGGCGACGATGCGGTCGACGATCTCGGCGGGCATCGGCTCGCCGGTCTCGTAGTGCACGGCCCACAGGTCGAGGAACTCCTTCTCGGTCGCCCAGTTCTCCATGATCTGCGACGGCAGCTCCACGAAGTCGCGCGAGACGTTCGTGCCGGTCAGCGACTCGTAGGAGCCCTCGCCCAGCATGCCGTGGAGCGAATGTCCGAATTCATGGAGGAAGGTCTCCACCTCGTCGAAGGTCAGCAGCGAGGGCGACTTTTCGGAGGGCTTCGTGAAGTTCATCACCAGCGACACCAGCGGGCGGGTCTCCTTCCCGTCCACGCACTTCGTACCGCGGAATTCGGTCATCCACGCCCCCGAGTTTTTCGACGCGCGGGGGGAAGAAGTCGAGGTAGAGGACCGCCATGAAGCGTCCGTCGGCGTCCGTCACGTCGTAGGCCGTCACGTCGGGATGGTACACCTCGATCTTGTCGTCGGGCGTGAAATTCAGCCCGTAGAGCTTGTTGGCCAGCATGAAGACGCCCTTCTTCACGTTTTCGAGTTTCAGGTAGGGTTTCACCAGCTCGTCGTTCAGGGCATATTTCTCATCCTTGTATTTCTCGGTGTAATAGGACCAGTCCCAGGGCATCAGCTGTCCCTTGAAACCGAGCGTAGCGGCGTAGTCGCTCACCGTGCGGTAGTCGGCGTCGGCATAGGACTTGGTCGCGGCCAGCAGTTCCGCGAGGAAGTCGTTGACCGTTTTCGTATTCTCGGCCATGCGGCGTTCGAGCACGTAATCGGCATAGCACTTGTAGCCCAGCAGGTTGGCGATCTTCAGACGCGTATTGGCGATTTTCTTCACGATCTCCGTGTTGTCGAACTCGCCGCCCAGCGCCCTCGAATTGCTGGCTTTCCAGAGTTTCTCCTTCAGTTCGCGGTTCGAGGAATAGGTCATAAACGGCAGGTAGCTGGGATGTTGCAGCGTCACGGTCCAGCCCTTCTCGCCGCGGGCCTTGGCCTCGGCGGCCATGCCTTCGCGGACGAATGCGGGCAGCTCGGCCACCACCTTCGGATCGGTGATGTTGAGCGTGAATGCGTTGGTCGCGGCCAGCGCGTTCTGCCCGAACCGGAGCGTCAGCCCCGAGAGTTCGGAGGTGTACTTGCGGTAAAGCTCCTTGTCGGCGTCGGAAAGGGCCGCGCCGCTGCGAGCGAAACTCTGATAGGTGTCCTCGAGCAGTTTCCTGTCCTCTTTGCGAAGACGTCCCGGATGCTCGTAAACCTGTTTCACCCGGGCGAACAGCTCGGGATTGAGCGAGATGTCGTTCGACAGTTCGGTCAGCTTGGGCTGCACGCGCTGTGCGATCTGCTGCATTTCGTCCGACGTGTCGGCTTCGAGCAGGTTGAAGAAAAGCCCCGCGATGCGATTGAGCAGCTCGCCCTGACGCTCCAGCGCCACGATCGTATTGCCAAAGGTGGGTTTCTTGGGGTTGTTCACGATCGCGTCGATCTCGGCGCGCGAGCAGGCGATCGCGGCATCGAACGCCGGTTCGTAGTCCGCGAGTTTTATCTCGGAGAACGGCGGGGTCTCATGGGGCGTATCCCATGCGGCCAGCAGGGGATTCGACAGATCGAGTTCGGGCAGCTGCGCTTTGGGGATCGAATTGTCGGCGCAGCCTGCCGCCATAGCGGAAACGGCCATAATAAACAGTACTTTTTTCATTATCATATCAAATTAGCGGTTTCTTTTCCGATGGGTTCGAGTTTCAGTTTTCCCGGGCGGCGGATGCCGTTTCGGCGGCGGGAGCGGCGTCCTCGCCGGACGGTTCGGCCCGGGTTCATTCAGAAGCCCCCGGCCGCGAAGCATCGCCCGCTTGTCGGGGGGTCCTTGCCGCGGAAGTCGCGGTACATGGTCATGCCGTCCTCCGAGCCGCCGCGGGCGAGGATCTTGCGGCGGAAATCGCCGGCGATCTTCTTGTTAAAGAGGTCGCCGCTCTCGCGGAACGCCTCGAAGGCGTCCTTGTCCAGCACCTCGGCCCACGTATAGAAATAGTACCCGGCCGAGTAGCCGCCGTCGAAGATGTGGGAGAAATAGGGGTAACGATAGCGCGGCTCGATCTGCGGAATCAGCCCGCGTTTTTCGGTCAGGGCCTTGCGCTCGAAGGCCATCGGGTCGAACGGCTCGTATTCGGTGATCGAGTGGATGTCCATGTCCGAAAGCGACGCGGCGATCAGCTCGGTGGCCATGAAACCCTGGTTGAAAAGTTCGCTGCGGCGCAGTTTGTCGACGAGGTATTTCGGAATCACCTCGTTCGAACGGTAATGCACGGCATACTGCTTGAGCACCTCGGGATCGAACGCCCAGTTCTCCATCAGCTGCGAGGGCAGCTCCACGAAATCGCCCTCGACCTCCGCGAGTCCGCGGTACTTCACGTCGTGGAACAGGAAGTGGAGCGCATGCCCGAACTCGTGGAACAGCGTCTCGGTCTCGTCGAGGGTCAGCAGCGCGGGATTGCCCCCCGCCGGGCGCGTGAAGTTGCAGACGACCGACACCACGGGCGCCACGCGCTTCCCGTCCTCGTAGGTCTGCTCCACGTAGTTGCCGCACCACGCGCCCTGGCTCTTGCCCTCGCGCGGGAAGTAATCGAAATAGAGCACGCCCAGATGCGACTGGTCGACGTCGAGCACCTCGTAAGCGACCGCCTCGGGGTGGTACAGCGGCACGACGATCGGGCGGAACGTGATGCCGTAGAGCCGGTTGGCGAGGAAGAAGATGCCTCCCTGCACGTTCTCCAGCGAGAAATAGGGCCGCAGCATCTCCTCGTCGAGGGCATATTTCTGCTTGCGGACCTTCTCGGCGTAATACCACCAGTCCCACGACGCGAACTCTCCCTCGGGGAAATCCTTCCGGAACAGCTCCTCCATCTCGGCCAGCTCGCCCTTGGCGCTTTCGAGCGCCGGGGTCCAGATCTCCTCCAGCAGGCCGTACACGGCGTCGGTCGTTCCGGCCATCTCGTCGTCCACGACGTAGGCGGCATACGAGGGATAGCCCAGCAGGTGGGCCTTCTCCGTGCGCAGGCGGATGAAATCGTTGATCAGCTGTTTGTTGTCGTACTCGTCGCCGTTGTTGCAGCGGTTGAGGTAGGCCTTGTAGATCTGCTCGCGCAGTTCGCGTTTCGACGAGTAGGTCAGAAACGGGATCAGGCTGGGCTTGTGCAGCGTAAAGACGTATTTGCCCTTCCGGCCCATCGCCTCGGCCTTTTCGCGGGCCAGATCGCGGGCCGTGGCCGGAATGCCGTCCAGATCGGACGAGGCGAGTTCCAGCGCATAGTTGTTGTTCTCGGCGAGGAGGTTCTGCCCGAACTTCACGGCCGTGAGCGACAGCTCCTCGTTGATCGCCTTCAGACGCGCCTTCCGCTCGGCGTCGAGCAGCGCTCCGGCGCGCACGAAACTGCGGTAGGTCTTCTCCAGCAGACGGCTCTGCTCGGCGTCGAGTCCCAGCGCGGCGCGACGGTCGTAGACGGCTTTGATCCGTTCGAAAAGTTTCCCGTTGAGACGGATCTTGTCGGCGTGCGCCGCCATCCGGGGCATAATCTGCTCCTCCAGCGCCTGCATTTCGGAGGTGTTCTCCGCGGCGCAGAGCATCCCGAAGATCAGCTCGACCTGCGAAAGCATCTTTCCCGAAGCGTCGTAGGCGAGGATGACGTTCTCGAACGTCGGCGCGTCGTTGTTCGACGTGATGGCGTCGATCTCGGCCTCGTGCAGCGACATGCCGCGTTCGATCGCAGGCAGGAAGTGCTCCGGTTCGATCTTGTCGAAGGGCGGCACGCCGTATGGGGTCTCCCATTCGGCGAAAAAAGGATTTTCGCCCACGGTTTTCCCGGACTTGCAGGATATGAATGTCATAGCCAGAAAAAGTGTTAATAAAGCGGTGATACGTTTCATCGATCGTGTTATTTTAGTAACTTTGTCGCGCATTATTCGACAAAGTTAGGGAAAAATCTGTAAATAGAATAAATAATAGGTCTCCAATCATGCAACTTTTCTACGCGCCGGACATCGTCCCCCCGCTTCATACGCTGAACGAGGAGGAGTCGAAACACTGCATCCGCGTACTGCGGCTCCAGTGCGGCGGGCGCATCCATATAACTGACGGACGGGGCAATTTATTTTGCTGCGAAATCACCGACGACAATCCCCGGCGCTGCACCGTGCGGGTCGTCAGCGCCGAAACCGGATTCGAAAAACTGCCTTACGCGCTGACGATGGCCGTCGCGCCGACCAAGAATTCGGAGCGTTTCGAGTGGTTTTTGGAAAAAGCCACCGAGGTGGGCGTCACGGCCGTCGTGCCGCTGGAAACGGAACACAGCGAACGCCGGGTCTTCAAGCCCGAGCGGGGCGAGAAGGTCGTCACCGCGGCGCTGAAACAGTCGCTCAAGGCCTACCGCCCCGTGCTGCATCCGCTCACCCCCTTCCGCGAAGCGGTGCTGTCGGCCCCCGAGGGGCGGAAGTTCATCGCCCACTGCGCCCCGGCGCAGTCGCCCGCCGGGAAGGCCTACCTGGCCCGCGCGCTCCGTCCGGGCGAGACGGCCACGGTCTTCATCGGTCCCGAAGGCGACTTCTCGCCCGGCGAAATCGCCTTCGCGCTGGCCAACGGTTTCGAAGAGATCACCCTCGGACGACAGCGTCTGCGCACCGAGACCGCGGCCCTCGCGGCGGTGGTCATGGCATCGGTGGTCAACGGTTAAGAATACGATAAATTTCTGAAATATGCTTTTTCTCTACCTGCTAATCGCCCTGACGGCGGTGGCGGCGGCCATTTTCGCCACGCCGCTGCGGCGCAAGGTCTGGACTGCGCTGGCCCTCACGGCCGCCGGCGCCCTGTGGTGCTCGGCGCGCGCCGTCGGCGTGCTGGCCGGAGCGGACAGCGGCCCCGTGTGGTCGGTCCCCGGTACGCTTTTCGGCGGCGACACCGGCTCGATGGACGGGCTTTCGGCGCTGTTCGTCGTGATCATCTCGGTCGGCGCCGTCGCCGCCGTGCTCTACTCGCGGGGCTATCTGGCCCACTGCCTTGCCGAGAAATCCCCGGCCCACATCTCGCTGCACTACACGGCGCTGGTGGCGATGTTCTACGCCATGCTGGGCGTCGTGCTCTCGGACGGCGGCTACTCGTTCCTCTTCTTCTGGGAGCTGATGACCGTGGCCTCGTTCCTGCTGATCCTTTTCGACGCCCAGCGGCGCGAAGTCCGGCGCGCGGCGCTCTCCTACCTGATTATGATGCACATCGGCTTCGTGCTGCTCGTCATCGGCTTCGTACGGCTCGACGCGGCCTGCGGCGCCGCCACGTTCGGCGCGCTGGGCGACTACTTCCGCACGCAGCCGGGACTGCCGCTGCTGCTGGTGTTCCTGGCGGGCTTCGGCATAAAGGCGGGGCTCTTCCCGATGCACGTCTGGCTGCCGGAGGCGCATCCCGCCGCCCCGTCGCACGTTTCGGCGCTGATGTCGGGCGTGATGATCAAGACGGGCGTCTATGGCATCCTCCGCACGACGGCCGCGCTGGGCGAACAGCCTCTCCTGCACACCGCCGGAGTGATCCTGCTCGCGGCGGGCGTCGTCACGGGCCTGTGGGGCGTGATCCTCGCAGCCATGCAGAACGACGTGAAACGCCTGCTGGCCTACTCCTCGATCGAAAACGTCGGCGTCATCCTCATCGGCCTCGGCGTCGCCGCGCTGGGCAAATCCTCGGGCAACCAGCTCGTCGCGCTGTGCGGCGTCACGGGCGCCCTGCTGCACACGCTCAACCACTCGCTGTTCAAGAGCCTGCTCTTTTTCGGCGCGGGCAACATCCTCTCGCAGACCCATACCACGTCGCTCGACGCGCTGGGCGGGCTTGCGAAGCACATGCCGCTCACGGCGATCCTCTTCCTCACGGGCACGGCGGCCATCTGCGCCCTGCCGCCCCTGAACGGCTTCGTCTCCGAACTGCTGATCTACCTCGGGATGCTCGACGGCATCGCTTCGGGCAGCAACGTGCTGGCGTCCGCCGCCGGACTGGCCGCGCTGGCGCTGATCGGCGGACTCGTCGTCCTGGCCTTCACCAAACTCTACGGCACGGTCTTCCTCGGCTCGCCCCGCACCCACGAGGTCGCCGAGTCGTCCGAGGCCGACACCTTCCGCATCGCCGCCATGGCCCTGCCGCTCGCGGGCATCCTTTTCGTAGGGCTGTTCCCCCGGGCGGCCGTCTCGGCCGCGACCCGTGCCGCGGGCTTCTTCCTCCGCACCCCGGCCGACGCCGCCGACTGGCTGCTCTCGCCGCCGCTCGCCGCCGCGGGACGCACGGCTTGGATTCTGATCGCCGTGGTGTGCCTGCTGCTGTGGCTCCGCCGCCGGACGCTGCGCACGCGCACCGTCGCCAAGGGTCCCACATGGGGCTGCGGCTTCACGGCGCCGAACGTCCGGATGCAGTACACGGGCGAATCCTTCTCCGAAGGGCTTCAATCCATCGCCACGTCGCTGACCCAGAACAGCGGCCAGGGCTCCCCCGTGGGCAAAGGCGAAATCTTCCCCGCGGCCCACTCGTTCGACATCGGCCACCGCGACCGCATCGGACGGCTGTTCGCGGCCTGGTGGGTCGAACTGCTGCGCGTGATCAACCAGCGCGTCATGCGGCTGCGCACGGGCAAGATCAACCATTACATCCTTTTCGCACTGGCTTTCCTGGGGCTGGTGTTCCTGTTGTCGGTATTTAACGCGATTTAAGATGGCAGCACTCAACACACTCCTTTTTCTGTTGGCGGCCCTGGCGATTCCGCGACTGATCAACCGCACCCGCGCGCTGCTCGCGGGCCGCAAGGGCATCCGCTTCGCCCAGCACCTTTACGACGTGCGCCTGCTGCTGCGCAAGGGCGCCGTCTACTCCCCCACGACGACCGCCGTGTTCCGCGCGGCCCCGTCCGTCACGCTCGGCACGGCCCTCGTCGCCGCGCTGTTCGTCCCCGTAGGCGACCTGCCGTCCGCGCTGTCGTTCGAAGGCGACCTGATCGCCTTCGCCTACCTCCTGGCTCTGGGCCGCGTGGCCCTCATCCTCGCGGCGATGGACACCGGAAGCTCGTTCGAGGGCATGGGCGCCAGCCGCGAAGCGCTGTACGGCGCGCTCGCCGAACCGGCGCTGATGCTCGTCTTCGGCACGCTGGCCCTGCTGTCGGGCTACACCTCTTTCGACGCGATCTTCTCGGGCGACGCCGTGAACGGCATGCAGCTGGTCGTGGTGCTGCTGCTGGCGGCCTACGTGCTCGTGAAGATCGTCTTCACCGAGGGCGGGCGCATCCCGGTGGACGACCCCCGCACGCACCTCGAGCTGACGATGATCCACGAGGTCATGTGCCTCGACTACTGCGGCGTCGATCTGGCCTATATCAAGATGGCCGGATGGCTCAAGACCGCCGCGCTGTCGGTGCTCGCCGCCGACGCCGTCGCCGCGACCTGCTGCCCCCGCTGGTGGGCGGCGGCCCCGCTCGCGGTGCTCGTCACGGGGCTTTCGGTGGGCATCGTCGAATCGACCCAGGCCCGCAACAAGCTCGCCCGCAACACCACCTTCATCCTCACCGTCGCGGCGCTGGCCGTCCTCGTGTTCTTCACGGGCTACCTGCTGCAACTTAACATCGGTCTGCAATGATACTTCCGCTGATCATCCTCTACGTCGTGACGCTCGTCTATCTCGCGATCACCGAGCGTTTCCGCAACTTCGCTTCGCTCATCGGCCTGCAAGGATGGCTGCTGTTCGCCGTCGCGCTGGTGCGCCTGCACGCCATCAACCCCGCCGAACTGGCCTTCATCTGCCTCGAAACCCTGCTTTTCAAGGGCATCCTCGTCCCGGGACTGCTTTTCGCCGTCATCCGCCGCACGAAGATCAACCGCGTCTCGCGCTCCGGCTCCACGCAGTCCGGCTCGCTGCTGCTGTCGCTCGTGGCGCTGGCCGTGAGCGCCTCGGTCACCTATTACATCGCCGACACGACCATCGACCTGGTGTTCTTCGGCGTGGCCTTCTACTCGCTGCTGAGCGGACTGATCCTGATCGTCATGCGCCGCCGGATCTTCTCGCACATGGTGGGATTCCTCGTCATCGAGAACGGCGTGTTCCTCTTCTCGACGGCCATCGGCGTCGAAATGCCGCTGGTCATCAACTTCGCCATCCTGCTCGACATCCTCATCTCGGTGCTGATGCTGGGCATCTTCTTCACCAAAATCGACGGCAAGCTCCATGCCGACGACGCCGATTCACTCACCAACGTAAAGGACTGACGCCATGATCTGCTACCTCATTTTCAGCGTCCTCATCGCGGCAGCGGCCTTCACGGTCCGCCGCCGGAGCCTGCTGCGCCTCACGGGCGCGGCCTTCTACGCCGTGCAGGCGGCCTTCGCCGTTCGGATCGTCGCCGGAGGGCTTTACGGCGAGACCTCGGCCGTGTGGTTCGCCTTCGACGCCGCGGGCACGCTCTTCTACTGCCTGCTCTGCATCGTCTCCGCCTTCGCCTTTTTCCACTCGAAGGCCAGCCTCCACGACTGCGACCTGCGCCAGACCCGCACCTACGCGGGCCTGCTGATGCTCCTGACCACAGCCATCGCGGGAGCCTATTTCGCCTCGAACCTCGCCGTGACGTGGATCTTCCTCGAAGCCACCACGCTCTGCTCGGCGGGCATCGTCTACCACCGCCGCACGGCGCAGGCGCTGGAAGCGGCGTGGAAATACGTCTTCGTCTGCTCGACGGGCATCGCCATGGCCTACCTGGGCATCCTGCTGCTGGCCGCCGCCACCGACTGCGAGTCGCTCGACTACGCCACCGTCGCCGCCGCGGCCCCGGGCGGCAGCGCCCTCTACCTGAAGACGGCCTTTCTGCTGATCCTCTGCGGTTACAGCTGCAAGGCCGAGCTGTTCCCGCTCTACACCGTGGGCGTCGACGCCAACTTCGCCGCCCCGGCCCCGGCCTCGGCGCTGATCTCCACGGGACTGGTCAACGCCGGGTTCCTGGCGTTGCTGCGGGTCTACAAACTGCTCGCCGCGACCGAAGTCTTCCCATGGGTGAAATCCGTGCTGCTGCTCGTCGGCGTGCTGTCGCTGGTGGTCGGCGCGCTGTTCCTGCGCCGCACCAACAACTACAAACGCTTCCTCTCCTACTCCACGGTCGAGAACATGGGCATCGCGGCCATCGGGCTGGGCATCGGGGGCATCGGGGTCTGGGCCGCCGTGTTCCACGTCGTCTGCCATACGCTCATCAAGAGCAGCCTGTTCCTCCAGATCGCCGTCGTGCGGCAGGTCTACGGCAACTACCGCATCAACCGCATCGGCGACTACATCCACATCAACCGCGTGGGGGCCGTGGGACTGCTCACGGGGATGGTTGTGCTGGTGGCCTTCCCGCCCTCGCCGCTGTTCCTCTCCGAGCTGATGATCCTCAAGCAAACCATCGCCGACGGCCGCTGGTGGCTCGTCACGGGCATCATGTTGCTGCTGTGCCTGGTCATCTACTTCTTCTGCTCGCGCCTGCTGCGCCTCTGCTACCAGCCCCGGCAGGACGAACTGCACCCCTCGGCGACCGACCGCGCACTGTCGTGGTCGGCGCTGTCGCTGCTCGCCGCCGCCATCGGGCTGGGGCTTTGGCAGCCCGCATTTTTCCGGGAACTGATCGACCGAATCGCATCGCTATGAATTACTACGTAACCGACAATACCGGCGCCTCCGTCGCGCTGAACGACATCCCCGAAGTCTCCTACGCCGCCTTCTACGAGGACCTTCGCGTAAAACTCTCCGACGCAGGCTACCATGCGGCCCACTATTTCGCCCTCCCGTCGGGCGACCGCATGCGTTTCTTCCTGCTGCTGCTCGACGACGCCGAGCGCCGCGTGCTGATCACTTCGCACGCCACGGACTACTACGACGAGACGGCGCTCCCCTCGCTCACAGCCCTGCACCCGCAGATGCACCCCTTCGAGCGCGACATCTCGGAACGCTACGGCATCCGTTTCGACGGCATGCCGTGGCCCAAGCCGCTGCGGTTCCCCGCCGGGCGTTACGACCGCCGCAGTTCGATCGAGAACTACCCCTTCTACACGATGGAGGGACGCTCGCTGCACGAGGTCAACGTCGGGCCGATCCACGCAGGCGTCATCGAACCGGGGGCCTTCCGCTTCATCTGCAACGGCGAGCAGGTCCTGCACCTCGAAATCGCGCTGGGCTACCAGCACCGGGACGTCGAGACGGCCTTCGAAACGACCGCGAACCGCCTGCGGCAGATGTGCCTTGCGGAGTCCGTCGCCGGAGACAGCGCCGTGGCGCACGCCACGGCCTTCGCCCGGGCCGTCGAGAAACTCGCCCGCCGCGAAATCCCGGCCGCGCTGGAGTGCGAACGCGCCGCGGCCCTCGAACTCGAACGCATGGCGATGCAGATCGCCGACACGGGCGCTCTCTGCATGGACGTGGGCTACCAGCTGGGGCAGGTGGCTTCGGAGGCCCTGCGCACCATGACTATCAACACCACGCAGGCGTGGTGCGGCAACCGCTTCGGCAAGGGGCTGATCCGGCCCCTCGGCACCGACCACCCGCTGACGGCCGAAAAGGCGGCGATGATCCGTGCGAACGTGCGCGAAATCGCCCGCCGCTACGACCAGGTGCGCCGCGACATCAAGTCGTCGCCCTCGCTGCTGGCCCGCTTCGAACAGTGCGGCATCGTCCCGCGCGACGAGATGCAGCGCATCGGCGGCGTGGGTCAGGCGGCCCGCGCGAGCGGTCTGGCCCGCGACATCCGCACGTCGCACCCCTGGGGCGTCTTCGCCGGGGCGTTGCGCCACGAAAGCATCGTCAAAACGCATGGCGACGTGATGGCCCGGCTGATGGTGCGCTGCCGCGAGGTGCTGCAATCGGCCGAATACATCGACCGCCTGCTCGACCTTCACGGACAGGAATGCGGGAACGCCGGACACCCGTGCCCGGACTATGCGGCGCCGCTGGCCCCCTCGTCGCTCGCGTTCGGACTGGTTGAGGGATGGCGCGGCGAGACCTGCCACGTTCTCCTGACCGACGCCGAGGGCCGCATCGCCGCCGCCCGCATCAAGGACCCGAGCCTCCACAACTGGCTGGCGCTGGCGCTCGCCGTGCGCGGCGAAGGGATCTCCGACTTCCCGATCTGCAACAAGAGTTTCAACCTCTCGTACTGCGGCCATGATCTGTAATCGCACCGTTTGGCAACCCTCATACACTCCGTTCGCTGCGTACCGCCGCGTTTACAAACCGGACCCAACTCCACCCCGCCCCGGCGGGGACTTAATGCCCGGAAAAGAATTGGCCGTCACGAGGCTTTTCGTTAATTTTGTTCAATTATTTATTCAAAAATGATCCTCCCAAAAATACGCGTACTGCACAGCCACGGACGGCAGGCGATCCCCGACCTCGACGCCGTGGAGCTGACCCCCGAATTCCGGGGCCGTCCCTGCCTGACCGAGACCCGGGACGCCGACGACGCCGAGCACGCCGCGGCCGTCTGCCCCACGGGAGCCTTCACGGCCGCGCCCCTTGCGCTCGACCTGGGCCGCTGCCTCTTCTGCGGCGAATGCGCGCGCATCGCGCCCCGCAACGTCCGTTTCACCAACGACTACCGCATCGGCTCGCCCACGCGCGAAGGACTTGTCGTCCGTCCGGGCGACCCCCGCATAGCGTTCGACGCCGGAAAGGTGCGTCCCGAAATCCGCCGCTGCTTCTCCCGCGCATTGCAGCTGCGCGAAGTCTCGGCCGGGGGCGACGCGTCGGTCGAAATGGAGCTGGGGGCCACGGGCAACGTCAATTTCGACCTCGGCCGCTTCGGCATCGGCTTCACGGCCTCGCCGCGCCATGCCGACGGCGTGGTGGTCTCCGGCCCCGTCACGGCCAACATGGCCGAGGCGCTGGAAATCTGCTACGACGCCGTCGCGGAACCCAAAATCCTCGTCGCCTGCGGTTCGGAGGCCTGCTCGGGCGGACTTTTCGCCGACAGCCGCGCCGTCGACCGCACGTTCTTCGACACCCACACCCCGGACCTCTGGCTGCCCGGCGCACCGACCCACCCGATGACCTACATCGACGGGATGATGAACCTGCTGGGCCGCAAAACCCGCCAATGACGATGCAACGGCTGACAACCATATTCGTCTCGTTCCTGAAAATCGGGATGTTCACCTTCGGAGGCGGCTACGCCATGCTGCCTCTGATCGAACGCGAGCTGATCACCAAACGCAAGTGGATCGAGCAGAAGGAGTTTTTGGACCTGCTGACCCTCGCGCAGTCGGTCCCCGGCCCGATCGCCGTCAACACCGCGGTATTCGTAGGCTACAAGGTCCGCGGACTGCGCGGCGCGGCGGCGGCCCTGCTGGGCACGGTGACGCCGTCGTTCGTCATCATCCTCGTGATCGCCATCTTCTTCGCCGGCATCCGCCAGAACCCCGTCGTCGACGCGGCCTTCAAGGGCATGCGCCCGGCGGTCGTGGCGCTGATCATCGGCCCGGTGCTCACGCTCTCCCGCGGCATGCACTGGACGATGCTGGTCGTCATCGCCGCCTCGGCCCTGGCCATCTGGTGGCTCGACTGGTCGCCGATCTGGATACTCGCCGCGGCCGCCGCGCTGGGCATCGCCTGGGAGTTGACAATGGCAAAAAAGGTGAAAGGTGAAAGGTGAAAAGTGAGTTTTGCGGTTGAGCGAGGGCAGAGACCGCCTGCGGGACATGCCGACTCCCAATTTTTAATTCTTAATTCTTAATTAGCGCAGCTATGATCCTCTGGCAACTCTTCATATCCTACCTCAAGATCGGATTCTTCGGATTCGGCGGCGGCTACGCCATGCTGTCGCTGATCCAGAACGAAGTGGTCGTGCAGCACCAGTGGATGACCGCCGCCGAATTCGCCGACATCGTCGCCGTGTCGCAGATCACGCCCGGTCCCATCGCCATCAACTCGGCGACCTACGTGGGTTACAGCGTCGGCGTCCAGACCGGACACACCTGGTGCGGCATCCTGGGTTCGGCAATCGCCACTTTCGCCGTCTGCATGCCGTCGCTGACGCTGATGATCCTCGTGGCGCGTTTTTTTATGAAACTCAAAGGGAACCGGCTGGTCGAAGGGGCCATGCGGGGCATGCGGCCCGTGGTGATCGGCATGATCGCCGCCGCGGCTCTGCTGCTGATTTTCCCCCACGGCGACAACCCCGACGACCGGAACTTCATCGACGCCTGGAGCTGGGCGCTCTTCGGCGGTGTTTTCGTGGGTTCGTGGCGCAAGGTCAACCCCATCCTGCTGATCGTCCTCTCGGCCGGGGCGGGAATCTTGATTTATTACGTATTCTAATCCGACACACCATGAAGAAATCCTTAAAAAACCGGTTTAAAAAGTGGAATATCGGCGACTATGTCCGCCAATTCTCGATCGTTACGGGCGGCGTGCTGCTGACGCTGTGGCTGACGGCCAAAATCGCCGACTCGGCAAAACAGAGGGAGGTGCGGCAGGCCATGCAGCTCGTTGCGCTCGAACTGCGCGACAACCTGCAAGTTATACAGGATTACAAATGGATGTACAACGACGAGAAACGGGTCGCATACCGCCTGAAGGAGCATGATTTCTCGCTCGACGGCCTTCCCGCCGATACGGTAGCTTACTATACCCGGCGGATCACCGGCAGCATGGGAAAACCCTACCGCTTCCTGACCGACGCGCTGGAGATGTTCAAGACGACGGGCATCGCGTCCGACATCGCCGACAAACAGGTCGTCATCGACCTTCTGCGCTGCTACAACGAACTCGGGGCATTCGACAACTCGATGAATATCTACTACGACCAGCGCATGAAAGCCATCCTGCCCGAACAGATGGGGGAAACCTTGTGGTCTGCGGATACGAATATCGACAAGGCATTCGGCAAAATGCTCGCCAGCAAAAAGGTGCGGAACTGGCTCGGTATGATTCCGAGGGCTTTCGACTCACGCTACTTCGAGACGAATGAAGAAAAGCTCGAAACAATGATTGCCGAGCTGGAAAAACGCTACCAGTAGATCAAGTGTCCGCGGATCGGTCAAAAGCCCCGCGATCAGTCCTACCGGCGGTGTAAAGATCACGCCGACGAGGAGTGCTCAATCGCCGTAGTCGTCCCGGTGGGCATACCCGACCGGTTCTTCCACTTCGGTGGAAGAACCTTCTTTGAGGAATATCCCGGAATCGAAGCGCCGGGCGGCCTGATGCAGGGGTATGGACATCTCCGTTCCGGTTTTCACAGGGCCAGCAGCATGGCCCCGCCCGTCAGCGCCAGCAGCAGGAACGCGGCGAAGAACAACAGCCCCAGAATGGCGACGACGGTTCCGACACAACCCCATCGCTGCCCTCCGCCGGGCAGCGGATCGGTCAGCAGGGCGACGATCAGCCCGACGAGCGGCGTGAAGATCAGGCTTATCAGAAACGCCCAGCCGAAGCCGATACGGCGGTGGCTGCCGATGATGCCCACCAGCACGGCGAGGAAACAGCCGCTCAAAATTCCGAATATCACTGCAAGAATACTCATATCACGTGTTTTAAGGTTGATAGAATCCGTCTAAACTCACGGGCGCAGAACCGAAAGGAAAAAGGAACGAAGCCTCCGGGAGCTCCTAAAACCGGCGGGCCTCCGCAGGCCGGAGCTGCGGCCTGCCAACTTGCCCCGGCAAGTTGAAACCGATTTCTTATGCCCTTTTCGGCCGCTGCAATTTCGCAGTCTGCAACTGCCGTTCTGCGCTCGTATTCATAGAACCGGCGTCTTACGCCTGCGCCGCGGAACGCGACACGGGATTCCGACTTGAGGACGGCTGCCAAAAACACAGCGCATCCCCCGCGCCCCCCCGCAAACCCTACCGCGTAAACCGGTAATAGGTTCCCAACGGCAGCTGCTTGCCGGCCCGGTCGGTGAAACACAGCTCGCCCCACTGCTCCTCGCGCGGCGCGCCGAACGCCTGCCTCACAGCCGTGCGTGCCAGCGTCGACGAGAGGCCCATCGAGTAGAGGTTCAGCACCAGAAACGCCCCCCGGGGTTCGAGCAGCTGCGCGCAGCACTCCAGCATCTCGCCGATGTTGTCCTCCAGAATCCACCGCTCGCCGCCGGCCCCGCGCCCGTAAGCCGGGGGATCGAGGATGATCCCGCGGTAAAGGCTCCCGCGGCGCACTTCGCGCCGGACGAATTTCAGCGCATCCTCGACGATCCACCGCACGCCCTCCAGGCCGCTCAACTCCATGTTCTCGCGCGACCAGGTCACCACCTGCCTGACCGAATCGACGTGCGTCACCTCGGCCCCGGCGGCCCGCGCCGCGAGCGTCGCCCCGCCCGTATAGGCGAAGAGGTTCAGCACCTTGGGGGCGCCACCTCGCGCAACGCCCGAACCGACAGCCGCAACACGCTCGCCATCAGTAGGTCCGTCTCCGGCCAAAGCCCGGCAGTTGTCGTAGATGAAATTCCAGTTGGCGGCCTGCTCGGGGAAGATGCCCACATGCTTGAACGACGTAAGCCCCAGCCGCATGCGCAGCCGCATCCGCTTATAGGCATACTCCACCACCCAGCGGTCGGGCATTCCGGGCGCGAGACGCCATTCGCCCCGCTCGTCGCTGCGCGCATCGCGCCGAAACGAAGCGTCGGCCATGCGCCGCCACTCCTCTTCGGCGAGCGAGCGCCTCCAGATGGCCTGCGGCTCGGGACGGCGCGTCACATAACGCCCGAAGCGTTCCAGTTTCTCGAAATCCCCCGTGTCGAGGAGTTCATAATCCCCGAAATCGGGCGTCAGCTGTTCCTGCATACATTATTTTATAAATAGTTACACACCTTCCGGCTCCCGCTTTTCAAGCGGATCGACCAGCGACATTTCGCAGGCCTCGCAGTCGAACGCCAGCCGGTAACGGTAGGCGCCGTGTTCCAGAAACAGGTCGCCGCGCAGCCGCGGATGCTCCCGAAGGCATTCGCCGATCTCGCGGCGGATACAGTAGGCCGAACGCAAGACCACATGCCCGGCGGTCGTCGACGCGAGGTCCAGCCCCCGTTCGATCTGCCGCACCCCGTGGTCGCGGTAGAACGCCTCGGCCAGCCGGTTGGTGACGTTCTCCTCGGCCGCAAGCCGTTCCGACGGGTATTTCGCGGCGGGATTCTCGGGCAGAATGCGGTGTTCCGGCCGCCGTTCGCGGCGCGCTCCGGCAAGTGCCGCCAACGCTTCGCGGCGCAGTTCCGCAGCCAGCGACGCCGGCACGAACCACTCCGCGCCCCGCACTTCGGCTTCGCGGACCGCGAAGATCGTGTCGCCCGACTTCATCGCCTGCGCACGCAGTGCGGCGGCATTGGCGTCGGGATTCTTCGCCGGGTCGAGCCGCACGGCCCGCACGACCGAGGCCGCAACGCCCTCGCAATCCGTATAAGTGAGTTTCAGCCCTTCGGCCGTCGCCTCCGCCGCGGCCTTCGCCGGAATCACCCGCCGCGTGCGGCTGCGCTCCACGGCCAGCGTGAAACGGCGGTCGAAATTGCGGCGGACCTCCGCCCCGGGCGTGATCCCCTCCATGCGATTGGGCGTGATGCGGCGACCCTCCACGGCGTTGACGTTGGTCCCGGTCACGCCGCGCGGCGTCAGGAAACAGATGCCGTCGCCCGGCGCAAGATCGTGCGCACCGTCGAGCGTGAACGTGCCGCCCGAAACGCCCGCCACGCGGCCCACCCGTTCGCCGACCGCCTTCGGGGTGTCGAACGACGCCACTCCGGCGCGCTTTCCGTCCAGAAAATAGTCGGACTCCCCGCGTGTAAAACTCTTCGACGGGTCGGGCGTGAAATCCGGGACGCTCTCGCCGACGGACGACCGCACCAGCCCCGGCCGCAGGGCCAGCGCCTCGTCCACCGCCCGGCGGTAGTGGGCCACAACGTTCCGGATATAAGCGAGATCCTTGAGCCGACCTTCTATCTTGAATGAAGTGACGCCCGCATCCAACAGATCGCCAATGCGTTGCGAAAGATTCATGTCGCGTACCGACAGCAGATGCTTCCCGGCAATCCAGGTCCGGCCCTTTCCGTCGGTGAGGTCCCACGTCAGGCGGCAGGGCTGGCTGCACGCCCCGCGATTGCCGCTGCGCGCGGACATCGACCGCGAGAGGAAACAGCGGCCGCTGTACCCCACGCAGACCGCCCCGTGGACGAAGCATTCGACCTCGGCCGCAGTGGCGGCGCAGATGGCCCGGATCTCCTCCAGCGTGAGGTTGCGTTCGAGAATCACCCGCGCAAACCCCGCCTCGCCCAAGAACCGCGCCCCCTCGGGCGTGCGGTTCGAAACCTGCGTCGAGGCGTGCAGCTCCACCGGAAGGTCCATCCGCCGCAGAGCCATGTCCTGCACGATCAGCGCATCGACGCCCGCGTCGATCAGGCTGCGGGCCTGCCGTTCGGCGGCCTCCAGTTCATCGTCCCACACGAGCGTGTTAAGCGTGGCGTGGACCCGCACTCCGAAGCGGTGGGCATACTCCACGACCCGGGCGATCTCCTCCGCGGAGTTCCCCGCGGCCTGCCGCGCGCCGAACCGCGCGCCGCCGATATAGATCGCATCGGCGCCGTAGTCCACGGCGGCCGCGGCCGCAGCGTAATCTTTGGCAGGAGCTAACAGTTCGACGAGTTTCATTTTTTTCTTTTTGCAAAAGTAACAAAAAGCGGTCAATATCGGGACGTCGCGGACGGAAAATCGCGGGAACCGCCGCCGGGACGGACATTATCAATTATCATTCAACAGCTTACGCCCCAAATGGTCAATATATAACAAATACACTTCTTTTTCACCGGACCGGAAATATCTCTGCGACGACAATATCCGACAAACAAAACAGTTGCAGCCGCAAAACGGCTGTCATTCTTCAAAATCATTAAAAATCAACCTTATACACACGCATAACACCGAAAAACAAACAATAAGAAAAGACTTTTACGACAATATTTTCAGAATTTCCAGAAAGCATTCGGGCAAATTTTCGTATATTGTGCCGCAAATAAACAAGTCCAAAAATTTCACACGATGCAATTTTCAGCAAATACGGTTCTCCGGAAACGGGATACCGTACCCATTCATTTTTTATTCCTAATCCAATTTTTATGAGAAGATGCTTTACGCTATTGACGGTTCTCGTCCTCTGCGCCTCAAGCGGCTGCGACGACAAGAACAAAGAGGAGGTCGCGGATGTGATCGTCCTCTCGCGAAGTAGTGTCGCGTTCGCCCAGAAAGGCGGAACGACCACCGTCGCGGTAGCCACGCCCTCCGACTGGAAGGTGAGCTGTCCGGACGATTGGGTGACGCTGGCCTCCGAAGAGGGCCTGCTGACCATCTCCGCGGCAAGCAATACGACCGACAATGTCCGCAACTCGAAAATCACCGTGGAAACGGCCGGCGACAAACAGGAAATCGCCGTTCACCAGGCATTCTCGTGGGAAACGGTCCTGCTGTCCACCACCGCTTCGGAGGAAATTTCGCTGGATTCCGAAGGTGAGAGCGTTCTCTTCACCGTGGTCTCCAACGGCCAGTGGAGCGTCACGAGCGACGCCGACTGGGTTTCGGTCGAAAGCGACCCGGTCAGCGGAACGGTACGCGTCGGCGCCCCGCGCAATCCCGACGCCCACCGCAATGCGACGCTCACCGTCCGGGCGACCAAAGGCTCCGCTACGGAATCCTGCAAAGTGACCGTTTCGCAAATCTCACGCGAGGAAAACCCCTATTACCAAATGCTGGGATATTACGGACTTCATGCGGAAAACTGGTATTACGGCCGTGAACCGATCGGCGTGAGCGGCACGGGTACGTTCTGCACCGTCGAAGAGAAAGAGTACCGCAAGAGTTTCTACATCAAGAACCTGTTCCTGACGGGCACGGTCGTGGAAGCCACCTACGACAAAAACAGCCAAACCATGTCGATCGAACTGGGCAGGCTCTGCTACACCCGCGAGATCTCCCCGACGGTCTCCCGCTTCCACTACCTGTACTCGATCAACATGCAGGGCGGAGGTTTCCACAACGGCATGCTGACCGGCAGGCTGGGAGAGGGCTACAACGACGACGCGGACGAAACCCGCAAGGCGATCCTCCTGAACGGTTTCGAATCGCCGTACACCACGCTGGGCATCATCGGATACCAGGAGCAGCAGTGGCTGTCGTTCGGCGACCTCTACTACGCCACCGGCACGATGTATCTCGTAGACTGGGACATTCCGGCCGACACCGGCACGGCCCCGACCTCCGTCACCCGGGCCGCCGACGGCATCGCACCCTCGGGCAGCACCTTTCCCGTATCGAAACATTAAACCGCAGCACACATGAAAAAATTATATGCACTGACAGCTTTACTGCTCGGCATGATGGGGTGCTCCGAAGAGACGATCACCTACACCAACCCCGTCCCGGGCGACGAACCGTCCGGCATTGCGGCCGAACTGGGCATCTCGTCGAAAAACACATGGTTCGCCGCTGAAGACGAACGCAACGCCTCGATCGGCTTCAAGAGCCTGGGCGGAGAGGTCGTCGTGGACATCCAGACCAACACGACGTGGAAATACGACGCCGTCAACGCCGGCTGGCTGACCATCGAGAAAGACGACGTCGCCGACCAGCTCGTCCTGAACTGCGAGGGCAACAAGGTCGAGGAGCAGCAGCAGGCTACGATCACCATTACCGCCGGCGACAAGACCGCGACCATCTCCGCCACGCAGAACGCGTACGGCACGCTCGAAATCGCCGCATCGAAAAACAACTTCCAGATTCCCGCCATCGGCGAACTGACCGCCGAATTCGAAGTGCAGTCGACCGACGAAGACTGGATCTTCGAAACCAAAGACTGCCCGTGGCTGCTTCTCGAACAGCAGGGCGACAAAGTCACGATGACGCTCGACCCCAACGAGGAGATCGAGGACCGCGAAACGACCTTCGTGCTGATTGCCGGCGAGGGGGGGGTAATCCCGTCTCTGAAACGATCCGCGTCACGCAGGACCGCGCCGTCTACGTCAACGTTTCGCTAAAAACCATTCCCCTCTCGCCCACTCCCACCGAATCCGACAAAAAAGAGTTGGGAATCAGATCCAACTACGACTGGGAGTACACGCTTTCCGAAAATTCCGACTGGCTCTCCGCCACGAAAACCGAGCAGGGACTTACAATCACCGCAGAGACCAATTCGAGCGGATCGTCCCGCACCGCAACCATCACCGTATCGGCCGGCGACGGCAAACAGAACCAGACCGAACAGGTCGTCACCGTCTCCCAGACCGGTCTGGACCTCGACGCCTTCATCCTCGGAATCGACATCACCTCGTCGAGCCTGAAGACCTATCTGCCGTTCGACAAGGCCATCGACGCCACCATCGACTGGGGCGACGGCAGCATCGAGGAGAACGTCACCTCCGCCTACCCCTCGCACACCTACACCGACCCGGGCTACTACATCGTCTCGGTCAAGGGCAACGTGACGTCGCTCAACTCCTACGACATCCCCGACTACGGACTGGGCAACCAGTTCAAGGAGGTTTACAACTGGGGCCGCACGGGGCTGACCTCGATGGCGCGCGCATTCCAGAACTGCCGCGAGCTGAAACGGATTCCCTCCGACAACACCGAAGCCTTCGCCAAGGTCACCACCTTCCACTATGCATTTGCCGACTGCCGCGTCCTCGAAGCCGTTCCCGACGGGCTGTTCGACCATGCAACCGAGGCGGAAACCTTCGCCTACTGCTTCCAGAACTGCAACATGGTCACCGAAGTGCCCGCCGACCTGCTTTACAACTGCACGAAGATCACCTCGGTAGGTTCGCTCTTCTCCGGCACGGCGATCACCCAGATCGACGAGGATTTCTTCTCTCGCAACACGGAGCTGACCGACTGTTCGATCATCTTCTCGAACGGCAAACTGAAGACGGTTCCCGAAAAACTCTTCGCCAACAACAAGAAGGTGTCGACCTTCAACTCGCTGTTCGCCAACAGCGAGTCGTTCGAATCCGTCCCGGCCGGCCTGTTCGCCAACAACCCCGAGGTCGACTCGTTCCGCATGCTCTTCTCGGGAACAAGCCTGAAATCCGTCCCGGCCGGCTTGTTCGCCAACAACCACAAGGTCACCAATTTCCAGAGCGCATTCAGCAAAACGGCCATCCAGAGCGTTCCCGCCGACCTGTTCGCAGGCTGCGGCAAGGTGACGACCTTTATGAGCTGTTTCACCGGATGCAGCGAACTGCAAAGCGTCCCGGCCGAGCTGTTCAAAAGCAGCGGAGCCTTCACGACCGTGACGAAGACCGCCTTCAACAACATCTTCAAGGACTGCACCTCGCTGACCGAAGTGCCCGCAGGGCTGTTCGACGGCTTTACCCTGGTCACCGCCTTCAACGACGCCTTCAACGGCTGCGCGTCGCTCACGACGCTCCCCGCAGGGCTGTTCGCCACCAATACGGCGGTCACCTCGTTCACCAATGTCTTCAAAGACTGCACCTCGCTCAAAAGCATCCCCGAAGGCGTCCTCGGCGGACTTTCCAAAGTCACCTCGTTCTCGGGCCTGTTCGCAGGCTGTACGGGGCTTGAAGAGATCGGCGCCAACATCATCTCCGGCTGCGCCGCCTGCAAGAATATCTCCTCGATGTTCAAGGACTGCGACAACCTGAAAACCGTTTCCGCGGAGGCTTTCGCCGGCGCACCCGCGATCACCAGCATCGGCAGCCTGTTCGAAAACTGCACGCTGCTCGAAAGCGTTCCGGAGGATATTTTCGCCGGGATGCCGAATCTGGCGACCGCCACCAGCGTATTCGCGGCGTCGGGACTGAAAACGGCTCCCGCCGGTCTGTTCAGCCGCAATCCCTCCGTCACGACCTTCGGCAAGGTGTTCCAGAACTGCGCCGCACTGACGACGCTGCCCGACGGACTGTTCGCCGGCAACCCGAAAGTGACGACCTATTCCAACGCCCTGGAGAACTGCACGGCCCTCGAATCGGTCGGCCTCCTCTTCGGGAAGAGCACGGCCTCGGCCAAATGCGACCGCCTCTTCGCAGGGGCCACGGCGCTGAAGAGCGTGCCCGCCGGAATCTTCGACGGACTGACCGGGGCGACGGCCTTCAACAACACGTTCTCCGAATGCTCCGCCCTGGAGACGATTCCGGCAGGGCTCTTCGCCAAGAACGTCAACGCGACCACCGTGGCCCAGTGCTTCCTGAACTGCACCCGCCTCACGATGGTTCCCTCGCGCCTGTTCGAAGCCAACACCAAGACGAAGACCCTGACGGAGATGTTCTCCGGCTGCTCGGGAATCGAAAGCATCGCGCCGGACGCCTTCACGGGACTGAACGGCACGTCGCTCAATTTCCAGAAGGCATTCCTCAACTGTACCTCACTCCGGGAGATCCCCGACGGGCTGCTGAAAACCACGCAGATTTCAACCTACACCAGCCTGTTCGCCGACTGCACGGGACTGGTCCGCGTCGGGTCGGAGGTGTTCAACTGCGCTTCGGCCACCATGTTCAATTCGGTCTTCGACGGTTGTACGTCGCTCGAAGAGGTCGGCAAGAACATGCTGGTCAGCCCCGTCAAACTGACCAGCGTCGCGAATCTCTTCCGCGATTGCGGGATGCTCAGGAGCGTTCCGGTGAGCCTGTTCGACGAAGCCGTGAAGCTCAAGACGCTGACTTCGACCTTCCAGGGCTGCGCGTCGCTCGAAGGCGAATCGCCCTACACGGTCGTCGACGGTGTGAAATACCACCTGTACGACCGCACGGCGGAGAATGCCGCCGCCTCGGGACTCACCGCGATCACCGCCGCCAAGAGCAGTTTCGCGGGATGTACGAAACTCTCGGACTACGACAAGATCCCCACCACATGGAAGGAATAGACGAACACAAAACGATCCCGAACATGAAAAATATGATAATATGCAGCATCGCAGTGCTGTCGGCCGCACTGCTGGCAGCCTGCACCGAAACCACCCGGATATGGCCGGAGGAGGGCGAAAGCAAGGCCTACGTGGAGGTGTCGAGCCAAAAAGTGATCTTCGACGCCGACGGAGGCAACGCCGTGATCACCGTGGCGACGAACGCCGACGGCTGGGACTACGCCGCCGAAGGCGACTGGTTCACCGTCGCCCGGCAGGACGGCAACGCCCTGCTGGTCGAGACCCTGATCAACGCCGGAGCCGAAACCCTGACGGGCAAACTCACGGTCAGCGCCGAGAAGAACGGGGAGACCGTTTCGCAGGAGGTCGCACTCGTACAGCGCGCCGAACGGAGCGTCAACCTGAGCGCCGAAGGCACGGCCAACTGCTACATCGCCCGGACCGGCGGCGTCTACAAATTCGACGCATCGGTCAAGGGCAACGGCGGCGGCGACGGAGTCAGCGACTACATCGCCAACTACGGACTCGCCATCGAGGACGGCGCCTTCGCCGAACTGCTCTGGGAATCGCGCCACGACGGCGACAAGACCATGTCGCGCGAAATCATCGACGGCGCGCCGATCTACCGGGGCGGCTACGTGACCTTCTCGACGGGGCGTTCGGAGGGCAACGCCGTGATCGCCGTGAAGGACATCAAAGGCAACATCGTCTGGAGCTGGCACATCTGGGTCTGCAACGACGAAATCACGGCGCACGACCACATCGACTCGGAAGGCAAAGTCGCCGCCGTGATCATGGACCGCAACCTCGGAGCGCTGAACAACACCCCGATGGACGTGGGCAACCGAGGCATGTTCTACGAATGGGGCCGCAAGGACCCCTTCACGCCTTCGTGCTCGCCCTACCACGCGGATACCGACGGCAACAACGTCCCGGCCTACAACGAACCGAACACCGCGATCGGCGACGGAACGGGAACATGGGTCTACAACGCGCAGGCCGCCGTGCTCGCCACGCCGCCGGCCAACATTCCCAATTCGATCCTGAACCCGATGACCTACCTGCAATCGCCGTACAACGGCCACGCCGACTGGTACTGCACGGGAACAGACCCGAAGGCCACGCATCCGGGACTGTGGGGTCCCGAAAAGACCATTTTCGACCCCTGCCCTCCGGGCTACAAGGTCCCGGGACCCGATCTCTGGGGCATTCCCGCCGGAAACAACTCGATCACCAACGGCGGCGCAGCGGCGGATTACGACGAAACCGGCGTCAGCGCCAAATGGGACTGGAACGCCTACGAAGACTGCGGGCGCCGCTGGAAAAACACCGGCGACTACTACCCGATGGCCGGCAACATCTACTACACGGACTACATCTCGGTGAGCATCTGCAACTACACGGGCGGCATGGCATTCTACTGGACCGCCCAGGCTACTCCCGACGCGACGAAGTCATCGGCCTACTTCGTGAACTTCAACCCCAACTGGTGCAATTACAGACTCGGCGAGCACGACTGTTCCGCACAGATACGCTGCATCCGGGAATAACACTAAAAACTGATCGTCTATGAAATATCCATTCAAATCGCTTCTCCTGGCGGCAACCGTCCTCGCGGCGGCATCGTGCGCCAAGGACGACACGCAGAGCGGCGGCGAAGAGACCGCGGGTCCCGTCATCGTCAACGCCTCCCCGGCGGCCATCGGCGGCGAGATCATCCTCAAACTGAAGACCGAGGCCTCCGGCATCGTGGAAAAGAGCCGCGCGCAGGGCGTTTCGAAAGGCAGCGGCATCGACGAGATCGACCGCATCCTCAACACGGTGAACACCGTACGTTTCGAACGGCTCTTCCCGGACGGCGGGCGTTTCGAAGAACGCACCCGCAGGGAAGGCCTGCACCTCTGGTATTACGCCAAATACGACCCGTCGGTCCCGACGAGCGAGATGGCCAGCCTGCTCTCTTCGTGCAAGGACATCGAAATCATCGAATACTCGCTGGCCGCCGAAACTTCGGACCACCGCCGCGCGGCATCTCCCGCCGCCGGGGCGCAGAGCGTCACCCGCGCCATCGCAGACGAGGTGCGCAACGTCCCCTTCCCGTTCAACGAGAGCGAACGCTCGCAGCAGATGCAATGGCACTACAACAACACGGGAAACATCTTCGCGCAGACGAGCCAGCTGGGCGCCGACGCCAACGTATACGCCGCCTGGCAGCTCTCGACGGGCAATCCCGACGTGATCGTCGCCGTCGTGGACCAGGGCGTCAAATACGACCACGAAGACCTGGCCGCCAACATGTGGGTCAACGAGGCCGAACTGAACGGCACGCCGGGCGTCGACGACGACGGCAACGGCTATGTGGACGACATTTACGGCTACAACTTCACCAAGGAGACCGGCGAACTGGATTTCTCGGCCGAACTGATGCACGGCACGCACGTCGCCGGCACGATCGCCGCCGTGAACAACAACGGCGTGGGCGTCTGCGGCATCGCAGGCGGCTCGGGCAGGGGCGACGGCGTGAAGATCATGTCGTGCGAGATTCTCGGCAAGTCGGAGTCCGGATCGTCGGGCGCCGGACTGGCCGGACAGATCCGCGCCATCAAGTACGCCGCCGACAACGGCGCCGTGATCTGCCAGAACAGCTGGGGATACACCGCCGGAACCATCTCCGTGACCGACTGGACACGCGGTTCCTACTCGGCGCTCTCGCGTGCCATGGAGTACTTCAACAAATATGCGGGACTGGACGAAAACGGCAACCAGACAGGCCCGATGGCCGGCGGCATCGTCCTCTTCGCCGCGGGCAACGACGCTTCGAGCGAGGTCTGCTATCCCGCCGCCGACGCCAACGCGATCAGCGTGGGCGCAACCGCGTTCACGGGCGCCCCGGCCTACTACACCAACTACGGCACATGGGTCCGGATCTCGGCCCCGGGCGGCGACCAGATGCTGAGCAACGCCTACGGCGGCGTTTACAGCACGAGCGTGGCCGCCGACGGCTCTTCGGGCTACGAAGGCAGCCAGGGGACCTCGATGGCCTGCCCCCACGTGTCGGGAGCCTGCGCGCTGGCCGTCAGCTATTACTACGGCGCTGAAAAACGCAAGGGCCTTACGGGCGAAATGCTCCGGCAGGCGCTGTTGAGCAGCACCCAGTCCGTCGACCGCTACTGCACCGGCAAATACCAGCAGTATCTGGGCAACATGGGCATCGGCAGCCTCGACACCTACAAGCTGCTGCGGAACATCGCCAAGATCGACGGCATCCCGGCGCAGCGGGTCGGCGTGGGCGACACCGTCAGCATCGACCTGAGCAACCACTTCACCGCCACCAATGTCCTGGGGTACACCGTTTCCGTTCCCGACCTCGTGAAGATCGAACTTCGGGGCGGAGTGATGAAGCTCACCGGCCTCAAGAAAGGCCGGACGACGATCATCGTCTCGGACGGCGCGGCCATTCGCAAACCGATCGAGGTAACCGTCGAATGACACATTCACTAACGCAAAAGAGAATCAAACCTATGAAAACCTTTTATAAATACGCGGCATTCGCGGCGGCGGCCCTCGCGGGACTGTGCGCCTGCTCGTCGGACGACGACGCGGCGGAGACCGGCTCCGGCCTGCAACCCGTCGCACAGCCGCAGATCATCGTCAGCGACCTGACGACCACCGGATTCACCCTCCGCTGGGAAGCCGTCGACGACGCAGGGTCCTACGTCTACACGTTCGACGGCGGGAGCGAAACCTCGACAACCGGCTGCCGGCTGGAATTCAACAGTCTGGAACGGCAGAAAGAGTATGTCGTGGCGGTCAAGGCCTGCCCCCGGGACCCGGCCGAATACACCGAATCCCCCTTCACCTACATCCACGTGCTGACCGACGATCTGGAGCAGCTTCCCCAGCCGAAGATCACGCTCGGCAGCGCCTATGCGTCGAAAACCGTCATCTCCTGGACCGAAGTGCCCGAAGCGGAACTCTATGAGTTCTCGGTCGACGGCGGGGAGGTGTCGACCACCCGAAACCGTACGGTCATCCTGTCGAAACTCGACAAGGGCCGCACCTACTCCTTCTCGGTGCGCGCCATGACGTCCGACGCCACGCGCTTCACCAACTCGGAAGCCGCACAGCTCTCGTTCGTCACCTCGGACGCCGACGTTCCGCCGCTGGTCATCGCCCCGACGACGATCATCTCCGACGCCGTGGCGTTCGACATCTACGCCTCCAGCGACGAAACCTACTATTATGAGATTCTCCCGGCCACGACCTTCGCCAAGTATTCGCCCGAAGAGCTGATGACCGCCTTCCAGACCTATATCGTCGAATACGCCAAAAAGCAGGGCATCAGCCTCCAGCTGGCCATGGCCTCGATGCTCAAGTCGGGAACCCAGAGCCTCCAGATGACGGGACTCACCCCCGAGTTGAGCTACGTGATCTTCGCCTTCGGCATGGACCTGCGGGGCAACATCACCTCGAACCTCTCCTCCACGCAGTTCAAGACCACGGCCGACGGCTACTCCGCCGGTCCGAACTACGGCGGCAGCGACTGGTTCACGCAGCGGTTCTACATCACCAACGCCTACCTCGCCCTGACGGGTTACGGCTGGACCAACTCCGTGTGGACCCACTGGAAGGGAGACGACGTGACGGACGTCCGTTACCGTACGCTGACGACCAAGCTCTTCAATCAGGTCTTCTCCGATCCCTACGACCAACAGGCCATCGCCGCATTCCTGAAAGACCCCAATTACGGAGTCCAGTTCAACCCCGAGCTGCTCTCGGCGACGGTAAACAGCGCCGACGGTTACAACGGACTTACGGAAGGAGTCAGCGCCGGCACGTCCTACACGCTGCTCACGCTGGCCACCTCGTCGAGCGGCGCCGAAACGGTCTGCGTCAACTCCGTCACCACGAAGACCAGCACGGCCGCAGCCGCGTGGTTCGCAGCCGCAGCCTCGACCAACGCCAACTACGGCCCGACGCACAACACCGTGGCCGGCGTCATGAAGGGCATCGACATCGCAACGGTGCGTTACGCGATTTTCAAACAGAGCGCCCTGGCGAACGTCAGCACGGACAACTATCCGGCCGTGATCGAAGAGTTCGGACACGACCTCAAGGAGGAGTACCTCCCCTACATCAACGGAAACGGCTTTGCCATCCTCTTCACCGGGGAGAGCGGCGTAACGCCCGAAACCACGTACGTCTTCATGGCGACGGCGACCAACACGGTCGGCGACAAAGTCACCAAATGGGGTTCGGCGACCACCAGCGCGGCTCCGGACGCCGCCCGGGCGAAGGCGCAGGCCGCAACCCGAACGGACGAACCGCTCCGGTCGCCCGCCGGGAAACCCATCGCCAACCCCGAGAAGTTCATCTACCCGATGGAGAGCGTCCAGCTGCCCGCCGGAGCGAAACCCGAAGGCGACCTCTGGACCATCATTCACAACACGCACAACATCAAATAAGAGTACATCTATGAACAAGATAGCAGCAATTCTCTGGTGCATCCTGTCGCTGGCATGGACGACGGCCTCCTGGGCGCAGAACGTCGCCGTCAGCGGCAAAGTCACCGGAGCCAACGGCGAAGCCATCATCGGCGCGAACGTTCTCGTGGAGGGCACTACGCAGGGCATCACGACGAACGTCGACGGAGACTACACCCTGACGAACGTCCCGGCCAACGCCACGCTCGTCGTCTCCTACCTGGGCTACAAGACCGAGAAAATCCCTGTCGGCAACAAGACCCGCATCGACGTCACGCTCCGGGAGGACACCGCCGAGATCGAAGGCGTGATGGTCGTGGCCTACGGTACGGCCAAGAAGGAGTCGTTCACCGGTTCGGCCGCCGTCGTCAAGGGCGGCGAACTCCAGAAGCGCGTCGTGGGCAACGTCACCAAATCGTTCGAAGGAACCGTAGCCGGCGTGCAGGTCGCCTCCGGCGGCGGCCAGCCGGGCGAAGCGGCATCGGTCATCATCCGCGGCATCGGGTCGGTGAACGCCTCGGCGACACCGCTATACGTGGTCGACGGCATCCCCTTCGACGGGTCGCTCAGCGCGATCAACCCCGCGGACATCGAGACGATGACCGTGCTCAAGGACGCATCGGCAGGTGCGCTCTACGGCGCCCGCGGAGCCAACGGCGTCATCGTCATCACGACCAAGAAGGGCAAGAAGGACAAAATCCGCATTTCGTACAAGGGCAACGTCGGAATCGCCTCGCGCGCCATCCCCCGCTACGACCTGGTCGACATGAAAGATTACGTCGAGATGAGCTACGAAGCGCTGCGCAACAGCGCCCAATACGGCACGGGCATGGATTTCGAGGGCGCGAGCCGCTACGCCGCCGCCAACCTCGGCCAGCAGATCGGCGGACTGAAGAATCCCGAATACTACAACCCGTACAAGAACTACACGTGGGAGACGCTGATCGACCAGTCGACGGGCAAGATCCGTTCGGATGCCAAAGCTGCATGGAACGAGAACTGGCTGGACGAAATCAGCGACAATTCGGCCATACGCACCGAACACATCGTCTCGGTGAACGGCGGTTCGGAACGCGCCAACTACGTCGCATCGCTGGGATACTACATGGAAGACGGCATTCTCCAGAACACCGACTTCTCCCGCTACACGGGCCGCGTGGGCGCCGATTCGCAGGCTAAGAGCTGGCTCAAGATCGGCATGAACGCCAACTTCGCCCACAGCGAATCGAGCTACCAGAGTTTCGAGGACGCAAGCACGGCGAACGTCTGGTACACGGCGCAGTTCATGGCCCCGGTCTATCCCGTCTACCTGAAGGACATGGCCGGCAACAACGTGCGCGACGCCGACGGGCGGCTGCAATACGAATACGGATCGGAGGATGACAACGGCTACGCCAACCGCCCCTCGGCCCAGGGCTTCAACTCGAAGGCCGAACTTTACAACAACAAGGCCTACTACACCCGCAACTCGCTTTCGGCGCGCAGCTACATCACCTTCGGGACGGTCAGGGAGGAGGCCCGGCTCTACGGACTGAAACTCACGATGAACTTCGGTACGGACTACACCGACTACCAGCGCACGCTGGTCTACGACAAGGAGCACGGCAACGCGGCCCAGCAGGGCGGACGCCTCAGCAAGACCAACACCCGCACGCTGAGCTACACGTTCAACCAGCTGCTGACCTACGACCGCACGTTCGGCGACCACTCCCTCAACCTGCTGGCCGGCCATGAGTACTACCGCTACAAGTACAACTACGCCCTCGGCGAAAAAACCGGCATCGTCGGCGGGATCGACGAGTTGGGACCCGCCGTGACGACCACCGACAACAACAGCTATTCGCACAACTACGGCGTGGAGTCCTACCTCGCGCGCATCAACTACGGCTTCAAGAGCCGTTACTACATCGACGCCAGCTGGCGAACGGACGGTTCGTCGCGCTTCCATCCCAGCGACCGCTGGGGCCATTTCTGGTCGGTGGGCGCCTCGTGGCGCATCTCCGAAGAGCAGTTCATGGAGAACACCCGCCAGTGGCTCGACAACCTCACGCTGAAGGTTTCATACGGCGTACAGGGCAACGACAACCTGGGAACCTATTACGCATGGCAGGGTCTCTACGACTACACGTGGCCCAACGCCACCGATGCGGGCGCCTTCGTCGACAAGCTCGAAAACAGGAAGGTGACCTGGGAGAAGAACGGCAACCTCAACGCCGGCATCGAAGCCACGATGTTCGGCGGCCGACTGGGCGTTTCGGTCGAGTACTACAACCGCAAAACGCGCGACATGCTGCTCAAAAGTCCACTGCCGATCTCGACCGGATTCACGGGCTTCAACGACAACGTCGGCTCGCTGCGCAACCAGGGGCTCGAGGTCTCGCTGCGCGGAACGATCCTCGACAAGCGCGACTTCCGCTGGGACGCGACGCTGATGGGTTCGTTCAACCGCAACAAGGTGCTCTCGCTCACGGGCGGCCAGGATGTCATCACGTCGGGCATCCGCGTCATCGAGGTGGGGCGGCCGATCTACACCTTCTACCTGCCGAAAACGGCCGGCGTGGACCCCGCCACGGGCAAGCAGCTCTACTACGCCTACTGGACCCAGACGGTCAACGACGAGGGGACGCTGGTGAACACGCGCTGCGACGAGTACATCACCGACAACGTGGCGATGGCCACCTTGAGCAAATACTACCACGAAAGCCGCGAGCCGAAACTCTTCGGCAGCATCGGTTCGACGTTCACGATCCTGAAGAACATCGACGTCTCGTTCCTGACGACCTATTCGATCGGCGGATGGGTTTACGACGGACTCTACAACGGCTCGATGTACGTGCAGTACGCCGGCAACAACTGGCACAAAAACGCCAAACGCCGCTGGCAGAAGCCGGGCGACAAGACCGACGTGCCGATGCTCGAAGTGGGCGGCTCGTACGCCACGACCAGCAACTCGCTGATCGACGCCTCGTACTTCGCCATCAAGAACATCACCGTCGGCTACACGCTTCCCAAGCGCTGGCTCAAGAAGATCGACATCGAGTCGCTGCGCATCTACGCCACGCTGGACAACATCGCCATGTTCAACCACATGGACGGCATGGACCCGCAGTATAACTTCACGGGATCGGTGGCTTACAGCTACACCCCGTCGCGCGTGATCGCATTCGGTATCGACCTGAACTTTTAACCACGGGAGAAAACAACTATGAAAAAAGCAATATATCTTATCATCGCACTGATCGGCTTATCAGCCCCCTCGTGCAGCGACTCGATGCTCGATTTCTCCCCGACCGACTCGGGTTCGGGCAAGGAACTGCTCAAATCGGCATCCACGGCCATCACTTCGGTCAACGGCGTCTACCGCTCGATGTGGACGGCCGGATGGTCCACGACCGCAAACACCCACCAGTGCTTCGGCATCGCGGCCTACAACCTGGCGCTCGACTGCATGGCCGACGACCTGATCATGCAGTCGCAGGGCAACGGCTGGTTCTGGGGCGACCACTGCTACAACGTCAAGAGCAACTACACTTCGTCGGCCTTCCGGTCGTACGACGTCTGGTACGCCAACTACAAATGGATCGCCAATGTAAACTACATCATCGACGCCGAGCCGGAAATGGCCGGAACGGAGGCCGACGTGGCCTACGTCGCAGGACAGGCCTACGCCATCCGGGCGCTCTGCTACCTGAACCTGGCGACGTGGTTCTCCCGCGCCCCCTACAACTCCCTGACGGGCGCTTCGCGCTGGAACGAGCCCTGCGTACCGGTTTACACCACCGGCACGTCGATCGACACGGGCGGACAGCCCCGCGAATCGCTGCGCACGGTCTACGGCCGTATCGACCAGGACATCGACCGTGCCATCGAACTGCTCGAAAAGGCCAGGGAAACCACGCTGGCCGAGAATAACAAATCGCACATCAACCTCTACGTGGCCCTGGGCATCAAGTCGCGCGCCTGTCTGGCGGAAGGCGACTGGGACGGGGCATTCAAGGCGGCCAAGCGCGTGATCGACGAAGGCGGCTACGCCGTCGGCACGAAGAGCGACCTGACGGGCGGCATGAACTCGCTCGACAAGCAGAACGTCATGTGGGGCGCAGGCATTCAGGTGGCCGACCAGGCGGGCGGCTACGCCGGGTTCTTCACCCACATGGACAACAAGGAGGGCGCCTATGCCAAATCGGCTCCGAAGCTGATCAGCAAGCAGCTCTACAACCGCATCAGCGCGACAGACATCCGCCGCGACTGGTGGGACCCCTCGGACAAGGAGTCGCCCTACGTCAGCAAAAAATTCTCGTTCGCCAACGTGGCCTCCTTCCTGGGCGACTACATCTACATGCGCGTCGAGGAGATGTACTTCACGGCCGCCGAAGCGGCCCTGCGGCTGGACGACCTCAAGAGCGCACGCGAACTGATGAACACCGTCATGGCCGAACGCGACCCGGGTTACAGCGCCAACAACCGCAGCGGCACGCTGCTCGGCGCGACGACCACGACCTGGACCGGATCGTTCCTCGAAAACATCCTCACCCACCGCCGCATCGAACTGTGGGGTGAGTACGGCCGGCTGTTCGACGTCCGCCGCCTGGGCCAGGGCATCGACCGCCGGACCGACGACGGCTTCTCCGAGGAGTGCATTTCGATGATGAACCGCCGGAACGTCAACATCACCAAAGCCGACACTTACGACTGGGTGCTGACCATTCCCAAAGCCGAACTGGATGCCAATCCGAACATCAACGAGGAGGACCAGAATCCCTAACGAGCCTTTGAACCGTTGAAAATCAAGTACACTATGAAAAACATATCGAAATATCTGGGTGCGGGACTGCTGCTCTTCACCGCGGCCTGCAGCCAGACGCAGGAGGGCGACCAATACACCCCCAACAAGGACGATGCGAAGGCCATCCACTTCATCCAGTCGTCCATCCAGAAGGAGTTTCCGCAGGACGCCGTGCAGGGCGTGATCAACGTCGAAATCGCGCGTCCGGGCAACAAAGGCGCCTACAAGGTCTATCTGGCGACCAAGGACGACGACTACGAGCTGTTCTCGGTTCCGGCCGAGGCGACCATTCCCGACGGCAGCCACTCCGTGACGGTTCCCGTCGAGGTCGACCTTTCGAACTTCGTCATGGGTTCGAACTACAAGACCACGCTCTACATCAGCAGCCGGGAGGCGCGTCCGGGCGACAACGCCGCGCAGGTGGCGCAGTACTCCGACAAGGTGACCCTTTCGGCCACCTACGAACTGGAGTGGGAGACGCTCTACCGCACCACCGGAGAGGGCGAAGAGATCCCCCAGCTGGCAACCTACCACTACAACGGGTACTATTCGGGCCGCGATTCGGGCCTGGAGGTCGAGAAAGCCGTGGGAGCCAATATCTTCCGGCTGAAGGACTGGGCCAGCGGCGTGACGTTCAAGTTCGTCCTCCACGACGACAACACCTGCACCGTGCCGGCGCAGTCGATCGGCTACTACAACTCGAACTACAACGAGTACGTCTACGTCGCCGACATGGCCGTTTACACCGGCAACGACTCGGCGTACGCCAGCTATCCCTGCACGTTCGACGGCGAGAGCACCTTCTCGTTCTACCTGATCTACTACGTGTCGTCGGGCTATTTCGCCCAGGGGACCGAGAAACTGGTCTTCGACACCGACATCGACACCACGCCCGTCGTGGAGATCGCTTTCGAGGGCATCGAGACCACGAGCACCGGATTCAAGGCTCCGAAACTCCACTTCTCGCCCAACGAATACACGAAGTACTACAAGGCCGCGGTCGTCGCCGGAGACATCACCGCCGACGCCGAACGGCAGCAAGAGGTGCGCCGGCAGCTGATCGACGACAAACTGGAGGCCGTGACCCCCGTGGTGACGCTCCTCGCGGACGACGCCTCGGTCTGGAACGTTCCCTCGGGCAACTACACCGCCGTGGCGCTGGCCTACGACTCGATCGAGAACCCCTGCAAGCTCTACACGCAGCGGTTCACGAACGACCCGAACGACGAATATGCTCCCCGATCGCTCGAATTCGAGTTCTACGCTCCGGAGAACAACCTCAACTACTCGCCCTACAACACGCTCATCTGGCAGATGCAGACCGCGAATGTGGCGGCGATGAAATATCTCTGCGTCAAAACCGCCGTCGCCGACTACCTGTGCGAAGCGCTCGGCATGACACTGGAGGAGGTGACCGCATCCCGGGGCTACGACGTTCCCGAGGAGATGATCGCGCAGCTCAACTCCCCCGAAGGCCGCGGCACGTCGTTCAGCCCGCTCGACGAAGGCAGCACGTACACACTCGCCCTGCTGATGTACAACTCGTTCGGCGACACGGCTTTCGTTTCGAAGAGCGCGTCGACGTTCGGTTACTTCGCCAAGGATTTCGACCGGACGAAGACCCTGGAGGACTTCATCGGCGCATTCGGCGTCACGGCGACCGTCGACGTCGATTCGCAGTCGTCCGAAAAGACCTTCCGCATGGACATCGCGCGCATCAACGACCGCGACGTGCTCATCAGCGGCATGACCGACATGCGCGACTTCGCACCCCAGCTGAAAGGCTACTACGACAAGGAGCTGCACATGCTGATCGTCGAACCCCAGTACGCGGGGATGTACAACGGCGCCTATGCGACGCTCGGCTTCTCGAACGGACTGTCGATCTTCTGGGGCGACGCCGGAATGGCCGTCGGCTACATCGGCGACACGCTCTACTGGGCTTCAAGCCCCTACTCACCCGAAGAGGTCAACAGCTACATGTTCCTGCTCTTCAGCACGCCGCAGGCGTCGAGTTCGAGCTACCTGCGCCAGTACGCCGGTTCGAAAACCTACTCGTCCCTCAAGATGAAGCCCCTCCAGCAGGCGTCCGCACAGACCGCGGCCCGCGCCGCGGAATCGCGGACCGGAAGCATCGAGACCGGCGGACAGCGCTTCACGACCTACCTGACGGGCGAACGCGTCGCCGTTCCGGCGAAAGCCTCCGGAAACACGGCAGCGAAAGTCCCGGCCGAAGGCAAGCGTCTGCGCACGGACCTCGTGCTCCACACCCGCTGATCCGCAGCCCGCACAACCGAAAACCGGATTTCCGCTTTGGGCGGAAGTCCGGTTTTTTCATAAAATCGCAAAAAACGGCGTCTCGGCGTGACAGTTTGGCGCGAATTTACTAATTTTGCAGGTTGTAAGGCGAAAACACAAAAAACTCACGATATTATGCTTACGATAAAGCAAATCCGCGATGACAAAGAGGCCGCCGCACGCAAGCTGGCCAAGAAGGGCGTGGACGCCGCGCCTGTCATCGAAAAGATCATCAGCTTCGACGACCGGCGCAAAGCCCTCCAGCTGGAACTCGACAACACGCTGGCCGCCCAGAACAAGGCCGCCAAGGAGATCGGCGCACTGATGGGCCAGGGCCGCCGCGAGGAGGCCGAGGAGCGCAAACGCTTCGTGGCGGACCTCAAGGAGAAGTCCTCGCGCCTCGAAGCCGAGCTGACCGACGCCCGGCAGGAGTTGCAGTCGGCCATCGTCTCGCTGCCGAACTTCCCCGCCGACATCGTGCCCGAAGGCCGGACGGCCGAGGACAACCTCGTGGTGAAGCTCGTGGAGAACTACACCGCCCTACCCGAGAATCCGCTGCCCCACTGGGAGCTGGCGAAGAAATACGACATCATCGACTTCGATCTGGGCGTGAAGCTCACCGGCGCGGGATTCCCCGTTTACAAGGGCAAGGGCGCACGGTTGCAGCGCGCGCTGATAAACTACTTCCTCGACTGCAACACGGCGGCCGGCTACCTCGAAGTGGAGCCGCCCGTGATGGTCAACGAGGCTTCGGGCTTCGGCACGGGCCAGCTGCCCGACAAGGAGGGGCAGATGTACCACGCCACGGTCGATAACTTCTACCTCGTTCCCACGGCCGAAGTTCCCGTGACGAACATCTACCGCGACGTGATCCTCGACGAGAAGGATTTTCCCGTGAAGATGACCGCCTACACGCCCTGCTTCCGCCGCGAGGCCGGTTCCTACGGCAAGGACGTGCGCGGCTTGAACCGCCTGCACCAGTTCGACAAGGTGGAGATCGTGCAACTGTCGCTGCCCGAAAGAGCTACGAAGCATTGGACGGCATGGTGGCCCACGTGGAGAGCATCGTCAAGGCCCTGGGCCTGCCCTACCGCATCCTGCGCCTGTGCGGCGGCGACATGTCGTTCACCTCGGCGCTGACCTACGATTTCGAAGTCTACTTCCGAGGCGCAGAAGCGCTGGCTCGAAGTGTCGTCGGTCTCGAATTTCGAGTCGTTCCAGGCCAACCGCCTGAAGCTCCGCTACCGCGACGCCGAGAAGAAGATCCGTCTGGCGCACACGCTCAACGGCTCCTCGCTGGCCCTGCCGCGCATCGTGGCCGCGCTGCTCGAAAACTTCCAGACGCCCGAAGGCATCCGCATCCCCGAAGCGCTGATTCCCTACACGGGTTTTGATATTATCAAATAAGTTTTTATATTTGCACACACACATTTAACAATAAACACTCAACACAATGGCTTACAAAATTACCGACTCGTGCGTTGCATGCGGCAGCTGCATCGGCGAGTGCCCCGTAGAGGCTATTTCGGCCGGCGACATCTATGTGATCGACGCCGACAAATGTATCGACTGCGGCACCTGCGCAGGCGTATGCCCGAGCGAGGCGATCGTTTCGGAGTAACACGGAATATCCGAAAGAGAAGCACACCTCGGCAACGGGGTGTGCTTTTTGCGGTTTGAAAAGCCGCTTCCCCCACCCAACAACCAACGAATCATGGGCGATCTCGAAAAAATGAAAGCCGGGCTTTGGCTCCACGCCATCTGTCCTGAAATCGGCGGCGCGCTGCTGCGGACCGAGGAGCTGGTGTTCCGGCTCAACCAGCTGCCCCCGAGCCGCCGGGAGGAGCGGGAGGCGATCATCCGGCAGCTGTTCGGACACGTCGGCAAGTCGGTCTGCATCCACAGCCCGTTCCACTGCGATTTCGGAGCGCAGATTTCGGTCGGCGACCATTTCGTCGGCAATTTCAACCTGACGATCCTCGACGAAGCGCCCGTCACCATCGGCGACCACGTCTTCATCGGGCCGAACGTCGGCATCTACACCGTCAACCACGCCCTGCTGCCCGACCAGCGCAACGCGGGCATCATGCGTTCGCTGCCCATTGCCATCGGCAACAACGTCTGGATCGGAGGCCACACGGTCGTGATGCAGGGCGTGACGATCGGCGACAACACGGTGATCGGGGCCGGGAGCGTCGTCACGCACGACATCCCGGCGGGAGTCGTGGCCGTCGGCTCGCCCTGCCGCGTCCTGCGGGAGATCACCGAGGCGGATCGGGTAACGCCCGTATGAAAAAGAAAAAGCGCTCCGATCCGGGGCGCTTTTACGTCATTGCGAGGAGCGCAGCGACGCGGCAATCCGATTGCTGCGCTGTGGCATTACGGCCCAGATCAAGAATCAGACGAACCCGTCCGATAAGTCCTTCCACAATGAATTTTGAGAGTCTATTAACCCGATTTTCCGTTTCCGGCTCCAACTCTTGATTTGTTTCTCCCGGGCGATTGCATCCCGAACGTCCCGATACTCCTCGGCGTAAATCAACTTATGGACGTTATAGCGGCGCGTAAATGCAGACTGACCGGCGGCATGTTCTTTCATACGCCGGGATAACGAGGTCGTAACGCCGACATACAGCACCGTATGCAGTTTATTGGTCAATATATATACATAGCTGCTCTCCATGGCCGACTCTGCGTTTTTTTCGGATTGCCACGTCGCCTGCAGCTCCTCGCAATGACGTAAAACCCCATCATTCTATTCGTAAAGCAAGTACTGCACCCGCTTTTCGCGGTAGCGTTCCACATCGGGAACCCAGCGGGCGCGGATCGCCTCCTCCGAAGCCCCGGCCACGATCATCCCGCGCACCCATCCCGCACCGACCAGCTTTTCGAACATCGGGGTGAAGAACCTGTCCCCCAGCCCCAGATCGCGGTAGGCGTCGATCATGTAGCGCAGCGAGAATCCCACTTCGCGGGCCTCGGAGAGCGGCATGCCGCGCAGGTCGACGCCGTGGCACAGCCGGCCTTCGAGCGGCGGATGTTTGGCCCCGGCCGTGGGGCGCGGCGTAAAGGAAAAGGCGCGTCCGGTCATATCGGGATGTCCGTAGATTTCGAACGGGCAGTCCGTTCCGCGTCCGAGGCTCACGACCGTGCCCTCGAAGGGGCACAGCGCGGCATAGAGATAGACGGCGCGCGCAGTCGGAAGGTTGGGCGACGGAGCGACGGGCAAGAGGTATTCGGTGGCATGGGTGTAGTTGCGGCACTTCACGACCGTCAGGTCGCACGGCTTCGCCCACCCTTCGCCAACGGCCATGCGGGCGATTTCGCCCATCGTCAGTCCGTGGAGCACGGGGACCGGAATCGCCCCGACGCCCGATTTGTACTTCATGTCGAGAACGGGTCCGTCGACAAGATGCCCGTTGGGATTGGGGCGGTCGAGCACCACGACCAGGCGGCCGAAATCGGCGCAGGCGTCCATCATCCGCAGCATCGTGATATAGTAGGTATAGAACCGCAGCCCCACGTCCTGCATGTCGACGACCAGCACGTCGAACGAGCGCATCGCCTCGTCCGAAGGCCGTTTCGCGTTGCCGTCGTAGAGCGAGCGGATGGGAATGCCCGTCCGGGCGTCGACCGAACTTGCGACCCGCTCCCCGGCATCGGCCGTGCCGCGGAATCCGTGCTCGGGCGAGAAGATCGCCGCGACGGCAAACCCTTCACCGTGGAGCAGGTCGACCAGATGCACCCGCCCGGAGGCATCGGCTCCCGGCGCGCCGGGCAGCTCCGCCACGGAGGTCTGGTTGGCCAGCACGGCCACGCGCCGTCCCCGCAGCAGCGGGTAATAGGACGCCGTGTCGGTCATGCCGACGTTCACCTGCGCCGGAGCGGCGAAGGCTGCAAAAATGGTGAATACAAGGATAAAAACAGATCGCTTCATAGAGCAAAGATAATATTTTGCACCGAAAAATGCTATCTTTGCGGAAAAGCGCCTCTGCCATGAACCTTCGTAAAACGGATCGCTCCGAGCTGAACCTTTTCCCGGCCCTGTCTTTTCTGGTTGTCTGTTTCATCGGAGGCTATTTCCTTTGGGCAACGAAAGATGCGCTGCCCTCGGAGGCGGACAATACGGATTTTCGCTACGCTCCATCCCGAGCAAAAGAGTTAGCCCAGGAACTCGACTCAATCTATTCCTGCAAATCGGGACCGGGGATGGAGGAGTTTCCGGAGACATGGCATCGGAAATATACGTCCAACGCATCGGCTCCGGACAACCAGAACGACACGCTGCGTAACGTTTACAATCTCTTTACCACCCTCTTCAATCCCGACCCGACGCTTCGTCCGAGGGGTTTCCGGAGCGATTCGGCCTACCGCTACGTCGTTATCCAATCGCAATTGACGTTCTGTGTCGCAGAGGACGGCATGTTCGATTATTATTACGAAAGCTCCCCTCCTCCCACATTTCCGACCGACGGATTTTACCTTCTCCGCAAAGCGGGAGCCTATTACAGGGTTTTGGACGATTTCCGACCGCAAATCCGGCAAGCGGGGTTAAAACAGCTCTATCTCACCGATGAATACAAGGATGCTCTCGAACTGTTTCTGGAGAAAAACGGATACTGGCCCGACGAAGAGCGGACATCCGCAGAATCGGGCCGGAAGCGGATGCGTTTCCTGCAAAACTACTGGTACGTCATCAACGGGCATTGGGAAGGATGGCATCTCGGAATCCCCGCAATCGGATACATCGTCCTGAACAAATCACTCGACAAGGCCGTTGCCGAGGTAGTGGAAGAGTACAACGGCAGCGGCGTCCTTCTACATAAGACGCATTCGGGCTGGAAAGAAGTGGGCGGACTTTATCATTGGGAGGAATAATCCCTACGCCTGCGCGCCGTATTCCATCAGATAGGCCTTGATGAAGGCGTCCAGGTCGCCGTCCATCACCGACTCCACGGCCGAAGTCTGCACGCCCGTGCGGTGGTCCTTCACGCGGCGGTCGTCGAAGACGTAGGAGCGTATCTGCGAGCCCCACTCGATCTTCTTCTTCGACGCCTCGAGCGCCTGCTGCGTGGCCATGCGCTTGTCCAGCTCGCGCTGGTAGAGCTTCGACCGGAGGATGCGCATGGCATTCTCGCGGTTCATCAGCTGCGAACGGGTCTCCATGTTCTCGATCAGGAACTCCACCGCCTCGCCCGTGTCGGGGTCCTTGCCGTGGTAACGCAGCCGCACGGCCGTCTCGACCTTATTGACGTTCTGGCCGCCCGCGCCCGACGAGCGGAAGGTGTCCCACTCGATGTCGGCGGCATTGACCGTGATCTCGATCGTGTCGTCGACGGCCGGCGATACGAAGACCGACGCGAAGGTCGTCTGCCGCTTGTTGTTGGCGTTGAAGGGCGACAGGCGCACCATGCGGTGCACGCCGTTCTCGCTCTTGAGGTAGCCGTAGGCGTACTCGCCCTCGAACTCGAGCGTACAGGACTTCACCCCCACCTCGTCGCCGGCCTGGTAATCCAGCACCTTGACCTTGTAGCCGTGCGCCTCGCCCCAGCGGGTATACATGCGCAGGAGCATCGACGCCCAGTCGAGCGCCTCCGTGCCTCCGGCTCCGGCGTTGATGTCCAGAATCGCCCCCAGCTTGTCCTCGTCGCGGCGCAGCATGTTGCGCATTTCGAGTTTTTCGATCTTTTCGAGCGTCGCGGCGTAGTGGGCGTCCATCTCCTCCTCGCTGACCACGCCCTCCTTCACGAAGTCGGGCATCAGCTGAAGGTCCTCGGCATCCTTGCGAATGGCGTCGTAGTCCTCGACCCACGCCTTGATCCCCGCCACCTTGCGCAACTGCTCGCGCGCCTTGTCGGGATTCTCCCAAAAATCCGGCTCCTGGGTCTTCTCCTCCTCGTTGCGGAGGTCGATGCGTTTCTGGTCGATGTCCAAACAGCGTTCCAGCGCTTCCCGGCGCTGTTCGATCTCCTTGATCTGCTCTGCAAGTACCATACGTCAAAATTTCATGTTCAGTTTCCGCGACGCGAACTCCAGGATGAAATCCGCCGTGCCCTCGTCGCCCAGCGGCGAGGTGCTGACGCAGAGGTGGTAGGTCGCCGCCTCGCCCCACGTCCGCGAGCTGTAATAGTTGTAATACGAGGCGCGCCGGGCGTCGACGCGCTCCATCATCGCGCGGGCCTCCTCCGCGGTGCATCCCTGCCGGCGGCGGATGCGGCCGATGCGGTCGGCATCGTCGGCCGTGAGGAAGACATTGACGCAGCGCGGATTCTCGCGCAGGATGTAATCGGCACAGCGGCCCACAAAAACCGCCGATTCACGCGCCGCGACGGCGCGGATCACGTCGCTCTGAATCTTGAACAGCGCGTCGTTCGACAGCACGTTCGTCACGCCCCCGTCGTCGCCCACGAACGGCGCCCGCAGGTAGCCGACCACGGTCGAAATCACGCCGCGCGACTCCTTCTCGTCGGCCTTCTCGAAAAACTCGGAGCAGATGCCGCTCTCGCGCGCCGCCAGGTTGATCAGCTCCTTGTCGTAGAGCTTCACGCCCAACCTGCGGGCGATGATCTCCCCGACGGTCCTGCCGCCGCTGCCCAGCTGGCGGCCGATGTTGATGACGAATTGTTCCATAGTCCTATCCCTCTTTGGCGGCGTTTTCCGCACCGATGGCCCGGAATTTCCGCAGTTGGTAAGTCAGCATGAAGAAAGCCACCAGCGAAGCCAGGAAGTCCGACAGCGGCATCGAGCACCACACGCCCCAGCTGCCGTTCCACTCGGTGCAGACGTCGAAAATGTGCGGCAGGAAGATCAGTCCGGGCATCAGAAACAGCAGCTGGCGCGACAGCGACAGGAAGATCGCCTTGCCGGCCATGCCGATGCTCATAAAGAAGTTGGTGGCCACCATCTGGAAACCGATGATCGGGAAGCAGAAGAAGACGATGCGCATGCCTTCGACCGCCAGGCGGATCAGCTCCTCGTCGGAGGTAAACATTCCCACGGCCAGGCGCGGCATGAACTCGCCGAGGAGGAATCCCGCGGTGGTGACGCACGTCGCGCCGATCATCGTCAGCTTCAGCACGCGCATCACGCGGTCGTACTGCTTCGCGCCGAAGTTGTAACCCGCAATGGGCTGCATGCCCTGGTTGACGCCCAGCACGATCATCACGAAGAAGAACGCCAGGCGGTTGACGATGCCGTAGGCGCCGATCATCAGGTCGCCGCCGTACTCCTTCAGCCCCTTGTTGATGAGGATGACGATGAAGCACGCCGCGAGGTTCATCAGGAAGGGCGACATGCCGATGGCCAGCATGTCGCGCACGATCTTCTTCCGCAGGCGGTAGATGCCGCGGCGGAAGTGGAGAAGCTCCTGTTTGTTCGAAAGGATGCGCAGCTGCCACACGAGCGAGATGACCTGCGCCAGCACCGTGGCGATAGCCGCTCCGCGGATGCCCCAGCCGAAACCGAAAATGAACAGCGGGTCGAGGATCGTATTGATGACCACGGTGTTGATCGTGGCGTACATCGACTTGCGGGGATGCCCCGAGGCGCGCAGCACGGAGTTCAGACCCAGATACATGTGCGTGACCACGTTGCCCAGCAGAATGACGGTCATGTATTCGCGGGCATAGCCGATCGTGGCCTCGCTGGCCCCGAAGAAATAGAGGATCGAATCGAGGAACAGAAGCGCCACGAGGCCGAACGCTATGCCGATGATCAGATTGAGCACCAGTACGTTGCCCAACACCCGCTGGGCCGTTTCGTAGTCGCGCTGGCCCAGGCGCATCGAAATCAGCGTCGCGGCGCCCACGCCCACCAGCGAACCGAACGCCGCGGCGAGGTTCATCAGCGGGAAGGTCAGCGCAAGGCCCGAGATGGCCAGCGGCCCGACCCCGTGGCCGATGAAGATGCTGTCGACCATGTTGTAGAGCGACGAGGCCGTCATGGCGATGATCGCCGGCACGGCATATTGCACGAGCAGCTTCCGGATTCGCTCGGTTCCGAGCTCCAAAGCCGCCGATTTTATCTCCGTCATAAGTTATATTCCCTTAAAAATTCCATTACCGGCCCGCACGTACGGCACGCACGCCCGGGGCTGCCTCACAGCACGCTATGCGCCAGCAGTTCGCGGCTGAATCGCGCGGGGTAATAAATATCGCAAATGTAATGCTTGGGGCAAGTGAAGCTCCACCCTTCGGCGCTCCGGTATTCGTAGTCATCCCCCCGGCTGATCCGCTCGGCCGGGTAGCAGCGGCGCTCGATGAGCGGAATGTCGATCTGCGAGAAGAACCGCCGCATCGCCACGTCGATGTACAGCCCCGTTCCTTTCAGCGCGACGCCGAGCCGCAATTCGCTGCCCGCACGCGAGGTCTCCCGTACGACGCACCACTCCAAAGGCATCCGGGCGGGCAGGCCGAACTGCACCCTGAAAAACCGCAAGGTATTGTACCGGTATGTCTCCATGTCTCTGTCCTTATCAGATAAAACGTTACAAATTCCCTGAAAATTCCGTTTTCGCCGCGGCCGGGTACTCCGGCGTGGCGCCCGCGCACGAACAGACGAAAGCCGCGACCTTCGACGCGAACGCCTGGGCCGGCCAGATGTCGTACCCGGCGGCCAGCATCGCGCAAAACGCCGCCGTGAACGAATCGCCCGCACCGACCGTGTCGACAGGGCGGACACGCTCCCCGCGGGGAATCACATAGGCCGAAATCCGGTTCCGGGTGAACACGCGGCTGCCCTCGGCGCCCTCGGTGAGGATGACCATTTCGAGGTTCTCCCGGCGGTCGAGCAACTCCCGGCACAGCCCGCCCGGATCGGCGGCGGGACATCCGGTCAGGCATCCGGCCACGCGCGGAGCCTCCTCGTCGCTGATCTTCAAAATATTGCAGCGAGCCATCGACTCCTCCAGCACCTCCCGCGAGAAGAAATCCTGCCGCAGGTTGACGTCGAACACGCGCAGCGTCGGCCGCTCCCGGCGAATCACCCCGTCGAGAAACCGGACGACGGTAGCGTGCGACGCCGCGCTGCGCTGCGCCAGCGAACCGAAGCAGACCACATCGGTCCGGGCGGCCAGCCGGGCCAGCGCATCCGACCACGTCATTGCATCCCATGCGCCGGGCAGAATCTCGTAGGCGTTGACCCCGGCGGCATCCCGGCGTTTGTCGACGACGCCGGTAGGCAGCTCCCCGACGCGGCAAAGCCCGTCGCAAAGCCCGCGGGCCTCCAGTTCGGCCGACACCGCGCGGCCGCGCTCATCGTCCCCGACCGCGCTGACCACATGCACCTCCGCCGCATCCGGACCGGAAATCAGCCGGGAGCACTTGAGGAAATGATCGGCGAAATTGGCCGGCGCGCCGCCGAAGGTATATTCGTCCGTCACGACATCGTGGTCGTAAAGCACCTCGCCCAGTCCGACGGCTACGATCTTGTCCGGATTCCCCATACCAGCAGGCGTTTTATTCCAGTTCCCAGTCCGTGCCGTCCTTGCGGTCCTTGACGCGGATGCCGGCGGCCGTGAGTCCGTCGCGGATGCGGTCCGAGGCGGCCCAGTCCTTCGCCGCACGGGCTTTCAGGCGTTCGTCCAGAAGCATCTCGACCAGCGGCGTCACGTAGTCGCGCCCCGAAGCCGTCCCGGCGGCCTTCTCGTCGCGCAGGCCCAGGATGTCGAAAGCGTAGCGGCGCACGGTGGCCGTCAGCGCCGCGAGGTCGGCGGCCGTGATCGTCTGCGAGCCGTCGGCCAGCTGGTTGATCGTGCGCACCCAGTCGAACAGCGCCGAAATGACCATCGGCGAGTTCAGGTCGTCGTCCATCGCCTCGGCGCAGCGCGTCTCCAGCTCGGCGGGATCGACCGTCGAGACCTCCGCGGGTTTGATCTTCCCGAGCGTCTCGATGCCCTTCATCAGGCGGTCCAGCCCCTTCTCGGCGGCTTGCAGGGCCTCGTTCGAGAAATCGAGCGTCGAGCGGTAGTGGGCCTGGAGCACGAAGAAACGGATCGTCATAGGCGAATAGGCCTGCGAAAGCTTCGGGTGCGACCCGGTGAAGAACTCCTCCAGCGTGATGAAGTTGCCCAGCGACTTGCCCATCTTCTGCCCGTTGACCGTCATCATGTTGTTGTGCAGCCAGTAGCGGGCCGAATCGTGGCCCAGCGCGGCGGTCGACTGCGCGATCTCGCACTCGTGGTGCGGGAACATCAGGTCCATGCCGCCGCCGTGGATGTCGAAACGCTCCCCGAGGTAGCGCGTGGACATCGCCGAGCACTCCATGTGCCAGCCCGGGAAACCCTCGCCCCAGGGCGACGGCCACCGCATGATATGCTCGGGCGACGCCTTCTTCCACAGCGCGAAGTCGTAGGAGTGGCGTTTGTCCGACTGCCCGTCCAGCTCGCGCGTGTTGGCGACGATGTCGTCGAGGTTGCGCCCCGACAGCCTGCCGTAGTTGTATTTGGCGTTGTACTTCTCTACGTCGAAGTAGACCGAACCGTTCGCCTCGTAGGCATAGCCGTCGGCCAGAATCCTCTTCACGAACTCGATCTGCTCGATGATGTGTCCCGAGGCATAGGGTTCGATCGAGGGGGTCTCGACGTTGAGCGCGTCCATCGCCCGGTGGTAACGCTCCGTGTAGTAGTGCGCCACCTCCATCGGCTCCAGCTGTTCGAGCCGGGCCTTCTTGGCGATCTTGTCCTCGCCCTCGTCGGCGTCGTGCTCCAGATGGCCCACGTCGGTGATGTTGCGCACGTAGCGCACCTTGTAGCCCGAAGCCTTGAGGTAACGGAACAGCAGGTCGAACGTCACGGCGGGCCGGGCGTGGCCCAGATGCGGATCGCCGTAGACCGTGGGACCGCAGACATACATGCCCACGCGGCCCGGAACGAGCGGCTCGAAGACCTCCTTGCGGCGGGTGAGCGTATTGTAAAGTACGAGTTTGGAATCCATAATCGCAAATTAACGTTTTGAACGGGTAAAGGTACGAATTTTTACACGGAAACCGAAAAATAAATCGTACCTTTACGCCGATTATTATGAAATTTCAAGACTTACGACTCTCCGAGCCGCTGTTGCGCGCCATCGGAGAAAAGGGGTACACAGATCCCACCCCCATTCAGCAACAAGCCATTCCTCCCGTACTCGAAGGCCGCGACCTCCAGGGCTGCGCCCAGACCGGAACGGGCAAAACCGCAGCTTTCACGCTGCCGATGCTCCAACTTTTAGCCGCCGAACCGGCCCCCAAGGGACGCCGCCCGATCCGCGCCCTGGTGCTCACCCCGACGCGCGAACTGGCCATCCAGATCGACGAGTGCTGCCGCGACTACGCCCGCTACACCCCCATCCGCCACTGCGTGATCTTCGGCGGCGTCAACCAGCGTCCGCAGGTCGACGCGCTCCAGAAGGGCGTGGACCTGCTGGTGGCCACCCCGGGCCGCCTGCTCGACCTGATCGGGCAGGGTTACGTGACGCTCGACACGATCCGTTTCTTCGTGCTCGACGAGGCCGACCGCATGTTGGACATGGGCTTCATCCACGACATCCGCCGCATCCTGCCGCTGCTTCCCGAACGGCGTCAGACGCTCTTCTTCTCGGCCACGATGCCCGAGTCGATCGCCGCGCTGGCCGCGAAAATCCTCCGCAACCCGGTGCTGGTCACCGTCACGCCCCCGGCGTCGGTGGTCGAGACCATCGCGCAGACGGTCCATTTCGCCGAAAAAGCCGAAAAAAGCCAGCTGCTGATCGACCTGCTCTCGGCATCCGACGCCCAGCAGGTGCTCGTATTCTCGCGCACGAAGCACGGCGCCGACAAGCTGGCCAAAATCCTGAACCGGGCCGGCATCCGGTCGTGCGCCATCCACGGCAACAAGTCGCAGAACGCCCGCGTGAAGGCCATGAACGATTTCAAGTCGGGCGAGTGCCGGGTGATGATCGCCACCGACATCGCCGCCCGCGGCATCGACATCGACCAGCTGCCGCTGGTGATCAACTACGAACTGCCGGAGGTGGCCGAAACCTACGTCCACCGCATCGGCCGCACGGGCCGCGCGGGACACGAGGGCGCGGCGTGGTCGTTCTGCTCGGAGGACGAGTTCGAGTATCTCTGCGACATCCAGAAACTCACCGGACTTACGATCCCCACCGAGGGACCGGTTCCGGAATATGCCCTGCGCAAGGCCGCCCCGGCGCGGAAACCCGCGCAGAAGGCCGCACAGCGTCCCGCCCGCACCCAGGAGCCGAAACCGGCCCGGAACGCCGGAGCCAAATCCGCACAGCGTCCCGCCCGGGATGCGGACGCCGGACAGCAGCCTGCGCAGCGGCCGGCCCGCAACACGGAGCAGAAGGCCGCCCGCAATGCCGCGAAAGCCGCCGGGAACAAATCCGCCGCCACCGCAGCGCCGAAAAACGCCCCCAACCCGGCTCCGGCCCCTTCGGCAAAGCCGTCCCGCCGCCGCAAACGCAGAGGGTCGGGGAACGCCGCCGGGTCCGCGGCTACCGCCATCGCCGCACCGGCGGCAACGGCCGAGGCCCCGCAGAAAAAATGGTGGAAAAGGTGGCTGTAAACGCATTTCGCGTAATAAGGTTGGAAAAAACGCGTTAAATCATTACTTTTGCACGATAAGTAGTTACGAAAAAAGTTTTCTCGGATATGCACTTTTACAAACGCTGGAACAACATCACGGGCTGGGCCGTATTCGCCGTCGCGGCGATGGTCTATCTGATGACGATGGAACCCGTCTCAAGCCTCTGGGACTGCTCGGAGTTCATCGCGACATCCTACAAACTCGAAGTGGGACACCCGCCCGGAGCCCCGCTGTTCATGATGCTGGCGCGCCTGGCCACGCTCTTCGCCTTCGGAAACCCCGACTACGTGGGCATCGCCGTCAACGCCATGAACTCGCTGGCCAGCGCCTTCTGCATCCTGTTCCTGTTCTGGACCATCACCCACCTGGCACGGCGTCTGGTGACGCGCGACGGCGCGCAGCTCACCGCCGCCAACACATGGGCCGTCCTGGGCGCCGGAGCCGTCGGGGCCCTGGCCTACACCTTCACCGACACGTTCTGGTTCTCGGCCGTCGAGGGCGAGGTCTACGCGCTCTCGTCGATGTTCACGGCGCTGGTCGTGTGGCTGATGCTCAAATGGGAGGAGCAGGCCGACGAACCCCACTCCTCGCGCTGGATCGTGCTGATCGCCTACCTGATGGGACTCTCGATCGGCGTGCACATCCTCAACCTGCTCTGCATCCCCGCGCTGGTCTTCATCTACTACTTCCGCAAGACCGCCACGGTGACCTGGCGAGGCATCGCCCTCTCGACGCTCGTGTCCGGGGCGATGATCGTCTTCGTCAACAACATCATCATCCCCTACACCGTCTGGATCGGGGCGCAGATCGACACGCTGTTCGTCAACACGTTCGGCCTGCCGGTCAACTCGGGCATCACGCTCTTCGCGCTGGCGCTGATCATCGGCCTGGGATGGGCCGCATGGGCCGCCCACAGACGGGGCCGCGTGCTGCTCAACATCATCCTGCTCTCGACGACCATGATTCTCGTCGGCTACTCTTCCTACGCCTCGGTGACCATCCGCGCCGCGGCGAACCCGCCGATGAACTCCAACAACCCCAACAACCCCCACGCCCTGCTGTCGCTCCTGAACCGCGACCAGTACGGCGACCGCCCGCTGCTGTACGGCGCGCAGTATTCGGCTCCCCCCGAGGGCGTGAAGGAGAAGAAGGTGTGGTATCTGGACGAGGACGGCAAGTACAAGACCGCCACGGTGCTCACGGGCTACACCCACGCTCCGGAGTTCATGCAGCTCTTCCCCCGCATGTGGAACTACTCGAAGGGCGAAAAGGCCTACAAGGAGTGGGCCGCCTACCGCACCAAGACCGAGACGCTGCGCGACGACAAGGGCGAGGTCCTGCGCGACGCACAGGGGCGTCCCATGCGCGGCGAGACGCTCGACTTCGGACGCAAACGGGCCTACACCGACTCCTACGGCGAAACCCGCACGGTCACCGAACCGACGTTCTGGGAAAACGTCCATTTCTTCTTCAACTACCAGCTTTCGTACATGTACTGGCGCTATTTCATGTGGAACTTCGTGGGACGCCAGAGCGACATACAGCCTTCGCGCACGACGATCACCGACGGCAACTGGCTCTCGGGTATCCGCTGGATCGACGAGAAATACGTCGGCCCGCAGGACAACCTGCCGCGCGAAATCGCCGAAAACAAGGGCCGGAACACCTATTATTTCCTCCCCTTCCTGCTGGGACTCATCGGACTCGTCTACCAGTTGAACCGCGACCAGCGCAACTTCTCGATCGTGCTGTGGCTGTTCGTGATGATGGGCATCGCGCTGGTCTTCTACTTCAACACCTCGCCCGGCGAGCCGCGCGAACGCGACTACGTCTATGCGGGATCGTTCTACGCCTTCTCGATCTGGATCGGATTCGGCGTGCTGGCCCTGCGCGACCTGATCGCCCGGCTCTCGAAGCGCGACAACGTGGCGACGGCAGCCGCGGCAACGGTCGTCGCAATGAGCGTCCCGGCCATCCTCGCGGCCCAGAACTGGGACGACCACGACCGTTCGCACCGCACGATGGCCCGCGACATCGGCTGGAACTACCTCCAGTCGACGCTCCCCAACTCGATCATCCTCAACTACGGCGACAACGACACCTTCCCGCTGTGGAACAATCAGGAGGTCTACGGCGTGCGCCCCGACGTGCGGATTATGAACACCTCCTACCTCGGCGGCGAGTGGTACATCGACGAGATGAAGACCAAGGCCAACGACGCCCCCGGCGTCCCCTTCTCGCTGCCCAAGCACAAGTACACCTTCAACAACGACATGATCTACGTCACCAACAGCATCGACCGCCCGGTGGAGATCAAGGAGGTGATCGACTTCGTGCGCAGCGACGACCCCCGCAGCAAGGTCAAACTCGCCGACGGCACGCTGGCCGACTACATCCCCGCCAAGCGCATCGCCCTGCCGGTGAACAAGGAGAACGCCCTGGCGTCGGGCATCGTGGCCGAAAAGGACCGCGACAAGATGGTCGACACGGTGTTCATCAACATCAAGAAGAATTCGCTGGACAAGAACCAGCTGATGATCCTCGACATGCTGGCCAACTTCGACTGGAAACGCCCGATCTACATGACGCAGGTCTACATTCTCCAGGACTTTGGGCTGATGGACTACCTCCAGTTCGACGGCTACGCCTACCGCCTGGTGCCGATCCTCACCCCGACGCAGAACCCCTACGAGATCGGACGCATCGACGCCGACTACGCCGCGCCGCTGCTGCGCGACACGTTCCGCTACGGCAACCTCAAAGACCCGCGGGTCTACGCCGACTACTTCATCCAGTACAACCTTTCGGCCTCGCACGCCCGCGACGCCTTCGCCCGCGTGGCCAAGGAGCTGCTGCGGCAGAACCGCGTCGCAGAGGCCGTCGAGCTGCTCGACCTGGGGCTGGAGCGGATGCCGACCTCGCAGGTGCGCTTCACCGACACCAACACCTACCCCTTCCTGGAGGCCTATTACGCCGCTTCGGCCATGGGCGACAAGGAAGCCGCCGCGAAGGGCGACGCCCTCTTGAGGGAGTATGCCCAGACGCTGATCGAATACATCGAGCACTACCTCCGTTTCGAAGGGGCGCAGGGCGACATGGTCTCGGGCCTTATCGACGAGAAGCTCGACCAGCTGGGCGACATCTACTACCTGGCCAGCTACGCCGACCGCAAGGAGGTGGTGGCCGAACTGAACGACTACTACCGTTCGCTGGGGGTCTCCGAGGAGAACCTGATCGACGTGGGCGACAAACGCCAGCAGCCCGACTCGGCGCTGCTGCCCGCCGCGAAATAACCGGAACCGGAAATGAAATAACGCACGTAACGCTTCTGTTACGTGCGTTATTTTTATGCGGCCGCCCACCCGGAACGGATTTCGGGCAGGCCAAAATCCGGTTCCGCGGTTAAAACCGACATTTTTTGAGCCTGAACACTCCCAATTGCCCTCACCTTTCACTATATTTGCAAAATAAACCGTTTTTCACGAATCCAAACCCTGAACTTATGCCGCTTTTCATTCCGGAAGACTATACGGCCAAGCTCGCTCCCGAAACGATGGAGCAGGCCATCACCTATCTCAAGGAGATTTTTCCCGACATGCTGGCCCGCCGCCTGCGCCTACGCCGCGTCACGGCGCCGTTGTTCGTCCTTTCGGGCACGGGCATCAACGACGACCTGAACGGCGTGGAGCGCGCCGTGTCGTTCCCGATCCGCGATCTGGGCGACCGCCGGGCCGAGGTGGTGCACTCGCTGGCCAAGTGGAAACGCATGAAGCTCGGGGCCTACAAAATCGCCCCCGGATACGGGCTGTACACCGACATGAACGCCATCCGCGCCGACGAGGAGCTGGACAACACCCACTCGCTCTACGTCGACCAGTGGGACTGGGAGCGCACGATGCGCCCCGAAGAGCGCAACCTGAACTTCCTGAAAGCGACCGTCGAAACGATCTACGAGGCGATGAAAGCCGTCGAGGAGGAGGTTTACGAACTCTATCCGCACATCACGCCCATACTGCCCGAGCGAATCGCGTTCATCCAGGCCGAGGAGCTGCTGCGGGAGTTCCCCGGGCTCACGCCGAAGGAGCGGGAACAGGCGGCCGCCCGGAAATACGGCGCGCTGTTCCTCATCGGCATCGGCGGCGAACTTTCCGACGGGCAGCGGCACGACGGCCGCGCCCCGGACTACGACGACTGGAGCACCCCGACCGAAGGCGGTTACAAAGGGCTCAACGGCGACATCATCGTATGGAATCCGGTGCTCGAAAGCGCCTTCGAACTCTCCAGCATGGGCATCCGCGTCGACCCGGAGGCCCTCGAACGCCAGCTTGCGATCTGCGGATGTCCCGAGCGGCGCGAAATGGAGTTCCACCGCCTGCTGCTCGAAGGACGGCTGCCGCTCTCGATCGGCGGCGGCATCGGCCAGTCGCGCCTCTGCATGTTCTACCTGCGCTGCGCCCATATCGGCGAAGTCCAGGTCAGCATCTGGCCCGAGCGGATGATCGCCGAGTGCGCCGCCCACGGCATCTACCTCAAGTGAGGCGGCTCCTCGAAAGCGCCCCGGTCCCTCGCCGAAAGCCGACCGCCCCGCGGAAACGCTCCGGCTGCTCCGGATTAAGAAAAAGCCCCCGCTCTCGGAGCGGGGGCTTTGCTTATTTTCCGGCGGCAGGCTGGTCCGGAGTCTGGCCGTTCTTGTTCTTGTTGTAAAGGAAACGCTTGATCTTGTGCGTGGGGGTCTTGATGAAATCCTCCTTCTCCTCGACGACCTCCGAAATCCGAGAAAAACGGTTGACCTTGGCGTTGACGAAATCCATGATCTCCTTCTTCAGCTGTTCGGTCTTGGCCTCCCAGGCCTCCTTCTTGCTCTCCCACTCCTCGCGCCAGTCGTCGATCATCGACTCGATCTCCTCGCGGTTGAAGTGCACCAGGGCGATCAGGCGGCCCTCCTGCTCCGTGACGATCGAATCGGCGATGCAGACGTGCGAGTTGAGCACCGTCTCGATGTCCTCGGGATAGATGTTCTCGCCGCCGGGACCCACGATCATGTTCTTCAGACGGCCCTTGATGTAGAGCCAGCCGTCCTTGTCCAGCTCCCCGAGGTCGCCCGTGCGGAACCATCCGTCGGCCGTGAAAACCTCCTTCGTAGCCTCGGGATTCTTGAAATAGCCCACCATCGCGCTCGGCGTGCGGGCCACGATCTCGCCCTGACGGGTCTCGGGGTTGACGTTCTCCAGCCGCAGTTCGACGCCCGGGGCCTGGGGACCGGTCGATCCCAGCCGCACCATCGAAGGGGCCGCGCCGGCCAGCAGCGGTGCGGTCTCGGTCAGCCCGTAGCCGATGGCATAGGGGACGCGGGCTTCGAGCAGGAATTTCTCGGCCCCGCCGTCGAGTTTCGCACCCCCGATTCCCAGGAAGCGCAGACGGCCGCCGAAGAGCTTCATCAGTTTCCCGCCCGCGACGCGGTGGAGGTAGCGGCGCATGAAGCCGATGCGGTAGAGCGTGCGCCAGAAGGAGTTGGAATTGAACTTGGCGAGCACCTGGTGGCGGTAGATTTTCTCGATGATCAGCGGCACGATCAGCATGACTGTCGGGCGGATCGCACGCAGGGCGGGCATCAGCACCGAGGCCGTGGGCGGACGGTCGAGGTAGACCACCCGCGCACCCATCGAGAAGGGATAGATCATGCCGATGGAGCACTCGTAGGTGTGCGAGAGGGGCAGCACCGAAAGGAACGTGTCGCCGCCGTCGACCGGGAAGATCGAGGCGGAGATGTCGACCTGCGCGCAGAGCGCCGCATGGGTCAGCATCACGCCCTTGGGCTTCGAAGTGGTTCCCGACGTGTAGATGATCACGGCCAGGTCGTCGGGCCGGGGAACGCCCGTCGAGCCTTCCCCGCGGACGCGCTGCGAGATGACGCCGAGGTTCTTGGTGCGGACCGCCACGTTGAGCCGCTCGATGGTCTGCTTCGAGAGCTTGGTGAAAAGTTTGTCCGACACGAGCAGGGCCTTGGCCTCCGAATGCTCGATGATCATGTCCAGCTCCTCGCCCGAGAAGTCGGGCAGGATCGGCACGGCCACCATGCCCGCCGACGTGACGGCGAAATAGCTGATGCCCCAGTTGGGCATGTTGCTGCTCAGGAGAGCCACCTTGTCCCCGGCGCGAAGCCCCGCTCCGGTGAGGATTTCCTGCACCCTGGCGATACGACGGCCCACCTCGGCATAAGTCACGTCATCGCCCTCGTACATCGAGAAAGCGACCTTCGACGCGAACTTCTCCACGCTGTTGCGGACCAGTTCGTACAGTGTATTGATAGTCATCATGTGTTCTTTTTTAGCTACGTTCGGATAACGCAAAAGTTTGGGGCGAAATTACTAATTTCCGGCTAAAAAACACTATTTTTGACATAAATTATCACGATGATCGACCATCTGTACATCAAACGGCTCGCCGCCGGCGCAGGGTTCGACCTCTGCGGCATCGCCCCGTGCCGCCATCTGACCGAAAACGAGACGCTGTTCCGCGCATGGCTGGCCCGCGGCCGCCAATCGTCGCTGGGCTATCTGGAACGTAACGTCGACAAACGCTTCGACGCGCGCCGGCTGGTCGAAGGCGCACGCACGGCCGTGGTCTGCGCCGTGTCGTACAAAAACCGCGTCGGCGAGGGCTATCCGCCCGGGCACCGGACGAAGGTGGCCTCCTACGCCTGCGCGGCGGATTACCACGCCACCCTCCGGACGATGCTCGGCGGGATGCTCGACGCCCTGCGCGCGGCGCACCCCGGTCTGGGAGGCCGCGCCTTCGTCGACACCGCGCCGCTGGCCGAAAAGCAGCTGGCCGTAGAGGCCGGGCTGGGGTGGATCGGCCGGCAGTCGCTGCTCGTCACGCCGCAATACGGGAGCTACGTCGTGCTGGGCGAGCTGATTCTCACCGAAGAGACCGACCGCTACGACGCACCGTTCGAAGGGTCGCGCTGCGGAACCTGCCGCAGCTGCATCGACAACTGCCCCACGGGAGCCGTCGCCCCGGACAGGACCATCGACACGGGCCGCTGCATCTCGTGCCGCACCATCGAGCGGGAACAGCCCGGTCAAACGGACCTTCACGGCTGGATCTTCGGCTGCGACGCGTGCCAGAGCCTCTGCCCCTGGAACCGCCGCGCCCCGCAGCACCGCAACGCGGCGTTCGATGCCGTGTTCGACCCGCTGGCGATGGACGCCGCGACGTGGCTCGGCATGGATGAAGCGGCGTTCGAAGCCCTCTGCGGCCGCACGCCGCTGACACGCAGCGGACTGACCCGCATCCGAGAAAACGCCCTTCGAAACGCCGCACCCGAAGAGCCGTCGGAACGCTGAACCAGCCCCCGCTCCGGCACGAAAAAGCGGGTTCCGGAAATCCGGAACCCGCTCTGCGGTTTATTTCATGGGGCCGGAGGCTCACTGTCTGCGGCCCTTCGGAAAACCCGGCAGGCCGCCCTCTTCCTCCTGCGGCCCGCAGGCTATTTGGTCAGTTCGGCCAACGCGGCTTTCGCACTCTCGACAGCCGGTCCCGCCGTCACCTTCCGGAAGGCCTCGATGGCCTGCGGCTTCATCTCCTTGGCGTTGTAGGCGGCGCCCAGCGTCAGGTACATCAGGCTCACATCCTCGGGATCGGTCTGCACCTTGGCGGCAGCCTCGCCCAGCTCGATCACCTTGTTGTAATCCTTCTTGCTGGCATAAGCCTGCAAGCGGACCTTCTGCGCCAGAGCGTTTTCGGCGTTCTTCGCCAGCAGCGCGTCGGCCATCGCGATGATACCGTCGAAATCGTTGGCAGCCTGAAGCGTGGCCACCTTGTTATTGGTGTAGAGGGCGATCATCTCCTTGGCCTTGGCGGCGTCATCGGCATACTTGGGGTGCGTCTTGGCGGCCACCGCCTCGTAGATGTCCATACCCTTCTCGTACTCGCCCATCTCGCAGTAGCTCATGGCGAGGTTCAGCGCCATCGCGGTATTGTCCGGGTCGGCCTTGTAGCCCTTCTCGAACACGCCTGCGGCGGTCGCATAGTCCTTGTTGTTGAAAGCGTCGCCGCCCTGAATCTGATAGATCTTGGCCACCCAGCCGTTGGCCTTGGCCATCTGGCTCATGTCGCCGTAGAGTTCGGCCAGCTCCGCCGATTTGGTGAAATTCTTCAGCGCCTCGTCGTAGTTCTTGGTCCGGATCGCTCCGCCGCCCATCATAAAGTAGCATTTGGGAAGCGTCGTCTTGGCCGTGGCCACCAGCGACGCGGCCTCCTCGCTGTCCAGCCCCTGCTCGATCACCTGTTCGAACTTCGCGGCCGCGCCTGCGAAATCCTTGGCGCCGAAAGCTGCTGCGGCTTCGTTGTAGATTGCAGTAACATCCTGCGCCGAGAGCGACACCGCCGCCAACAGCGCGACAACCGATACAAATAACTTTTTCATTGCTTTTTCTATTCGATTTTATTAAGTTTTTCAGTTCATGCGCCCCTGTCCGAAACGCGTTGGATGCAAAAGTATAAAAAAAATTCCTTTTTTACCAAATCTATCCGCGCAAACCCGCGAAAAAACCGCTCATCAACTCCTCGCACTCCTCCCGGAGCACCCCCCGCGCCACGGTCGTTCTGGGGTGGAACACCGCCTCGGAGTAACGCCGGAAGCCCTTCTTGGGATCGTCGGCGCCCCACACCACGCGGCTCACCTGCGCCCATCCGATCGCCCCGGCGCACATGATGCACGGCTCGACCGTGACGTAGAGCGTGCACTCCTGCAAATACTTGCCCCCGAGCGTCGCGGCAGCGGCCGTCAGGGCCTGCATCTCGGCGTGGGCCGTGGGGTCGGCCAGGGTTTCGACGAGGTTGTGCCCCCGCCCGATCACCGCACCGCCGGCCACGACGACCGCACCGATGGGCACCTCCTGTTGTTTTAACGCCTTTTGCGCCTCGTTTAGTGCCAGGCGCATGAATTTTTCGTCGGTTTCGTGCTGTTCCATGCCGGATTGTTTTCGGCAAAAGTAACCATTTTTTCCGAAGAACGCACCCCGCGCCCGGCAAACGACGCCCGGAAGCGACGCAGGCGCATCAATTTCGATTCAAAACACGCCTTCTTCCAAAAAGAAAAAATCAAAATCAAAGAAATGCTTGCATTTTATTGCATAATTTCTATATTTGCAAATGGAATAGTCCACAAAACCCTTAAATTCAATTTGCTCCTACAAAAAAACACACATCCGGCCAAAAAACGGCCCAAACCATGCACTCTGTATTTCGAAACCAAACCAATTACCAACCAGAACCAATTAAAACCATTATGGAAGAAACTCGCCAAAAAGCACCCGGGAACGGGCATTTTCCGGCAGTCCTGCGATTCGTCGCCGCGCTGCTGCTGTCCGGAACCCTATGCCTCGCGGGGGGGGGGAAATCTCCTCGCACAGATCCGGAGCATCTATGTAACGATAGATGCAGCCGATGCAAGCATCCGGGAGATCCTCGAATCCATCGAGGCGCAGAGCGATCTGCGGTTCATCTATGCGGATGAAGTAAAACCGATCCTGACCAAGGTCGTAACGGTCAGGGAGAAAAACGTAAGCGCAAACCGGATTCTCGACCAGATCCTGCCCGACGTCGGCCTTCAGTATTCGGTCGGCGGCACGCAGGTCCGCATCTACCAGGCCGCCAGCGGTTCGCGCGACGTCGCCCAAACGGTCAGCGGCACGGTGATCTCCGGCACCGACAACTCCCCGCTGGCCGGCGTGATGATCTACGTCGAAGGAACGACGGCCGGCACGATCACCAACGGCGACGGCTCGTACACCTTCACCATTCCCGCCAAATCGAAATACGTGACCTTCTCGTACGTCGGTTTCGACACGAAGAAACTCCACGTCGAGGACACCGAGCTGTTCAAACTCGTATCGCTCGCCGAGCAGAGCAACGCGCTCGACGAAGTCGTGGTCATCGGCTACGGCACGCAGAAAAAGGAGTCGATGGTCGCCTCGATCACCTCCGTAAAACCCTCCGACCTGAATATCACCTCCAGTTCGCTGACCACGGCGTTCGCCGGCAACATCGCCGGCATGATCTCGCGCCAGACCTCGGGCGAACCCGGCTACGACAGCGCCTCGTTCTACATCCGCGGCATTTCGACCTTCGGGTCGAGCAACTCGCCGCTGATCATCCTCGACGGCGTGGAGGTGTTGAGCAACATGCTCAACAACATGCCTCCCGAGTCGATCGAGTCGTTCTCGGTGCTCAAGGACGCCCAGGCGACCTCGGTCTACGGTTCGCGCGGCGCCAACGGCGTCATCCTCATCAACACGAAAAACGGCCGCAACTCGGAGAAGATGAACGTCTCGGTCCGTCTGGAAAACACCTTCTCGATGCCCACGATGGTACAGCAGGTGGCCGACGGCGTGACCTACATGCAGCTCTACAACGAGGCCGTCTTCAACACCGCCAAGGAGACCGGAACGCTCCACGCCTACCAGCCGTTCTACTCGGCCGACAAGATCAACGGCACAAAGGCGGGACTCAACAAGTACCTCTATCCGAACAACGACTGGTACGACCTGATGTTCAAGGATTTCTCGGTCAACCAGAACCTCAACCTCAACATCCGCGGCGGCGGCCGTAAGGTCAGCTACTTCCTCAACGCAGCGGTTTCGAACGAAAACGGCATCATCGCCGACATCGAGCAGAACCCCTACGACGTGAAGATGAACCACCAGAAATACATCTTCCAGAGCAACGTCAGCGCCAACATCACCAAGACGACGGTCGTCGGCATCAAGGTCAACGCCCAGCTGGAGTACAACACCCGCCCGATCGAGGACATCGGCAACCTGTTCTACTACTCGATGCGCGCCAATCCGGTACGTTTCCCGGCCACGCTCCCGGCCGAAGAGGGCGACACGTTCGTGCGCTACGGCAACAACGCCTCGTGGGACACCGGCGCCACCGACCTCAACCCGCTGGCCAAGCTGTCCCGCGGCTACGGCAAGCGCTACTACTCCTACATGACGACGGCCTTCACGCTGGACCAGAACCTGGATTTCTTCACCAAGGGCTTGAGCGCCAACCTCACGGCGTCATTCTACAACTACACCTATTCGGCGACCTACCGCACGGCAACCCCCTATTATTTCAAGGTCGAGGACGGCAGTTCGCTCAACCCCGACGGCACGGCCAATCTCATCACCAACTCGATCGGCGACACGGGCACGACCTACCTGACCAGCACCGACGGCAACGGCGGCCACCGCCGCTACGCGCTGCAAGCCTCGCTGAACTACGCCCGCAAATTCGGCAAACACGACGTGGGAGCCATGTTCGTCTACCGCATGAACGAGAAGAAGAACAACATCGCCGGCACGAGCGAGGAGAACCTGCTGCCCTACCGCGAGCAGGGCATGGCGGGCCGCGTGACCTACGGATTCGACAACCGCTACCTGTTCGAGGCCAGTTTCGGCTACAACGGCTCGGAGAACTTCGCTCCCGGCAAACGCTGGGGTTTCTTCCCCTCGGCGGCGGCCGGCTGGGTGATCTCCAACGAGTCGTTCTGGGACGGCATCCGCAAGACGGTCAGCAACCTGAAGATCCGCGTATCGTACGGTCTGGCGGGCAACGACGCCTTGGGCGAGCGCTTCCCCTACCGCTCCATCGTGGCCATGGGCGAAGAATCGGGATTCTACTACAACTGGAACTCCCAGGGCAAAGGCCCGAAGATCACCACCTACGGCAACCCCAACGCGACGTGGGAGGAGGCCAAGAAACTCGACGTCGGTCTCGAACTGGGACTGTTCAACGCGCTGAACATCGAAGCCGCCTACTTCACCGAAGACCGTACGGGCATCTTCATGCGGCGCACCTCGCTGCCTTCGTCGACGGGCCTGCTGGGCGTTACGCCCTACGGCAATATCGGACGTGTGAAATCGCACGGCGTCGACCTTTCGGCCGTCTACAACAAGCAGTTCAACAAGGACTGGTCGCTGAGCCTGCGCGGCACGTTCACCTTCTCGCGCAACGAAGTGGTCGAGAAGGATGAAGGCGACCTGATGTACGACTACATGTCGGTCGTGGGACATCCGGTCAACGCCATCACCGGCGTGCTGGTCGCCGACGGGCTGTTCACCTCGCAGGAGGAGATCGACAACTCGCCCAAACAGCGGTTCGGCAACTACACGGTCGGCGACATCAAGTACCGCGACCTGAACGGCGACGGCATCGTCGACGGCAACGACGTGACGACGGCCGGCAGCCCGACCGTTCCCGAAATCCAGTACGGCATCGGCGCGACGGTGAAGTGGCGCAGGCTCGACTTCTCGTTCATGTTCCAGGGCGCATCCAACGTATCGCTGCGGATGTACAACATGCACCCGTTCTGCGACGCCTCGCACTTCGGCTACGGCATCACGCAGTACATCGCCGACAACCACTGGTCGGAGGACAACAACCGCGCCGACGCGGCCTATCCGCGCCTGACCTCGCAGTTAAGCTCCAACAACACCCAGAGTTCGACCTTCTACATCCACGACGCCAAATACCTGCGCCTGAAAACCGTGGAGCTGGGCTACACCATCAAGAAACTCCGCGTCTACCTGTCGGGCAACAACCTCTTCGTCATCTCCCCGTTCGACTACTGGGACCCCGAAAAGGGCGGCGGCCACGGCCTGTCCTACCCGTTGCAGCGGACGGCGAAAATCGGCGTTCAATACCAATTCTAATCCAAAAGAAGATACCGTTATGAAAAAAATAGCAATGGCGTTAGCCCTCCTTCTCGCGGCCGCATCCTGCGATTTCCTGGATGTCGTTCCCGAGGGCAGTCCCACGCAGGACGACATCTACAAGACCCAGGCCCAGGCCGAAAAGATGCTCTTCATGGTCTACGGCAAGTGCCCCGACCTGTTCCATGCGCAGGCCATGCCCGACCTGAGCGGCGGCGACGACCTGATTTCGAGTTACTACGGATCGGTGCGTTATTTCTCGTGGAAGAGCCTCGTATACGCCACCTCGCAGGAGTCCTCGACGAACACCTACTTCAACATGTGGGGAACGACCTCGGGACTTCCGACGGGCAACTACTCGTACAACATCTACGAAGGCATCCGTTATGCCTACAACTTCCTGAACAACATAGGTTCTGTTCCCGACATCTCGGAGGCCAACCTGCGCTACTGGTCGGGCGAGGCGCACTTCCTGATCGCCCACCTGCACCAGATCCTGCTGGAGTACTACGGTCCGATCGTACTGGCCCGGGAGGAGATCGACCTGAATGCGCCGGCCAGCAGCGTGAACGTGCCGCGCAGCACCTACGACGAGTGCGTCAATTTCATCGAGGAGGAGTTCCGCAAGGCCGCCGACATGCTGCCCGACTACTGGGGTCCCATCGCGTACGGCCGCGCCATCAAGGCCACGGCGCTGGCCTACCGCGCCCGCCTGCTGCTCTACGCCGCATCGCCGCTGGTGAACGGCAATTCGGAATTCTACGCCGATTTCGTCAACAAGGACGGCACGCACCTGATCAACCAGACCTACGACGCCGAGAAGTGGAAACGCGCGATGGACGCCGCCAAGGAGGCTATCGACTGCGTGGAGGCTTCGAAGGAAACGGGAGCCTACACGATGGACGACCGCCAACTGGGCCTCTCCGTGTCGAAAAGCACCAGCACGACCGACCCGTTCGAACTGGGGCGCGCCAACTACACCTACATCTTCACCGGCGACGGCAACGCGACACAGTTCTTGAACCAGAACGAGTACCTGATGAGCCTGAACAAGTCAGGCTCGATCACCTACACGCAGAAGCAGTTCGGCTGCCACCTGGCCAACAACTACACGAAGGTGTCGGGCGCCTACCGCGGCTATTTGTGCCCGACGTTCGAGGCCGTCCAGATGTATTACACCCGGAACGGACTTCCGTGGGAGGACGACCCCGAGACGAAGGACATCGACCCGCTGGCCTACAACAAGGCGGCCGGGACGGTCGAGATGCACCTCCACAAGGAGCCGCGCTTCTATGCGTCGGTGGGTTATGACCGGGGCACGTACCGCTTCAACGGCGGCAAAATGACCATCAAGGCGCACAAGGGCGAGCCGCAGGGCTTCACCGGCAGCTACGACAACGAATACCAGTCCTACAACGGTTATTTCTGCCAGAAATGGGTCAACGAACAGTCGAAGATGACGCTCAACTCAAGCGGAAACTACTCCGTCAGCACCTACATGAGCTACGTCTTCCCCTACATGCGCATCGCCGAGCTATACTTAAGCTACGCCGAAGCCGACTTCGAGTACGACGGCACGTTGAGCGACTACGGCTACGAGTGCCTGAACAAGATCCGCTCGCGCTGCGGCCTTCCGACGTTCCAGGAGTCGTGGAGCAGGGCCGGCGGCATCCCCTCGGGCCAGAAGCTGCGCGACATCATCCGCCGCGAGCGTTCGATCGAGTTCCTGATGGAGGGACGCCGTTTCCACGACATCCGCCGCTGGAAGATCGCCGAAGAGTGCCTGCGCCCCATCCCGAAGGCCTGGAACATCGAGGGCGACACGCCCGAGAAGTTCTACAAGCTGGTCGACATGAAGGAGAACGACACGCGCATCTTCACCACGCCGAAACACTACTGGCTGGCGATCCCCAACTCGCAGCTCAACATCAACGGCCAGCTGGTTCAGAATCCGGGTTATTAACCATTAGCGAAAAGAAACGACCATGAAAAAGCTATTTTTAGCGCTCGCGCTGTCGGCGGCAGCCTGCCTGGCCGGGTGCTCCGACAACGAAGAGATCGGATACGACATCGGCTCGAAAGTGCTGATCCCGAAAAACGGCCTGCAACAGGTCGCCCTGACGGCCGATGCCGCAGCGGTCGACTACGAGGTGTGGATCTACCGGAGCGGCTACAACGAAGGCGGTTCGACGGCCGCACTCTCGGTCGACGCCGAAGCGCTGGCCGCCTACAACAAGGCCAACGGTACGGCTTACGTGCTGATGCCCGAAGCCTGCTACAACCTCCCGACCGCCGCCGTGCGGCTCGACAACAACGCCCACACCGCGAAGATCGGCATTCGGATCGACGTCTCGGCGATCACGGCGGACAGTCGCTGCGTGCTGCCCGTTTCGGTCGGCAGTCCCGACACGGAGGTGAACGCGGCGGCCGCCACGGTGCTGATCTTCCCGGTCCGCCCCACGACGGAGAAGCCTGAAAACGACCAATGACCCGGCCGGATCAATCAACTGAAAAATTAACCACATAACCTTCCTAATATGAAAAAAGGGTTTTTATCGTTTTTTCTGTTCACGGCTTTCGCCCTGGCGCTCTGCCCGTCGTGCAAAGACGACGAGACGGCCGAATGGAAAAACGTCGCGTTCTCGGTAGCGTCCAACCTCGCCCCCGAAAACGGGACCATCCCCTACGAAGGGAGCACGGTCGTGTTCACCGTAACGACCGACGGCAAATGGACCTATGCGATAGACCAGAGCAAGACCGACTGGTTCACCCACCCCACCGTCGACGGCATGACGCTGGCGATTCTGATTCCGGAAAACACCGTGAGCAGGGAGCGCTCCGGCGTAGTCCGGTTCATCTCGGTCTCGGACCCCACGCTGGTCGAGGAGTTCACTATCACGCAGGAACCCGGACCCGTGCCGCCCGAAGCGCCGAAAGCCGACCTGCTCGACGTTGTCTTCCACGCCGACGGCACGGCCGAGGACGTATCGCCGCTCAAGAACGAGGTGCTCTCCTACCCCGGCACGGCGCTGACCTGCTATTACCACGACGTCTACAAGCGCATCGTGACCAACTACACGCACACCCCGGGGCAGGGTTCCCGCAAGGATTCCTATTACCGGGTGGACTACTACACGAACGAGACGTTCAAGCAGGGTCTGGACGACGGCCACACGCTGGAGGTCGTCCTGCGTTCGAACCGCAACGACGGCACGAAGGAGTACAAGCCCTTCTCGGCGCATGAAGCCGGCGGCACGGGTTTCCTGATCTGCAAGGAGGGCCAGGGAGGCCATCCGGCCTGCATCACGTTCCTGCCCAATGTGAGCACCACGGGCAAAAGCACGTGGCGCTGGGCGCAGAGCGACGTGACGCCCGAACCGGGCCGTTACTACCACGTCGTGGGCGTCTGGGACAAAACCGCCGAGAAAGCCTATATCTACGTGGACGGCCAACTCAAGGGCACGGCCGACGCTCCGGGCGAACTGATCCACGCCAAGGACGGCGCACGGTGGTTCGCGCTGGGCGGCGACTCGGCCGTAGGTTCGATGGGCAACGCATGGAACGGCGAAGTGGTTCTGGCCCGCGTCTTCGACGACGCGCTGACCGGGGACCAGATCGCCCTGCTCTACCAGGATGCGGCGTTCGCCGGCCAGACGCCCGTAGAATTCGCACTCTCGAACCTCGCCTACCTGACCAGGTGCGAGATCGGCGCAGGCTACACCTATACGATCTACGGCAACGGTTTCGCAGCCGGCGACAAGGTAAAGTTCACCTCGGCGGCCAACGTGACCGCAGCGTTCACGGCCGACGCCGCATTCACCGAAGCCTCCGGCGACAATACCCTTCAGTCGCTGGCAGTGACCCTCCCCGCAGGGATTCCCGCCGGAACGAGCCGGTATTTCATGACGCTCGTCCGCAACGGCAGCCAATACCCGATCGGCACGGTCGAATTCACCGTCTGCGACAATCCCTCCGTCTCGATGCCCCGGATCATCGCGCACCGCGGCCAGCATCAGGACGGCGTGGAGAATTCGACCGAGAATTCGATCGCTGCCCTGACCAACGCCCAGAAACTGGGCATCCACGGCGCCGAGTTCGACGTCTGGATCACCGACGACGACGTGCCGGTGATCAACCACAACGCGACGGTGGCAGGCAGCGACCTGCGGATCGAAGAGAGCGCCTATGCACAGATCAGGGACCTCACGCTGGCCAACGGCGAAAAACTGCCGACGCTTGACGCCTATCTGGAGCAGGGCGCCAAGGACGCTTCGATGAAACTGATCTGCGAAATCAAGACCCACAGTTCGGCCGCAAGCAACACGCGGGCCGTCAACGCCGTCGTGGCCGCCGTCAAGGCGAAGTCGATGGAGACGCGGGTCGATTACATCGCCTTCGACTACGAGGTCTGCAAGCAGCTCCGGGCGGCCATGCCCGCGGCCGGCGTACAGTATCTGGGCGGCGACAAGGCTCCTGCCGAAGTCGCGGCGGACAAGCTCTCGGGCATCGACTACCAGTATTCGACCGTGCTTTCGAAAAAACCCGAGTGGGTGACGGAAGCCCACGCCGGCGGAATCGAGGTCAACGCCTGGACGGTCAATTCGACGGCCGACATGATGGCCTGCATCGCGCTGGGTGTCGACTACATCACCACCGACAACCCCGCCACGCTGAAAAAACTGCTGGAGACACCGTTCGTCACGGCCCCGAAATAACCGCGGAGGCTCCGTTTCGGATTTCTGGATTCGCAGGCCGGACAATCGTCCGGCCTGCGTTCTTTGCGGAATCCGCGTTTTTTTATTAGTTTTATACCCGAAATCAACCTTATACGACAACCCTGCAATGAAGAAACTTTTGGTATTGGCATGGGCCGGCGCTGCGTTGCTGTCCGGCGGCATGCTCCGGGCGGAAAACATCCTCCTCTCGACCCGGAATTCCTCGCTGCTGCTGACGGCAGAAAAAGGCAAAACCCCTCTGTTCCAGTATTTCGGAGCGCGCGTCGCCTCGCCCGACGACATCCTCGCCAGCGGAGCGGCGTTCGGCGATGCGGCCTACCCGCAGTTCGGCGCCCAGTGTTACCGCGAAGTAGCCATTCAGGCGACGCACGGCGACGGTTCGATGTCGCTCGAACTGGCTGTCGAGTCGGTGTCGCGCGACCGCAGGGACGGCTCCGAAACCACCGCCATCGCCATGAAGGACAAGCACTACCCGTTTTTCGTGACGCTCTTCTACAAGACCTACGACGACTGCGAGGTGATCGAGACGTGGACCGAGATCAGCCACACGGAGAAGAAACCCGTGACGCTCTACCGGTTCGCATCGGCCTACATGCCCGTCCGCCGGGGCGACACGTGGCTGACGCATTTCCACGGCACATGGGGAGCGGAATGCTACCTCCACGAAGAACCGCTGACCGACGGCATGAAGGTGCTCAAGAACAAGGACGGCGTACGCAACACGCAGCGCGACAACCCCTCGCTGATGATCTCGCTCGACGGACGCCCCCGGGAGTTGACAGGCCGCGTCATCGGCGGCACGCTGGCCTGGGCCGGCAACTACCGCATCGCCCTGGACAACGACAACACCCACACCACGCACCTCTTCGCGGGCATCAACGAGGAGCAGTCGCAATACACGCTGCAACCCCGCGAGGTCTTCACGACCCCGGTATTCGCCTTCACGTTCAGCGACGAGGGCAAGAGCGGCGTGAGCCGCAACATCCACCGATGGGCGCGCCTCCACCGGCTCAACCACGGAACCGAGCTTCGCGACGTGCTGCTCAACTCGTGGGAGGGCGTCTATTTCAAGGTCAACCAGGAAGGCATGGACCGGATGATGGCCGACCTGGCGGACCTGGGCGGCGAACTGTTCGTGATGGACGACGGCTGGTTCGGCGACAAATACCCGCGCAACAACGGCGAGACGAGCCTCGGAGACTGGACGGTCTGCCGCGAGAAACTGCCGCAGGGCATCGAGGGTCTGACCGAGTCGGCCCGCAAACACGGCGTGAAGTTCGGCATCTGGATCGAACCCGAGATGACCAACACCCGGAGCGAACTCTATGAGAAGCATCCCGACTGGGTGATCCAGCAGCCCTACCGCGAAAACCGCAAGGGCCGCGGCGGCACGCAGCAGGTGCTCGATCTGTCGAACCCCGCGGTGCAGGAGTTCGTCTTCAGCGTGGTCGACCGTCTGATGACCGCGCATCCCGACATCGCCTACATCAAGTGGGACGACAACATGACGCTCTACAACTACGGCTCGACCTTCCTGCCGGCCGACCGGCAATCGCACCTCTACATCGAGTACCACCGCGGCATGGACAAGGTGCTGCGGCGCATCCAGGAGAAATATCCCCGTCTGGTGATGCAGTCGTGCGCCAGCGGCGGCGGCCGGGTCAACTATGGCGTCCTGCCCTACTACGATGAATTCTGGACCTCGGACAACACCGACGCCCTGCAACGCATCTACATGCAATGGGGCGTGTCGAACTTCTATCCCGCCGTGGCGATGGCCTCGCACGTGAGCGCCTCGCCCAACCACCAGACGGGCCGCAACGTTCCGCTCAAACTGCGCTTCGACGTGGCCATGTCGGGACGCCTGGGGCTGGAACTGCAACCCTCAAAGATGACCGGCAAAGAGAAGGAGTTCGCACGCAGGGCGATCGCCGACTACAAGGAGATCCGTCCCATCGTGCAGCAGGGCGACCTCTACCGGCTGATCTCGCCCTACGACAAGACAGGCTATGCATCGCTGATGTACGTCGCACCCGAAAAGGACCGCGCCGTCTGGTTCGTCTACAAGCTGGAGCACTTCCTCAACATGCCGTCGCCGGCCTTCCGCATGGCGGGTCTCGACCCCGGCAAACGCTACCGGATCACCGAACTGAACGTCGACGGGAAGCCGGTCCCGCAGGACGGCAAGACCTTCAGCGGCGCGTTCCTGATGGAGAACGGACTCGAATTCACGGTGGGCAAGGAATATGCGAGCCGCGTACTCGAACTCAAAGCGGTGGAGTAATTATCGGTCAGAAACGGCTGTCCGAAATCCGGGCCGCCCAACAAATCCCCGAAACGACGCCCGGTCCCGGGAGGTTCGTTTCGGGGATTCCGCATCTCTTTTCGCTCTTTTCCCTGCATATCCGCCGTTTCATCCGCCTCGCTGCAATTCCGGCGGCGGCGTTCTTCACACACAAAGGTTTTAACAAGGCATCCTGTCATTTAATTATGAATTATGAATTATGAATTATGAATTTTAGTTAACTTTGCGGATCGTAACGACTAAACATAACATATCGCCATGTACAGAACCCATACCTGCGGCTGCCTCCGGGCCTGCAACGTCAACCAAACCGTCACCCTGGCCGGATGGGTGCAGAAAGTGAGGAACCTCGGCGCCATGACCTTCATCGACTTGAGGGACCGCTACGGCATCACCCAGATCGTCGTCGAGGAACACTCCCCCGCCGAGGCGCGCGAAACGGTCTGCCGCGTGGGCCGCGAATGGGTCATCCAGGTCGTCGGCAAAGTCGTCGAGCGGCAGTCGAAAAACCCCAAAATGCCGACGGGCGACATCGAGGTCACGGCCGAGAAGGTGGCCATCCTGCACGAAGCCGAAGTGCCCCCCTTCACCATCGAAGAGGTCTCGGACGGCGGCGACGACCTGCGCATGAAGTACCGCTACCTCGACCTGCGGCGTCCGCCCCTGCAACGCAACATGATTCTGCGCCACAAGATGGCCCAGGAGATCCGCCGCTTCCTCTCCGACGAGGGATTCCTCGAGATCGAAACCCCCTGCCTGGTGGGTTCGACGCCCGAAGGAGCGCGCGACTTCGTCGTGCCGAGCCGCATGTCGCCCAACCAGTTCTACGCCCTGCCCCAATCGCCGCAGACGCTCAAGCAGCTGCTGATGGTCGCCGGCTACGACAAGTATTTCCAGATCGTGCGCTGCTTCCGCGACGAGGACCTGCGCGCCGACCGCCAGCCCGAGTTCACGCAGATCGACTGCGAAATGTCGTTCGTCGAGCAGGAGGACGTGCTCGAAATCTTCGAGCGCTGGGCCAAGCACATGTTCAGGCATGTGATGGGAATCGAGCTGACCGAGCCGCTGCGCCGCATGCCGTGGATCGAGGCGATGGAGAAATACGGTTCGGACAAACCCGACCTGCGCTTCGGCATGGAGTTCGCGGAGATCACCGACCTCGCCAAGGGGCACGGCTTCAGCGTATTCGACGAGGCCGAATACATCACCGGATTCGCCGCCACGGGCTGTGCCGCGTACACCCGCAAGCAGATCGACTCGCTGACGGAGTTCGTCAAGCGGCAGCAGATCGGCGCCAAGGGCCTCGTCTGGATTCGCGTCGCGGAGGACGGCGTGAAGTCGTCGATCGACAAGTTCTACTCCCCCGAGGAGGTGCGCGCCATGGCCGAGCGCTGCGGCGCTGTGGCCGGGGACATGGTCTTCATCCTCTGCGGCAAGAAGTTCAAGACGCTGACGCAGCTGTGCGCCCTGCGCCTCGAAGTGGCCCAGCAGCTGGGGCTGCGCGACCCGCAGAAGTTCGCCCCGCTGTGGGTGGTGGACTTCCCGCTGTTCGAGTGGGACGACGAGACGCAGCGTTACTACGCCGTGCACCACCCCTTCACCTCGCCCAAGCTCGAGGATGTGCAATACCTCGACAGCGACCCGGGCCGCGTGCGCGCCAACGCCTACGACTTCGTCTGCAACGGCACGGAGATCGGCGGCGGTTCGATCCGTATCCACGACTCGAAGTTGCAGGAGAAGATGTTCGAACTGCTGGGCTTCACGCCCGAGGAGGCGCAGAAGCGCTTCGGCTTCCTGATGAACGCCTTCAAGTACGGAGCGCCCCCTCACGGCGGCCTTGCGTTCGGTTTCGACCGTCTGTGCTCTTTGTTCGGCGGCTCGGAGTCGATCCGCGACTACATCGCCTTCCCGAAGAACAACGCCGGCCGCGACGTGATGCTCGACGCCCCGGGCTACATCGACCAGACGCAGCTCGACGAGTTGTATCTGCAACTGCGCAAGCCGGAGGAGTAATAAATTAGAATGCAACAAAAAAAAGAGGCTGTCTATAGACGACAGTCTCTTTTTTCATTCAAATTTCATTAGCTCGCTCTTTTGTTAACAAATCAGAATTAATACTATCCTCGTATAATATTATTATTCGACAGTCATTTGCCATGCGAATCTCAACACATCCAATATCCATCCTATCTTTTATATACACAAACACCGTTCTATAAACACACCGATCAGACCGCAAGGCAAATAACTCATGTCCATCACCCTCTCTCCATGGCGACTTAAACTCTTTCTGATCAAGGATAGGAGCACCATATTTTTTCGTGTAAACATCCACCAAGTCGTCATATATTCTTTTAATGAGGCTCCATGTGTCATATGTCGATTTGAACAAAACCCCGACTTGCCATACGGTATTCGTAATGGGTGTATCATAAATAAAAACATAACTATCCCGGCCTATAAATGTACCAGATAAAATATCGTCATCTACATACACATATCCTTGGCGCTGCAATTCTTTCACAAATTCCTGTTTGCTGCCATCTATCGGCAGACCTTTGAACGTCAAATGTTCCGTTTGCGCATAGGACAGCACACAAAACAACGAGGAACAAATCGTCAGCAATAACTTTTTCATAATCGAGGCTTTTCAGCCACCCGCACCCCGGCGGCATAAACAAAAAAGAAAAGCGTGGTGCCGAAGCCCATTTCAGAATCGTAGGTCGTAGGATACCTTGCAAGATAAAATAAGCGACAGCTCCCACGCCTATACCCGCAGAATACGGATACGACGCGGCAAGATGTTTGCCTATTCCTCTCTTGCAATGAATTTCCTACGTTCACGATTCGGGAACAGACTTACACTTTCCGTGTTTGTCAGTATGTTCGACAAATATAGGATTATTTTTTGAAAATTTCCTATCTTTGTTCCTAATAAATCGAACATGCCATGCCGAACATTCCTTTAGCCGAACGACTGCGCCCCCGCACGATAGACGAATATATCGGGCAGGAGCACCTCGTGGGCAAAAACGGGGTGTTCCGCAAGTTCTTCGAGACGGGCAACGTCCCGTCGTTCATCCTCTGGGGACCTCCGGGCGTGGGCAAGACCACGCTGGCGAAGATCGTCGCCACGCAGTTGGAACGCCCGTTCTTCACCCTCTCGGCCGTCACGTCGGGCGTGAAGGACGTGCGCGAGGTGATCGAGTCGGCGCGCAAGCAGCGGTTCTTCGACCAGAAGGCCCCGCTGCTGTTCATCGACGAAATCCACCGCTTCAACAAATCGCAGCAGGATTCGCTGTTAGGGGCCGTCGAACAGGGCGTCTTCACGCTCATCGGCGCGACGACCGAAAACCCCTCGTTCGAGGTGATCTCGCCGCTCTTGAGCCGCTGTCAGGTCTACATCCTCAAGTCACTCGAAGACAAGGACCTGCAAACGTTGCTCGACCGTGCCCTGACGACCGACACCGAGCTGAAAGAGCGCGACATCGAGGTCACGGAAACCGGCGCGCTGTTCCGCTTCTCGGGCGGCGACGCGCGCAAGCTGCTCAACATCCTCGAAATCGTCGTCGGGGCCACTGACGGCAAGGTGACGATCACCGACCGGTACGTCACCGACTGCCTCCAGCAGAACATCGCCCTCTACGACAAGAACGGCGAACAGCACTACGATGTCATTTCGGCCTTCATCAAATCGGTCCGCGGCAGCGACCCCAACGCCGCGATCTACTATCTGGCGCGGATGCTGGCCGGGGGCGAGGAGCCGCGGTTCCTGGCCCGGCGTCTGGTGATCCTGGCCTCGGAGGACATCGGGCTGGCCAATCCCAACGCCCTGCTGCTGGCCAACGCCTGCTTCGACACGGTGCACAAGATCGGCATGCCCGAGGCGCGCATCACGCTGGCCGAGACGACGATCTACCTGGCCACCAGCCCCAAGAGCAATTCGGCCTACATGGCCATCAACAAGGCGATGTCGCTGGTCGAGCGCGACACCACGAACCGTCCCGTGCCGCTGCACCTGCGCAACGCCCCGACCCGCCTGATGGACAAGGCGGGCTACGGCAAGGGCTATAAATACGCCCACGACTACGCGGGGCATTTCGCCGAGCAGGAGTTCCTGCCCGAGAGCCTTTCGGGCACGAAGTTCTACGAACCCGACACGCAGAACGCCGCCGAGGCCAAAATCGCCGAACGGATGGCGCAGCTGTGGAAAGAGAAGTACCAATGAAACGCATCGGCATTATATCCGACACCCACGGAACCTTCGACGACACGCTCCGCGAATTTCTGAAAGACGTGGACGAAATCTGGCATGCGGGCGACATCGGCTCGATCGAGCTGGCCGACCGGATCGCCGCATTCAAGCCGCTCCGCGCCGTGAGCGGCAACATCGACGGCGGCATGACCCGCCGCGTCTATCCCGCGTTCCAGGCCTTCGAGTGCGAGCGGGTGCAGGTGCTGATGACCCACATCGGAGGTTATCCCCGCCATTACGACCCGCGCGCCGTGCAGAAAATCCAGTCCGTGCACCCGAAACTCTTCATCGCCGGGCATTCCCACATCCTCAAAGTCATCTACGATCCCGTCTACGACCTGCTCCATGTCAACCCCGGAGCCGCCGGGGAGTTCGGCTTCCACAAGGTCCGCACGGCCGTACGCCTTACGATCGACGGCGCGGAGATGCGCGACATGGAGGTCGGCGAGTGGCCCCGCAACTGAAAACCCGGCGGGCGGAGAGCTAAAACCGACTGTCCGGGAGAGCCTTTTCCGTCACAAAATCACCCGAAATAAAATTTTATACCCCAAAAGGCCGGAAATGCATTCCGGGCGGATTTCGGTGATCGTCAGCGAAATATCCGAAACATTCCGGCAAGTCGCGTCATAAAAAAGCCGATTCTATACATTTCCGTCCGGAAACACTCCGATAAAGCCCGCAAGATATTGGAAGTCAGCCGGTAAACCCGATGCCTTGGGGCTGCTCCGAAAATGCCCGTCCGACGGAAAGGCCTCTGCGTCAGCCACCAAAGTTCAGACACTAAACAAAAACGGCCGCATAATAATCACATACGCGCTCTCGTTAGTATGGCGAATTCATAACGACGACGCAACATGCAACCAAAAATTTCGAAAACGTTGGAGGGCATCATCGCCCGTTCGGCATTCAACACGACGAAGGCGGGAATGACGCATTCGCTCAAGGACTTCCTCACGCTGGAACTGCTCCGCGAAGAGGGGTCGCTCGCCTACCAGCTTTTATCCTCCCGGCTCAAGGACTGGGAGCTTTATCAGGTGCGCCTGCGCATCGAACGCGAGGTAATCAGCGCCAAACAGCAGGAGACCCGGTCGCCCGAGGAGTATTACCGCGACTTCACCGAGGAACTGCTCGCAATGCCGGGCGTCGCCCGGAGCGTGTCGACGGCCCACGCGCTGCTGGCCATCATCAGCGACCGTTCGACGGCGACCGCGCGCGTACTGGAGATGTACGGCGTGACGGCCGACAGCGTGTCCGGAGACCTGCAAAAATTCGCCGTGGGCGACGACTTCCGCACCGAAGTGCAGGTTCACATGCTCGACTTCGGCGAGGAGAACAGGAACGAGGAGAAAGGCCCGGCCCACCTGCTGGACAAGTTCGGCGTGAACCTTACGCGGCTGGCCCGCGAGGGGAAGATCGACCCGATCATAGGCCGCGAGCAGGAGATCGAACGCGTGGTGCAGATCCTCTCGCGCCGCAAGAAAAACAACCCGATCCTGATCGGCGAGGCCGGCGTGGGCAAGAGCGCCATCGTCGAAGGGCTGGCGCTGCGCATCGCGCGCGGCGAAGTGCCCTACACCATCGCCGACAAAACGCTCTTCTCGCTCGACGTCTCGTCGCTCGTGGCGGGCACGAAGTTCCGCGGCGAGTTCGAGGAGCGCATGCAGCAGCTTCTGGACGAACTGCGCAAAGCCAAGGACACGATCATCTTCATCGACGAGATACACACCATCGTGGGCGCCGGCTCCACGCAGGGCAGCCTCGACACGGCCAACATCCTCAAACCGGCCCTCGCGCGCGGCGAACTGCAAACCATCGGCGCCACGACGCTCGACGAGTACCGCGAGAACATCGAGACCGACTCGGCCCTCGAACGCCGCTTCCAGAAGGTGGTGATCGAGCCGACGACACCCGAGCAGACGCTCCAGATCCTGCGCAACATCGCGCCCCACTACGAGCGCCACCACAAGGTGCACTACACCGAGGAGGCGTTGCAGGCCTGCGTGACGCTCACCGGGCGTTACGTCACCGACCGCTATTTCCCCGACAAGGCCATCGACGCGCTGGACGAGGCCGGCTCGCGGGCGCACCTGCAATCGGCACGCGAACCGGAGGAGCTGCGGGCCATGAAGACGGCGCTCAGCGACGCCAAACGCGAACGCCGCGAAGCGGTCGAGGCGCTGGTCTACGAGAAGGCCGCCTCGGCGCGCATGCGGGAAATCGCGCTGCGCTCGAAGTTGGGCGAGAGCCGCGCCGAATGGAAGCGCTCGCTCGAAAGCAACCCCGTGGAGATCACCGCAAGGCATATCCAGGAGGTGATTACCGCCATGACGGGCATCCCTGCGGAGCGCGTCTCGGACGGCGAGATGATCCGTCTGCAAACCCTGCGCGAACACCTCGCCAAGCGTGTCGTGGGACAGCAGGAGGCCGTGGAGAAGATTTCGCGCACCATCCGCCGTTCGCGCGCCGGACTGAAGGACGAAAACCGCCCCATCGGCGTCTTCCTCTTCGTCGGGCCCACGGGCGTCGGCAAGACGCTGCTGGCCAAGGAGGTGTCGAAATGGCTGTTCGACGAGCGCCGCGGGCTGATCCGGATCGACATGAGCGAATACGGCGAAAAACACAACGTGGCGCGCCTGATCGGCTCGCCCCCGGGATACGTCGGTTACGGCGAAGGAGGCCAGTTAACGGAGGCCGTGCGTCGTCAGCCCTACGCCGTGGTGCTCTTCGACGAGATCGAGAAGGCCCATCCCGAGGTCTTCAACGCCATGTTGCAGATCTTCGACGAAGGACACCTCACCGACGGCTCGGGACGCAAGGTCGACTTCCGGAACACGATCATCATTATGACCTCGAACGTGGGTTCGCGGGCCGTGGTCCGGAAATCGGTGCAGGTGGGTTACAGCACCACCTCGAAGAGCGCCGTGGCCGACCGGACGCCCCAGAGCGAGTACTGCAAGGCTCTGGAGCACACCTTCGCCCCGGAGTTCCTCAACCGCATCGACGACATCGTGCTGTTCCGCACGCTGGAGATCGCCGACGTGGAACGGATCGTCGACCTGGAATTGCAGGGGCTGATGGCCCGCACGGGCAGGCTGGGCTACAAGGTGAAGATCACCGAAGGGGCCAAACGCCGGCTGGCGGCCATGGGCTACGAGTCGCGCTACGGCGTGCGTTCGCTCAAGCGGACGCTGATGGACAACGTCGAGGAACCGCTCTCGACGCTGATCATCGACGGCAAGCTCCACGAGGGCGACACCGTGATCGTGGAGTCGGACAAGGGCCGCGGCGTAAAACTGCGCGTGGCATAACCGACCGCTCGCAGAGAGGGACCGGGATCGTTTCCCGGCCCCTTTTCGCATTTTTCCGGCAGGAAAGGATGCGATATTTTCCATTTTTCCTAAATTTGTGCGAATATTTCATACCTCTTCAGAGAAACCGAATGCGTCCGATTTCTCTGAAAACCCTCTCCGGGGCCTTGTTTATAACCCTCTGCGCCGCGACGACGGCGTTCGCAGCAACCACTGAAGCCGACAGCCTGTCCGCAGCGCTGTCCCGGGCGCGCACGCCCGCCGAACGGGAGCAGACCTATGTCCGGCTGGCCGACCTCTGCGCCGACAGCACGGCGCTCGCCGTCCTCTACTGGGAAGCCGCACTCACCGAAGCCGCCGGAGCCGGAGACGACTACGGATGCCGGGAGGCGCTGGACCGGCTCGTGCAGGGATTCTCGGCGAAGCAGCCCGAACGGGCTTTGGAGTACGTCCGCCTTGCGGACAGCCTCCTGCCCGACCGCCGCTTCGCGCTGTTCCGTGCATCGCTCAACGCCTTCTGGCTCTGGAAGCAGATGTCGGTGGCCAACTCGTTCGAGGCGATCGACCGCGCGCAGGCGGAGTTCCGCGAGCGGCAACCGGGCAGCCTCACCCCCGAGGAGGAGATCGAATGGGAATTCCTCACGGGACTCTCCATCGACTATTCGTCGATCGCCACCGAAGCCTACGGCAACATTCCCCAGGCCATCCCCTATGTGGAGCAGGCTCTCGCCAAGCTCGAAAAATACCCGCTGGAGGAACGCGTTCACTTCGAAAAACTCTGCCGCGAGGAACTTGCAGACATCTATCTCTACGCCGACGATCCGCGCGCCGCCGGTCAGATCGGCCGGTGCATCGACCTGCACCGCGCGTGGGTGGCTGCCGACAAACGTTTCGAACGCCCCCGCCGCGACTCGGCGGAATACCTGATGCGGTCCTACGGCAAGATGGTCTTCCTGGGCGGCCTCCTCACCCGGGAGGAGGTGGACGGCTACTACGACAAATGCATGGAGCTGGCGCGCGGGCGCGGCGACCGCGAGGAGATATACAACACCAGCGCCCGTTATTACCGGGACAGGGGCGACTACGAGCGGAGCACGGCCTACATGGATTCGCTGCTGACCCACTACGCCGAGACCGGCAAAAAGGCGGATCTCGGCTCCATCTACATAGCGCAGTCGCACCTGTATGAAAAGGCGGGCGATTACGCAAAAGCCCTCGAAGCCATGCGGAAAGGCAACGACTTCCGCTACCACAGCCGCATGGACCAGGCGCAGAGCAAGCTGGCCGAGATGCAGGCGCTCTACGACGTCAACCGCCTCGAACTCGAAAAGTCCCGGCTGGCCGACCGCAACAAACTCTTCCTGCTTGTCGCCGGCGGCATCGTGCTGCTGCTCGCCGGCTGGGCCGCCTACCAGCAGGCGATGGTCCGGCGGCTGAAGCTGGCGCGCACGCAGTTCATGGCAGCCAGCGAAGAGGCGCAGCGCCAAAGCCGCCGCGCCCAGGAGAGCGAAAAAATGAAGACCGCCTTCATCAACTCGATGTGCCACGAGATACGCACGCCGCTGAACGCCATCAACGGCTTCTCCGAACTGCTGCTCACGGAACAGAAGCCTGCGGCCCGGCAGGCTTTTCAGGCCGAGATCTGGAAGAGCACCACGGCCCTGACCGCCCTGCTGGAGAACATGCTCGAACTCTCGCAGCTCGTCAGTTCCGAAAGCCCGCTCCCGGTCGCCCAGACCGACATCCGCCTGCTCTGCGCCGAACGGCTGGAGCTGCAAAAGCAGCTCGGCGACAATCCGGCGGTCGAATACGTCAACGAAGCGGGAACGGAGATCGAGATACCCACCAATGCCTTCTACCTGACGCGCGTCGTCGACAACCTGCTGCATAACGCCGCCAAGTTCACCGCCGCAGGACGCATCACGCTCCGTTGCCGCAACGACGAGCCCCGGCGCACGTTGCAAATCAGCGTCAGCGACACGGGCATCGGCATCCCGCCCGAAAAGCAGGAGTGGGTGTTCGAACGCTTCACCAAGGTCGACCCCTTCAAACCCGGTTCGGGCATCGGGCTTTACCTCTGCCGCCTGATCGTCACCCGCCTCGGGGGCGACATCCGCGTCTGCCCCGAATACAGCGGGGGCTGCTGCATCCGCATCGAACTGCCCTACTGATCCGCACCGCGGGCACTTTCGCAGCCCCTTCCGGCGCTTTTTCCGCCCCGGGAGGGGTTTGTGAATTGCAATCCCGGCGGAAATGGCTATCTTTGCACCTCAATACCCGAATCGAATGTACAGTTTCGCAACATACAAAGAGCAATACAAAGCCAACCTGCGGCTGGCGCTGCCCGTGGTGCTGACACAGCTGGGGCAGATCCTCACGCAGGTCGCCGACAACCTGATGGTCGGCCGCTACGGAGGCAGCGACCCCACGCCGCTGGCCGCCGTGTCGTTCGGCGGCGCCGTCTTCTTCATCCTCTTCATCGCCGCCATCGGCATCGCACTGGGCATGACGCCTCTCGTGGGCGAACTCTACGCGCAGGGCGACCGCGAGAAATCGTCGGGACTGCTCCAGAACGGCATTCTCTTCTACGGACTGCTGGGCGTGGCGATGGCCGCCGTGCAGTACGCCGTCATTCCGCTGATGTACCACCTCGGCCAGCCCGCCGAAGTGGTCGACATGGCCATCCCCTATTACAGGATGCTGGTGTGGAGCATGCCGTTCATCATGCTGTTCTTCACCTTCAAGCAGTTCCTAGAAGGCGTGGGCAACACGAAGGTCGAGATGTTCGTCACGATCGCGGCCAACCTCGCGAACATCGGCTTCAACTGGGTGTTCATCTACGGCCGCTACGGATTTCCCGAGATGGGCGCCGAGGGCGCGGGCCTGGGCACGCTGATGTCGCGCATCATCGCCCCGATGCTGATGATCGGCTACTTTTACAGCCGCAGCAAATACCGCGTCTATCTCGAAGGCTTTTCGCCGCGCAACTACTCGTGGGCGTCGGTCAGACAACTGCTGCACATGGGCCTGCCGATCTCGATGCAGATGTTCCTCGAAGCCTCGGCCTTCGTCGGCACGGGAATTATGATGGGGTGGTTCAACAAGGAGACGATGAGCGCCAACCAGATCGCCACGACCATCGGCAACTGCGCCTTTATGATCGTCATGTCGATCGGCGCGGCCACCACCATCCGCGTGTCGCACTGCTACGGCGCGCGCGACATCAGCCAACTGTCGCTCGCGGCCAAGGCGTCGTACCACCTCGTGCTGGCGTGGAACGCCCTCGCAGCGCTGGTTTTCATCACGATGCGCAACGTGATCCCGACCTTCTTCACCACCAACGCCGAGGTGATCGCCATCGCCTCGAACCTGATGGTCTTCGCTGCGCTCTACCAACTGTCGGACGGCATCCAGAACGTCTCGGTGGGTATCCTGCGGGGCATTCAGGACGTGAAGATCATCATGCCGATCGCCTTCGTCTCCTACTGGCTGCTGAACCTCCCGGCGGGCTACCTGTTCGGTTTCACGATGGGCATGGGTCCTTCGGGGCTTTTCCTGGGCTTCTCGTTCGGACTGTCGGCCGCAGCCGTGATGATGATCGTGCGCATCCGCCGCAGCATCAGCCGTTTGCATGCAAACGGGAATTCACAATCCACAATTCGCAATTCATAAATTCAGTTTGCAGGCATAGTTCCCGAATAAGCCAAAATTGTGAATTCTGAATTCTGAATTGTGAATTATTTTGTATCTTTACGCAAATTATACCCAATCATGGATACCGAAAAACGACATACGGGCGCCTGCAAACCCGAAGTGGGCCGCGGGTGCGCCTTTTGCAACTGCGGCTCGGAGCCGGAAGCCAAACTCTGCGACGGGTGCTTCAAGCTCCACGAAACGGCCTGGCTCGACGAGTACCCGGTCAACATGCCGAGCGACATCGTCGAGGTGCGTTTCAAGAACACCCGCCGTTCGTTCTACCAGAACGTCAACAACCTCGACCTCAAACGGGGCGACATCGTGGCCGTCGAAGCGTCGCCGGGCCACGACATCGGCGTCGTGTCGCTCACGGGCGACCTGGTGGCGCGCCAGATGCGCCGCACGGGATTCAACCCCTACAACGGCGAATACAAGAAGATCTACCGCAAGGCCAAACCCTACGATATCGAAAAGTGGCAGGAGGCCATCGCGCTGGAGCACGAGACGATGATCGCCTCGCGGCAGATCGCCGCCGACATGGGCCTGAACATGAAAATCGGCGACGTGGAGTATCAGGGCGACAAGATCAAGGCCATCTTCTACTACATCGCCGACGAGCGCGTGGACTTCCGCGAACTGATCAAGGTCTTCGCCGAACGGTTCCACATCCGCATCGAGATGAAGCAGATCGGCGCCCGCCAGGAGGCCGGACGCATCGGCGGACTGGGCGCCTGCGGCCGCGAACTGTGCTGCGCGTCGTGGATGTCGAGCTTTTCGAGCGTCACGACCGGAGCCGCGCGCGTGCAGGACATTTCGCTCAACCCCCAGAAGCTGGCCGGGCAGTGCTCGAAGCTCAAGTGCTGCATGATGTACGAATACGACACCTATGTCGACGCCCGCAAGGAGTTCCCGCGCCTGCGCGAACCGCTCCAGGCTGCCGAAGGCGAATGGTTCTGCGTCAAGAGCGACGTGCTGGCCGGAACGATGACCTTCTCTTCGTCGAAGGACGCGATGGCCAACGTCACCACGCTGCCCGTTTCGCGCGTGCGGGAGATCATGGCGCTGAACCGCCAGGGCAAGAAGGTCGAACGGTTGCAGGACGCCGACGACATCCGCCCGGAGATCGAGGAGCCGACCTACCGTTCGGAGGAGGACAGCATCACCCGCTTCGACCAGGCCAAACGCCGCAAGCGCGGCGGCCGCAACAACAAGGGCCGCGGCGAGCAGGGACGCCCCGCAGGGCAGAACGGACAGACGCCGCAGGAGTCCGGCGGAGAGACCCGCCAGCCGCGTGAAGGACAGCCCGGCCGTCCCGACAGGCAGCCGCGCCGCAACGACCGTCCGCGCAACGGAGGCAACGGAGGGGAGCGTCAGAACGGCGGCAACGGCAGCAACGGCGAGCGTCTGCACAACGGCCGCGGCGACAATAACCGAGGCGAAAACAACAGCCGTGAACCCCGCGAGAACAACGGCCGCGAACCCCGTGAAAACAACGGAGGCGGCCGTGAGGGCGGAAACCGCAGCCGCAACAACCGCAACCGCCGCCGCGGAAACGGAAACGGAAACGGAAACAACGGCGGAAACGCCCCGGCCGGCAATAACGGCAACGGAGGCGGCAGCGAAGGCGGCAATAACGGCGGAACGCATCAAAACCAATAGCGCGGTGAAACGCTCGGCAGGGCATATCGCGGCCGTGGCGGCCGCGCTTCTGGCCGGAAGCTGCGTCTCGCCCCACCAGTCGGCGGTCACCGACGTCAACCCCGCCCGGTGGGACTCGCGGGCCGAAATCCGCCTGCCGAACGCAGACACCGTGTCGCTGCGCGACGCCGTGATCTTCCTGCGCTGCAACGACCGCTTCGCGGAGGACACGTTGACGGTCCGCATCGCCACCGTAACCCCCGATTCGCTCCGCTTCGGGGAGTGGTTCCTGCTCGTCATCCCGCACCCGAAAGGTCCCGCGGCCCTGATGCGCGAGGCAGCGATCCCCTACCGCCGCCGAATCCGCCTCACGCAGCACGGCGACTACCGCTGCTCGGTCACGCCGGTCCGCCCCGTCCGCGGGGTCGAAGCCGTCGGCGTCGACCTGCAGCAAAGCAGATAACCGAAAACACATTACCGTCCTGCCGGCCCCGCAGTCCGGCGGAACAACAGACCACTATGGGCAAAGACAAGCTCCGCAGGTTCCGCGAGAACCTGACTTTCGAATGTTTCGTGCAACCCGAATTCGACGAGGTGTTCCACCGCGACCACCCGCTGAAAGGGAACTGGAACCGTGATTTCTTCCGCAACGACAATCCCATCGTACTGGAACTGGGCTGCGGCAAGGGCGAATACACCGTCGCGCTGGCTCAGCGCGACCCGCAGCGCAACTACATCGGCATCGACATCAAGGGCGCACGCATGTGGCGCGGCGCGAAGACCGCCACGGACCGCAGGATGCACAACGTAGGCTTCCTGCGCACACGCATCGAGTTCATCGACGCGCTGTTCGCCGAAAACGAAGTGTCCGAAATCTGGATCACCTTCCCCGATCCGCAGCTCAAGACCCGGCGGGCCAAGAAACGTCTCACCTCGCCGCTCTACCTGGCCTGTTACGCCCGCCTGCTCCGGCCCGACGGGTGGATCAACCTCAAGACCGACTCCAAGCACCTCTACGCCTACACGGGCGAGGTCATCCGCCATTACGGGCTGACTTGCGAGGTCTCCGAACCCGACATCTACGGTTCGGGGTTCGCCGACGAGGTGCTTTCGGTCAAGACGGCTTATGAAACCCGCTTTCTCGAAATGGGACTTCCGATCACCTACACGCGCTTCGCGCTGGACGGCCGGCACGAATTCCCGTGGTTCGACTGGGAGGAGGACGACAAGGAGGAGAAAGACAACGAGGCCGAACGGCAGCTACGATAGTCTCGCTCCCAGCTCCGGCCTCTCCGACCAGGCCTCTCCACCTTTCTTATAAACATAGGTATTAATTATTTCGGGCTTATCTACTAAATTTTTAGATCGAAAATTTGTTTTACTAAAAATTTAGTAGTAATATTGTGTCGTAAACCCGAAACAACACGACCTATGAATACCAAGATTACGGAACTGACTCGCGGCGAGGAGGAGATCATGCAGATTCTCTGGCGTCTGGGCGACGCGGTGGTCAACGACATCATCGCCCGGACCGACGAACCCCACCCCAAGTACACCACCGTCGCCACGTTTCTCAAGATTCTGGAGAACAAGGGCTTCGTCAGCCATACGGCCGAGGGCAAGAGCCACCGCTATTTTCCGCTGATCGGCCGCGAGGAGTATGCCCGCGGCGTCATGTCGTCGATGCTTTCCAGCTATTTCGACGGCTCGCTGGCCCAACTGGTGTCGTTCTTCTCGCGCCATGAAAACATCTCCGCCCGGGAGATGGATGAAATTCTCGAAATCATGCGCAACGCCAAAAAATAACCGCCGTGAAAACCCTCGCCATCTACGCCCTCGAAGTGCTGGCTTGCAGCGGCGTGCTGCTGGCGGCCTACGCCATACTGCTCGAACGGCACGTGCGGTTCGGCTGGTGCAGGGCCTACCTGCTCGCATCGACCCTCCTGGCGGCGGTCATTCCGCTGCTGCGCATCCCCGTCTGGCCGGGCAAGGTGATCGAGGTCGCCCCGACGGTCGCACTGCCCGCGGCCGAATGGACCGCCGAGGTGGTCGAAGAGGCGGCTCCGGCCGTCACGCCCGAAGCGATATGCCTGGCGGTATACCTGATCGGGGTCGGGCTGGTCGCGGGCGTCATGCTGTGGCAGGTCGTGCGCATCCGCCGGCTGCGGCGCGGTGCGGCGATCACCCGCACGGAGCGTTTCACGCTCGTGCGCACCCCGCAGCGGATCGCGTCGTTCTCGTTCTTCCGCTCGATCTACCTCTGGGACCAGATCCCGGCCGGAGAGTTGCAGGCCATCGTAGCCCATGAGGCGAGCCACGTCGCCCACCGCCACTCCGCCGAGCGCGTGGCGATGGAATGCATGAAGGCCGTGCTGTGGTGGAACCCCTTCGTATGGCTCGCCGCACGGCGGCTCACCGAAGCCGAGGAGTTCGAAGCCGACAGCGACGTGCTGGCCGAAGGGTACGACATCGAACATTACATGAAAACCATATTCAGGCAGCTATTCGGTTATAGTCCGGAAATAGCCAACGGGCTGCGGGATTCCTTAACCAAAAAACGCTTTAAAATGATGACAACGAAAACTTCCGGCAGGCACTCCCTGCTGCGGCTGGCGGGAACGCTTCCCGCCGTGATAGGACTCCTGTGCGCTTTCTCGCTGACCACGCGCGCCGCCGAGGTCCGGATTGCAGAAACCGAAAAGGCCCCGGCCGACGAAACGGCGTCCCAGGACGCAACGAAGAAAAAAGTCTCCGTAACCGTCTTCCAGAACGGCCAGCCGCTTCCGGGCGCAATCGTACTGATCAGCAGATCGAACGTCGGAACCGTGACCGGCAAGGAGGGCACGGCGCAGATTTCAGCGGCTCCCGGCAATGAACTTGTCATCTCCTACGTCGGCTGCCAGACCCGGAAAGTCCGCGTCTCCGACAAATCCGGCGCAGAGAGTTTTGAAATCACCTTGGAGACCGAGAGCAACAAGCTCGACCCCGTCAGCGTAACCCTCGGCGACCAAAAAACGCCCGCGCCCCAAAGCGCCGCAGGAGCCGAAAAGGAGCGGAAAGCCAAACCGCTCTATATCGTCGACGGCGTCGAGCGGACGAGCATCGACGACATCGCCCCCAATACGATCGAACGGATCAGCGTCCTCAAAAATCAGTCCTCCACCGCAGTGTACGGTTCGCGGGGTAAAAACGGCGTGATCGTGATCACCACCAAAGGCGCAGCCAAACCGGCGGCTGACGAAGCCGTTTTCAACGAGAAACCCGGATCGGTCGAAATCGCCTCCGCGTCCACGGAAGACATGCCGTTTCTGATCGTCGAAAAGATGCCTTCGTTCCGCGGCGGCGACCTCAACGACTTCCGCGCGTGGGTGCAGGAGCACCTCCAATACCCCGCCGAGGCCGTGGAACGGAACATTCAGGGCCGCGTGGTCGTGACGTTCACCATCGAAAAGGAGGGTTCGGTAAGCAACATCCTGGTATTGCAATCGCCCGACAAACTGCTTGCCGACGAGGCCCGCCGCGTGATCGCCTCCTCGCCCGCCGGAGCATGGACGCCCGGCGAGCAGCGCGGAGAGAAGGTGCGCGTGAAATATACGCTGCCCGTCGATTTCCGCCTGCCCCAGACCGAAAGCGCAACCGTGCAGGGCGCTCCCGACGGTAACGAACCATTCCTGGTCACCGAGAAGATGCCTTCGTTCCGGAGCGGCGAGATCAAAGACTTCCGCAACTGGATACAGATGCACATCCAATACCCGGCCGAAGCGATGAAAAACAATATCCAGGGACGTGTCATCGTCTCGTTCATCGTCGAAAAGGACGGTTCGGTAAGCAATATCCTGGTATTGCAATCGCCCGACAAACTGCTTGCCGACGAGGCCCGCCGCGTGATCGCCTCCTCGCCCGCCGGAGCATGGACGCCCGGCGAGCAGCGCGGAGAGAAGGTGCGCGTGAAATATACGCTGCCCGTCGATTTTTACCTCCAAGGCAGCGGGGACAAGTTCTCCGAACGGCCTGAAAAGCCCCAAGGCAGTCGCGACGGAATCCTCGTCGTGGGCTACGGCGCAACCCAAAAATAACCCCCTTCTTACCATCAGCGACGGGCGGCGTCCACCCCAAGTTCAGCGGATGCCGCCCGTTTTTTGCCCTGCCCGCCGAAATCCGCCGCAAAAACACGGCATTCCGGGAACTTTTTACTACATTTACACGACTTTAACCGCTCGTAACATGGATGTAAAGATAGCCCCCGACTGGAAGGAACTCCTCGCCCCGGAGTTCGAAAAACCCTATTTCGCGCAGCTCACGGAGTTCGTACGGCAGGAATACGCCTCGCGGCGCATTTTCCCGCGCGGCAGCAACATCTTCCGCGCCTTCGACAAATGCCCGTTCGACCGCCTGAAAGTGGTCGTCATCGGCCAGGACCCCTATCACGGTCCCGGACAGGCCAACGGGCTTTGTTTCTCGGTCGCGGACGGAGTTCCCTTCCCGCCCTCGCTGCAAAACATCTTCAAGGAGGTCTCCGACGACACCGGCACGCCCATACCGTCTACGGGCAACCTCGACCGCTGGGCCGAACAGGGAGTGCTGCTGCTCAACGCCGTGCTCACGGTCCGCGCCCACGAAGCCGCGTCGCACGCCGGCCGCGGCTGGGAGACCTTCACCGACGCCGTGGTGCGCGCCATCGCCCAGCGCAAAGAGGGCATCGTCTACATGCTCTGGGGCAGCTACGCCCAGAAGAAAGGCGCCATCGCCGACCCGCAGCGCAACCTGATCCTCAAAGCCGTGCACCCTTCGCCGCTGTCGGTCTACCGGGGATTCTTCGGCTGCCGCCACTTCTCGCGCGCCAACGAATACCTCCGCTCCGTGGGCAAGGAGCCGATCGTGTGGTAACAACATTTAACAGAATCACCCAATTAGACAACTCGCACTTCTGATCACAGTCATGCTGTTGGAGCCTGCTCCCCAGACCCACCGAACACACGGTTACAAAAACGCCACGATCCATTAAGACGCGTAGCCATTTCCTTTTTTTAAAATTCCGAAAAAATTTGGAATATAAAATTATCGCCCTATATTTGTAGTGTACTACTACACTAATACACAAAAACAATAACAGCCATGATTGCTTTTCAAAACGTTTCTTTCGGTTACAACCGTCGCCGGAAGGTTTTCGCAGATCTCTCGCTGACGTTCGGCGAAGGGCACATCCACGGCCTGCTGGGACGCAACGGCACTGGCAAAAGCACGCTGCTGCAACTTATCTGCGGACTGCTCGAACCCGATACAGGGCACATTGCCGTCGATGGATTCACCCCGCGGCAGCGGAGCGTGGATTTTCTGTCCAGGCTGATGCTGATCCCGGAAGAACTGAGCCTGCCGAATATTCCACTCCGCCGTTTTGCCTCACACACAGGTGTCTTCTACCCCGGTTATTCAGCAGAAATGTTCGAAAGTCATTGCGAAGCACTCGAAATCGATCCGTCACAAAATCCCCACGACATGTCCATGGGCCAGCGCAAAAAAGGCTACATCGCCTTCGCACTCGCCTGCAATCCACAGTTCCTGCTACTCGACGAACCGACCAACGGTCTGGACATCCCGTCGAAAACAATCCTACGCAGCCTGTTGGCGGCCTACGCCGACGAGAAACGCACCATCGTGATCTCGACCCATCAAGTCCGCGAAGTCGAGAACCTGATCGACAAAATCGTCATCCTCGACGAACAGGGCCTTGTGCTCGCCGCAACCACGGAAGAATTGTCGCACCGCCTCACGTTTGGGCCGTTGCCCGCAGACGCGAAAGCGATTTACAGCACCCCCTCGTTCTCGGGCGAAGAGGGCATCGCCCTCAATACGACCGGCCGGGAAAGCCGTCCGGACCTCGAACTGATCTTCGCAGCCACCACCCACGACCGCATGACCATTCCCTCGATTCTTCACACAAATCCCACCAATCATGAATAACTCCATCTCTTTTCGGCGCACTGTATTATATGCACGCAAACATTACGTTGAAAATGCCCGCTACTACGGCTACGGCCTGCTGGCAATTCTGATTCTGCTCTCTGTCTTCGCGTGGTTTTACGGATCATGGCGCAGTGATCCGGGGGAATTCCGCGTAACCGCCTGCTTCACGATGTTGGGATTCATGTATTACGTCACCCGCTTGAGCTGCCGTAACCTCTACAAGCGGCTGCCGATGGTACGCTCCTACACGCTGCCTGTCACGGCGGCGGAGAAATACCTCTTCATCTGGTTCAACACAACGGTTATCGCCACCCTGCTTTTCAGCCTCGTCTTGTGGCCTGTCACAGCCGCGGCAGACATCCCCGACGGCAACATCATCCGAATCATGATCTATCCTACATGGCTGACGATCTTCACGGTGCAGGCCGGGCTGCTGCTGGCCTGTTGCTGGGGCAAGGAATACCCGATGAAAATATTCCTGCTGCTCGCCGGAGCTTTCATCCTATTCTTCATCATCTACTACTGGGTACTGATGCCATCAGACGGATTATTCGTCCGCATTCCCTTTTCCGAATTCACTGTCAACATACACTCCGACACCGCAAGGCTCTCTTTTCCGCTCCGGAAGCAACTCCCGGAATACGGCGCCTACACGATGATCTTCGGATACTGGACTCTCGTAAGCTGGGTGACCGGATATTTCAAGCTCCGGGAAAAAACTCTCAAATAATCCGGCCATGCAATTCAACGACAACCAGCCGATCTGGCTCCAGATCTACGACCACGCCTGCCGCGCCATCGTCTCCGGCCGTTGGCCCGAGCGGGAGCGCATCCCCTCGATACGCGAACTCGCCGTGACACTACAAGTCAACCCCAACACGGTGATGCGGGCGTACGATAAACTCGGAAGCGACGGACTGATCCTTATCCGCCGCGGCATGGGATTCTTCGTCGCCGAAGGCTCGCAGGCTCGGACACTCGAAGCCCAGCGACACGAATTCATTCGGGTCGAACTGCACACCATGTTCGCCCGCATGGACGAACTGGGCATTGACATGAACGACCTGCAGACTCTCCACAACAACTATTTAAAACGGAAAAGTCATGAAAACAAGCAATAAAATCCTCTCGACGGCATTTGCTGCCTACCTGCTCTTTACCGCCGGCAACAGCGCGGCAATCCTGAAGGAGTACAAACGGGCCGAAGCATCGGGCAAAGCGCTCATTACACAACTGGAAAAGACTTCGATCCACGTTCTCTCGGTCGAAGGCGACAATTACATCCAAGCCAGTCGGGGACGAAAAAGTTCGCAAACGCTCGGTTTCTGGAGCCCATTCGATCCAGAGACCACGCCCCTACGCATTTGCGGCGATACGCTCTACATTTCGGGAACGTCGTACGGCTACGTCACACTACCCGACCTGAAAAGTTTCCTGCGCAACGGCAAGCCACAACCGATCAACGAAGATTAGACACCAAAAAACCGGTCGTGTATACAACACGACCGGTTTTCTAATCCCATAAACTTTATCCCAGATAGGATTTCAGGAGTTTCGACCGCGACGAATGCCGGAGGCGGCGAATCGCCTTCTCCTTGATCTGACGCACGCGCTCGCGCGTCAGGTCGAACTTCTCGCCGATCTCCTCGAGAGTCATCTCCGAGGTTCCGATGCCGAAGAAGTACTTGATGATGTCGCGCTCACGCTCCGTGAGGGTCTCCAGCGCACGGTCCACCTCGGTCGACAGCGACTCGTTGATCAGCCCGCGGTCGGCATTGGGCGAATCGGGATTCACCAGCACATCCAGCAGCGAGTTGTCCTCACCGTCGGCGAACGGAGCGTCGACCGATACGTGGCGGCCGGCGACACGCAGCGTGTCGGTGACCTTCTCCTTCGGGAGTTCCAGTTCCGTAGCCAGCTCTTCGGGCGACGGCGTGCGCTCGTGCTCCTGCTCGAAGCGTGCGAACGCCTTGTTGATCTTGTTCAGCGAACCCACCTGGTTGAGCGGCAGACGCACGATGCGCGACTGCTCGGCCAAAGCCTGGAGAATCGACTGACGAATCCACCACACGGCATAGGAGATGAACTTGAAACCGCGGGTCTCGTCGAACTTCTCGGCGGCCTTGATCAGCCCGAGGTTGCCCTCGTTGATCAGGTCCGGGAGGCTCAATCCCTGATTCTGGTATTGTTTGGCGACGGACACCACGAAACGCAGGTTGGCTTTGGTGAGCTTCTCAAGCGCTTCCTGGTCTCCTTTTTTAATTCGCTGGGCGAGTTCCACCTCCTCCTCGACCGTGATAAGCTCCTCCTTGCCGATTTCCTGCAAGTACTTGTCCAGCGAGGCGCTTTCGCGGTTGGTGATGGACTTTGTAATCTTTAATTGACGCATATTTTTTTCTAACTATCCTAATAATACTGCAATCCATAAACCCGCCCGGGCTGCGATTTACTCCACCAGCGTGTAGCTTGCCGAACGGCCGTTGGGATAAACGCCGTCGATCGAACGGACCTTCTCCGTCATCCGCTGCATGTCGCCGAGCGAATAGACCGGGCGGTCGTTGATGTGAGTGATCACAAATCCCTGTTTAACACGGGCGCGGGCCAGAATTCCGTCGGCCTTGATGCCGACCACCTGCACGCCGCCCTTGATGTCAAGTTCGCGGCACAGTTTGGCGCCCGCATCGGCGAACTTACCTCCGAGCGCATCGACAACATCGACGTCCTCCTTGGTAACCAATTCCGTTTTACCTGCTTTATTACGCAAAGTAACGTCAAATTGTTTCACCTTTCCGTCTCTTTTTACGGATAATTTAACCGTATCGTTGGGTCGGCGTTTGGCGATCTGCTCCTGAAGCGTCGAAGGCTCAACAATTTTCACGCCATCAATGTCCAGAATCACGTCTCCCTTGCGGATTCCGGCCTCCGAAGCGGCTCCGCCCTCGACAACTGCGGCCACGTAGGCGCCGCCCAGATCCTTGATGCCCAACTCTTTACCCTCCGTATCGAGGAAATCCTGATCCACGACGCGGAACTGTACGCCCAGCAGGGCGCGCTGCACGACGCCGAACTCCTTCAGATCGACCACCACCTTGCGGACGATCGACTCGGGAATGGCGAACGAATAGCCCACGTAGCTTCCCGTCTGCGACTTGATCAGCGTGTTAATGCCCACCAGCTCGCCGTGGGTGTTGACCAGCGCACCGCCCGAGTTGCCGGGGTTCACCGCCGCGTCGGTCTGGATGAACGACTCGATCCTGAAATCGTTGGGAATGGCTCCCAGCTGCCGCGCCTTGGCGCTCACGATGCCGGCCGTGATGGTCGACTGCAAGTCGAACGGCGAACCGATCGCCAGCACCCATTCGCCCAGACGCAGCGCATCGGACGATCCGAAAGCCAGCGTAGGCAGCCCCTTGGCCTCGACCTTCAGCAGCGCGAGGTCCGTCGCCGAATCCTTGCCGATGAGTTTGGCGTCGAACGAACGCCCGTCGTTGAGCTTCACCTTGAGTTTCGAAGCCCCGTCCACGACGTGGTTGTTCGTCACGACATAGCCGTCCTCCGAAATAATCACGCCCGAACCGCCGGCCCGCTGCTCGCGGTACTGCGGACCTCCGTCGCCGCGGCCGTAATCCTGCGGGATTCCGAAGAACTCCAGAAACGGATCGTAGCCCCGGCGCTGGGGCATCTCGACCTGCTGGATGGCCTCGATGTTCACGACGGCCTTCACCGCATTCTCGGCGGCGTAGGTGAGGTCGGGATACTGCTCGGCCTGGTAAGACGTAAACTGGGTTCCCAGCGCGGGCGTACGTTCCACCTCGCGCTCGATGTATGCGACGGAACCTCCGCGGTCCGCGGAAACCGTCCAAGCCGTAAGTCCGCCGGCTGCGGCCGACACGGCTACGAGTCCTAAAATCAAAAATGCCTTTTTCATAATGAATTAAATGTTTTGGTTCTATTAATCAGAGGCAACTTCATTACATAAGCTGTACGTTTAAATTTCAATTTCGAAGGACAAACGCACAATAACGTCCGGTTAGTATGTCCTTTTCGCACAAAAATCGGGACATCCTGCGCGGACGCCCCGATTTTTCAGCGTATCCGGACGCTAAAGGCCGAACTCCCGCTTGATCTGCTCCACGGCATCAAGTTTCTCCCAGCCGAAGAACTCGATTTCGCGCTCGGTCTCGACGCCGTTTTCCCAGACCTTCTCCACCTTCGTGTAAGGACGATTGCCGAAATGCCCGTAGGAGGCCGTCGCCTCGAAGATCGGGTTTTTCAGGCCGAAACGCTTCACGATGGCCGCGGGACGCAGGTCGAAGAGCTTCCCGATGCGGCGGGCGATCTCGCCGTCGGTCATGCCGGCCAACGCCGCGGGACGGGGTGAATTGTAGGTATCGACGTAGATCGACAGCGGCTGCGCGATGCCGATGGCGTAGCTCAACTCGACCAGAATCTGGTCGGCGACGCCCGCCGCCACGAGGTTCTTGGCGATGTGGCGCGCAGCATAGGCCGCCGAACGGTCCACTTTGGACGAGTCCTTGCCCGAAAAGGCGCCGCCGCCGTGCGCGCCGCGGCCGCCGTAGGTGTCGACGATGATCTTGCGGCCCGTAAGTCCCGTGTCTCCGTGAGGCCCTCCGATCACGAACTTGCCCGTGGGGTTCACGTGCAGGATGTAGTCGTCGCCGATCAGTGCGGCCAGCTGGTCGCCGGCGCGCTCCAGACGCGCCTTGACCCGCGGAATGAGAATCGTGCGCACGTCCTCGCGGATTTTGTCCTGCATCTGTTTTTCCGCCTCCTTCTCGCTGCGGCCCTCGCCCGAGAGGATGAACTCGTCGTGCTGCGTCGAGACGACGATCGTATGCACGCGCAGCGGCTTGTTCGTCGTCTCGTCGTACTCGATCGTGACCTGCGACTTCGAGTCGGGACGCAGATAGGTCATCACCTCGCCTTCGCGGCGGATGACGGCCAGCTCCTTGAGGATCACGTGCGACAGGATCAGCGTCGCGGGCATCATCTCGCGGGTCTCGTTGCAGGCGTAGCCGAACATGATGCCCTGGTCGCCGGCGCCCTGCTCCTCCTCGGCTTCGCGGACGACGCCCTGGTTGATGTCCGACGACTGTTCGTGAATGGCCGACAGAATGCCGCACGAGTTGCCGTCGAACTGATAGTCGCTCCGGGTGTAGCCGATGCGGTTGATCACGCGGCGCGCCACGCCCTGCACATCGACATACGCCTCCGAGCGCACTTCACCCGCCACGACCACGAGTCCCGTGGTGCAAAGGGTTTCGCAGGCGACTTTCGAGTTGGCGTCGCGGCGCAGGAATTCGTCGAGGATTGCGTCGGAAATCTGATCCGAAACCTTGTCAGGATGTCCTTCGGACACCGATTCCGATGTAAATAAAAAGCCCATTTTCATACATTTTTAATGGTTAAACGTATAAAATGGGAAAAATTGGCTGTTGAAAATAAAAAATGTGCTGTTTTAGCGATTTTTTATTGTGGTTTGCAATCAGTCAAATCTTTCCACATTTCCCCGCTTGACAGACGGGACTGCAAAGATAGGCATAATTTCGGAATCTGCAAAACAAAAGCCACCGCGTCGGGCGGTGGCTCCTGCACATTTTATATATAGGTCACTTCGGCGGCAACTCGAAAATCGTTGCCGCCGAACCCGGACGGTCTCCGCTATTTCCCGAGCATCTTCTTCACTTCGGCGGCGACGGTTGCCCCGTTGTAGCCGAACTTCTCGTCGAGCACCTTGTAGGGGGCCGACCAGCCGAAATGGTCGAGACCGTGGATCACGCCGTTCTCGCCCACCAGTCCCCGGAGATTGACCGGAAGGCCCGAAGTCATGCCGTAGCGCGCAACGCCCGCAGGCAGCACGCTCTCCTGGTACGAACGGGGCTGGTCGCGGAACAGCCCCTCGCTCGGGACGTTCACCACACGGACCGGAATGCCCTCGGCGGCCAGCAGTTCGGCGCCTTCGACCAGCGTTGCGACCTCCGAACCCGTGGCGATCAGCACCGCGGCGGGTTTGGCGGCATCCATCACCACATAACCGCCCTTGGCGACCTGCGCGGCCTCCTCGCGGCGGATGGCGCCCAGCGTCGGCAGGGTCTTGATGTTCTGGCGCGACAGCACGAGCGCCACAGGGCGGTGCTCCTCGACGGCCAGTTTCCACGCCATGACGGTCTCATCGCCGTCGGCCGGACGCAGCACGAGCATCGAACGCTCGTCGTGGTGGTTGCGCAGGTGCTCCATCAGGCGGATCTGCGCCTCGTGCTCCACAGGCTGGTGCGTCGGGCCGTCCTCGCCCACGCGGAACGAGTCGTGCGTCCAGACGTAGACCACATGCAGGCGCATCAGCGCCGAGAGGCGCACGGCGGGCTTCATATAATCGGAGAAGACGAAGAACGTGCCGCAGACGGGGATCACGCCGCCGTGCAGCGCCATGCCGTTCGCAACGCAGGCCATCGTCAGCTCCGAGACGCCCGCCTGGAAGAATTTCCCACTGAAATCGCCCTTCGTGAACGCCTTGGTCTTCTTCAGGTAACCGTCGGTCTTGTCCGAATTCGACAGGTCGGCCGAAGCCACGATCATGTTGTCGATCTTCTCGGCGAAGACGCCCAGCACCGTCGCCGATGCGGCGCGCGTAGCCACGTCGGCCTTCATCTCGATGGACTTGTAGTCGATTTCGGGAAGTTTGCCCGAAAGGAAATCGTCGAGTTTGCGCGCCAGCTCCTTATGCTCCGCGCGCCACGACTTCTCGACGGCGGCCTGCTTCGCGGCCCACTCCTTCAACGCCTCGCGACGTTCGGCGAAGACCTCGCGGCTCTCCTCGAAGACGGCGAACGGATTCTCCGCATCGCCGCCCAGGTTCTTCACCGTAGCGGCGAAATCGGCCCCGGCGGCCGTCAGCGGCTGGCCGTGGGTCGAGACTTTGTTTTCGAAACTCTCTCCGGCGGGGCCTTTGGCGCCCTTGCCCATGACGGTATGGCCGATGATGAGCGTCGGACGCTCGGTCTCGCTCTCGGCGGCGACCAGCGCCTCGCGGATCTCATTGATGTTGTGCCCGTCGATCGACAACACGTTCCAGCCCCACGCCTCGTACTTCATGGCCACGTTCTCGGTCATCACCTCGTCGACCTTCGTCGAGAGCTGAATGTTGTTCGAATCGTAGTACATCACGAAGTTCGACAGGCCCAGATGGCCGGCGATGCGGCCCACGCCCTGCGAAATCTCCTCCTCGACGGCGCCGTCCGAAATATAGGCATAGGTCTTGTGCGCCATCCACTCGCCGAAACGGGCGGCCATGAAGCGTTCCGCAATGGCGGCTCCCAGCGCCATGGCGTGGCCCTGTCCCAACGGTCCCGACGTATTCTCCACGCCGCGCATCACGTCCACCTCCGGGTGCCCCGGCGTCACGCTGCCCCACTGGCGCAGCGATTGCAGATCTTCAGTCGAATAGTGCCCGGCCAGCGCGAGCGTCGAATAGAGCATCGGCGACATGTGGCCCGGATCGAGGAAGAAACGGTCGCGGTAGGGATACGCCATATTATCGGGGTCGTAACGCAGGAACTCGGTGAAGAGCACCGTGATGAAATCCGCGCCGCCCATAGCGCCGCCGGGATGCCCCGACTTGGCCTTCTCGACCATCGCGGCCGAAAGGATGCGGATATTATCGGCAACGCGCGTAAGTTTTGAATTCGTTGTAGACATGGAGTTAGTATTTTATGCGTTTTAGCTGTTTATTTCCGACAAAGATAGCCAAAAAGAAATTAGCCGACTTGTTTAAGTTCCAAAATATTTGCCTTTTCTATCTTTTTCTTTGCATAAGGCAAAGTAACGGTGAACTTTCGGGCATCGGTCGAGGGGATGTCGAACATCGTGTCCATCATAATCGCCTCGCAGATCGAGCGCAGGCCGCGCGCGCCGAGCTTGAACTCGACGGCCTTGTCGACGATGTAGTCCAGCGCGTCGTCGTCGAAGGCGAGTTTCACGCCGTCGAGTTCGAACAGACGCTTGTACTGCTTGACGATGGCGTTCTTCGGCTCGGTGAGGATCGAACGCAGGGCCGCGCGCTCCAGCGGCTGCATGTAGGTCAGCACCGGGAGACGTCCCACCAGTTCGGGAATCAGTCCGAACGACTTGAGGTCCTGCGGCGTGACGTACTGCATCAGGTTCGAGCGGTCGATGGGATCTGCGTTCAGCCGCCCGTAACCCATCGCGCGGGTGTTCAGCCGCTGGGCGATCTTCTTCTCGATGCCGTCGAACGCACCGCCGCAGATGAAGAGGATGTTGCGCGTGTCGACCTGGATGAATTTCTGCTCGGGGTGCTTGCGGCCACCCTGGGGAGGCACGTTGACCACCGTTCCTTCGAGGATTTTCAGCAGGGCCTGCTGCACGCCCTCGCCCGAAACGTCGCGCGTGATGGAGGGGTTGTCGCCCTTGCGCGCGATCTTGTCGATCTCGTCGATGAAGACGATGCCGCGCTCGGCCTGCTCGACGTTGTAGTCGGCGACCTGCAACAGCCGCGAGAGAATGCTCTCGACATCCTCGCCCACATATCCCGCCTCGGTCAGAACGGTCGCGTCGACGATCGTGAACGGCACTTTCAGCAGCTTGGCGATCGTGCGGGCCATCAGCGTCTTGCCCGTGCCCGTCGGACCGACCAGCACGATGTTCGACTTGTCGATCTCGACCTCGTCCTCCTTCGGGGCGTACAGCAGCCGCTTGTAGTGGTTGTAGACCGCCACGGACATATACCGCTTGGCGGCATCCTGCCCGATGACATACTGGTCGAGGAACTCCTTGATCTGCGCCGGCTTGAGCAGTTCCTCCATCTTGAGCGGAGCCGCCGCCGGACGCCGTCCCCGTTCGGAGGCGATGTCGTTGTCGACGATGATCTTATAGCCGTTCTCGATACATTTGTTACAGATATTCGCGCCGTCCGAACCCTGGAACATGATCTCCACGTCCGTGCGCTTGGCGCCGCAGAACGAGCAGCAGTCGCCGCCGTTCTTGTTGTTGTTCTTATTCTGTGCCATGCGGTTTACTTGTCTCGTTTGGAAAGCACCTCGTCGATCAGTCCGTAATCCTTCGCCTCGCGGGCCGACAGCCAGTAGTCGCGGTCGGCGTCCTTCTCGATCTTCTTGACCGGGACGCCCGAGTGGACCGAGAGGATTTCGTACAGCTCGCGCTTGGTTTTCAGAATCTCGCGCGCCGTGATCTCGATGTCCGAGGCCTGGCCCTGCGCGCCGCCCAGCGGCTGGTGGATCATCACCCGCGAATGCGGGAGCGCCGAACGCTTGCCCTTGGCGCCCGCCGTGAGCAGCACGGCGCCCATCGAGGCGGCAAGCCCCGTGCAGATGGTCGCCACGTCGGAGTTCACCAGCTGCATGGTGTCGTAAATGCCCAGTCCGGCCGAAACCGACCCGCCGGGCGAGTTGATGTAGATCTGAATGTCCTTCTCGGGATCGACCGATTCGAGGAACAGCAGCTGGGCCTGGATGATATTGGCCGCGTCGTCGTAGATCGGTGCGCCGAGGAAGATGATGCGGTCCATCATCAGGCGCGAGAAAACGTCCATCGTGGCGATGTTCAGCTGACGCTCCTCGATGATCGTAGGCGACACGTAGGCCGCGCTTACCGACTGGAAATCGTGCAGTTTCAGCGAACTGATCCCGCAGTGGTTCCGTGCGTATTTTTCAAATTCTGACATAGTCGTATTTATTTACTCTTCATATTCTGCCTTCTGCCGGTCAGGAGCGCACAAGCCGCCGGAAGCATTCCGAATTCCCCATCGCCCCCGAAACCCGCTTCTTAAAGCGGGCGCGAAAACCGCCGCAAGCGATCCGGCCCCCGTCGCTCCCGAAAGCCGCCTCCCAGGCGGGCGGACGGGAGCGCAGAACCGGATGGGAAGCGTGAAAACCCACAGCCGCCCCTAAAAGCGCGTTCTTAAAGCACAAAGGACTTTGCAAACATCACGCCTGCAAAGTCCAAAGATAGATAAAATTCCGCGAAACTTAAAGTTCCTTCGCCAATTTAGCGAAATCGTCCGCAGATACGGCTTTTTCAGTTACCTTGACCTTCGATTTGACATCCTCGACGACCTTCACCTCATAGAGCTTCTCGTAAATCTTCTGGCCCTGATCCTTGTCGGCGAGAATCTTCTCGGCGTAACCCTCCAGCATGTCGTCCGGCGCCGAGGGCATGCCGTACTGTGCGAACTGCGAGGCGGCCAGCGCCTTGGCTTCGGAGAGCGCCTCCTCCTTCGAAACGGAGATGCCGTCGGTCTTGATGAAGTGCTTCTGGAGGTAGTTCCAGGTGAACATCTTCAGGAACTGGTCGAAATCCTTCTCGATGTCCTCCATCGAGAACTTGCCCTCGTTGATCGTGTAGAGCCAGCGCTTGAGGAACGCCGCGGGCATCTTCAGGTCGGCCTTCTTCACGAGATAGTCGCGCACCTGCAACGTGAAGAGGTAGTCGCTCTCGCGGCGCAGCTCGGCCTCGATCTGCGCGTCGATGAACTTGTCCAGCCCGGCTTCGTCCGTGACGCCGCCCTGCGGGAAAGCCATCTTGAAGAACTCCTCGTTCAGCTCCGGCTCGGCGAACTTGCGGATTTTGGTGATCTCCAGTTCGAATTCGGGGTTGACGCCCTCCAGTTCGTTCTCCTTGACCTGCAGGCAGGCGGCGCGCTGAGCGGGATTTTTATAGAGTTCGTTGATATTCACCTTCATCTTGTCGCCGACCTTCTTGCCGATGAAAGGCTTGCGGTCGGCCTCGTCCATCGAGATCAGACCCACGTAAGCGTCCGCAACGTTCATCTCGCCGTTGTCGAGCGTCACCGACAGCGCCTCGTCCGAAGTCACCTTCTCGGCGTCCACCAGGCGGCCGAAGCGGCGCAGGTAGTTCGAACGGTAGTCGTCGTGCATCTTCTTGTCGACCTTGATCTTGTTGTAGGTCAGCTTATCCTTGTCGGAAAGCTCCAGCTTGATCTCGGGAGCCTCGCCGATCTCGAACACGAATTCGAACTCGGTGGCGTTGTCGAAATCGAAGTCGCCCTGCTCCTCCGCGGGAATCACGTCGCCCAGATAGTCGATGCCCTCCTTCTGGAGATATTCGAAAACGGCGTTCGAAGCCTGACGGTAGGACTGCTCGGCCAGGACGCCCTTGCCGTACATCTTCTTGACGATGCCCATGGGGACCATGCCCGGACGGAATCCGGGGATGTTGGCCTTGCGCTTGTACTCGCGCAGGGACTTTTCGACCTCCTGCCCGTAATCCGCCTCGCCGACAGTCACGCGGATCAGCGAGTTATTCTCGCCGCGTTGTTCTCTTACAATGTTCATAATGAATGAATTATATTTGTTATTCTTCGTATTTCCGTTCAGAATCGGGAGGCAAAGATACGAAATTATTCCATTTCCGGCAAGACATTACCCGTAATAATACGGTCAAATTATGATATACGGTTTGTTTTTCGTACCTTTGGGGCCGCAACGCCCCCGCTTGCCGGGGAAGGTTCTACCGAGCCGTGCGCAATTCCGTTTTGATCCCATCCGACTTTTTCGTATCTTTGTGAGCTATTTTGTTCCGAAACAATGAAAACGACCCCGATATTCCTGTTTTCCATCCTGCTGCTGGGCGCATGCGGCGGTCCGGCGGCGCGCGCCAAACGCCCCGGCGCAAAGGCGCAGGCCGCGGCGGCCGTGCAGGCCGAGCCGAAAACGTACACCTACCGCATCGCGGCGACCTACCCCCACTCGACCGGCGCCTACACCCAGGGGCTGCAATACGTCGACGGGACGATGTGGGAAGGTACGGGCCAGCACGGCGAATCGGTCGTTCGGAAGACCGACCTCGCGACGGGGAAAACCGAGGTCATGGCGCGCCTGCCCCGTTCGGAGTTCGGCGAAGGAATCACCCTGCTCGGCGGAAAGCTCTACCAGCTGACCTGGCAGTCCAACACCGCGCACGTATATTCGCTGGAGAACGGGAAACTGCAAAAGATCCGCGACTTCCGCTATCCGGGCGAAGGCTGGGGCCTCACGACCGACGGCGAGAAGCTCTACATGTCGGACGGCACGGCCACGATCCACACGGTCGATCCCGCGACGTTCCGCCGCGAAAAGCGCGTGACGGTGACCTACAAGGGCGCGCCGGTCGAATACCTCAACGAACTGGAGTGGATCGGCGGCAAAATATGGGCCAACGTCTACACCACCGACCAGATCGTCGTCATCGACCCCGCGACGGGCGTCGTCGAGGGCGTCGTCGACCTCGCGGGGCTGCTGCCCGAAACGGAAATGACCGCGACGACCGACGTGCTGAACGGCATCGCCTATGACGCCGAGGGGGACCGCATCTTCGTGACGGGCAAAAACTGGCCGAAACTCTACGAAATAGAAATTACCGAAAAATAAATGACGACAACGCTATACGACCAACTGGAGCGCCGCATCCTGCTGCTCGACGGAGGCTTCGGCACGATGGTGCAGGGCTACGGACTGCAAGAGGAGGACTACCGCGGCCGGCGGTTCGCCGGCTGGCCGGTGCAGCTCAAGGGCTGCAACGACCTGCTCGCGCTGACCCGCCCGGACGTGGTGCGCGAGATTCACGAAAAATACCTGCGGGCGGGAGCCGACATCATCGAAACCGACTCGTTCAACGCCAACGCCGTGTCGCTGGCCGACTACCGGCTCGAAGAGTGCGCTTACGAGATTTCGAAGGCCGCAGCCGGAATCGCACGCAGCGCGGCCGACGAGTTCACGGCCCGCAACCCGCAGAAGCCGCGTTTCGTGGCGGGATCGGTGGGTCCCACGAACCGCACGGCCTCGATGTCGGCCGACGTACAGAATCCCGCGGCCCGCGAGGTGACCTTCGCACAACTGGTCGAAGCATATACGGATCAGGTGCGGGGACTGGTGGACGGCGGGGCGGACATCCTGCTGGTGGAGACCGTTTTCGACACGCTCAACGCCAAGGCGGCCCTCTGGGCCATCGACACGCTCTGCGAGCGGCTGGGCCGCGCGATCCCCGTGATGGTCTCCGGAACGCTCGCCGACGCCAGCGGCCGCACCCTCTCGGGGCAGACCGTCGAGGCCTTCGCCGTCTCGGTGTCGCATGCGAACCTGCTGTCGGTCGGACTGAATTGCGCCTACGGGGCCAAGCAGCTGCTGCCCTACCTCGAACGGCTGGCGGCAGTGGCCGGAACGCGCATCTCGGCGCACCCGAACGCAGGGCTTCCCAACGTGATGGGCGGTTACGACGAGACGCCCGAAATGTTCGCCGGGGATGTCGGCGAGTATATGCGTCGCGGACTGGTGAACATCGTGGGCGGCTGCTGCGGCACGACGCCCGCCCACATATTCGAATTGTCGAAAATATCCGGAGACTACGCCCCGCGGCCCGTTCCCGCGCCGAAGCACATCACGACCTTGAGCGGTCTGGAGCCGCTGCGGATCGTCCCCGAAGCCAACTTCATCAACGTCGGCGAACGCACGAACGTCGCCGGATCGGCCCGTTTCGCAAGGCTGATCCGCGAAGCCAACTACGAAGAGGCGCTCTCGGTGGCCCGCGCACAGGTCGACGCCGGGGCGCAGATCGTCGACGTCTGCATGGACGACGGGCTGATCGACGGTCCGGCGGCGATGCGCACGTTCCTCAACCTGATGGCCTCGGAGCCGGAGATCGCCCGCGTGCCGGTGATGATCGACTCGTCGAAATGGGAGGTACTTCAAGCGGGACTTGAAGTGACGCAGGGTAAGTCGGTGGTCAACTCCATCTCGCTCAAGGAGGGCGAAGCGGAATTCCTGCGCCGGGCCGCGGAGATCCACCGCTTCGGCGCTTCGGCCGTGGTGATGCTCTTCGACGAGCGGGGCCAGGCCGACACCTTCGAACGTAAAGCAGAGGTTGCGGAGAGGGCATACAAGCTATTGACGGACAACGGATTTCCGCCCGAAGACATCATTTTCGACCCCAACGTGCTGGCCGTCGCAACGGGCATTGCGGAGCACGACGGCTACGCCAAGGCGTTCATCGACGCGACGCGCTGGATCAAGGAGCACCTTCCCCATGCGAAGGTCTCGGGCGGCGTGTCGAACCTTTCGTTCGCCTTCCGCGGCAACAACACGGTGCGCGAGGCGATGCACTCGGCGTTCCTCTACCACGCCATCCGGGCCGGAATGGACATGGGCATCGTCAACCCGCAGATGCTCAAAGTGTACAGCCAGATCGAACCCGAACTGCTCTGCCGCGTCGAGGACGTGATCCTCTGCCGCCGGGCCGACGCCGCGGAGCGGCTCGCGGAGTATGCCCACGGGGTGCAGCAGACGGCCCAGGCGCAGCCGCAGGCCCCCGACGCATGGCGTGCGGGGACGCTCGGAGAGCGTATCGCCCATGCGATGCTCAAGGGCGTGGCCGACTACGTGGAGCAGGATGCGCTGGAGGGTTACGAGGCGCTGGGAAGCCCGATGGCCGTGATCGACACGCTGCTGATGCCTGCCATGGAGCAGGTCGGCACGCTGTTCGGCGAGGGCAAGATGTTCCTGCCGCAAGTGGTGAAGACCGCCCGCGTGATGAAACGCGCGGTGGCGGCGCTGACGCCCTATATCGAACAGGGGTCGGCCGCGAATGCGCATAATTCGGGGAAAGTGCTGATCGCCACCGTGAAAGGCGACGTGCACGACATCGGCAAGAACATCGTGGCGGTCGTGATGGCCTGCAACGGTTACGAAATCCGGGACCTGGGCGTGATGGTCGAGCCGGAACGCATCGTCGAGGAGGCGGTGGCGTGGGGCGCGCAGTGCATCTGCCTGAGCGGGCTGATCACCCCGTCGCTCGACGAAATGGCCCGCGTCTGCGAGGAGCTGGAACGGCGGGGGCTGCGCATTCCGGTCATCATCGGCGGCGCGACGACCTCGGACCTCCACACGGCGGTGAAGATCGCCCCGGTTTATTCGGGCGTGGCGGTCCACTCCGCGAACGCCAGCCGCAACAGCCAGATACTGGCGCAGCTGCTCGGCCCCGACGGCGACCTTTACGCCGACAAGGTGAAAGCCGACCAGCAGGCCCTGCGCGAGGAGTACGCCCGCCGGCTGCGGGAGCGCGACCTCATTCCGATCGCCGAAGCGCGCGCGGCGCGGCGCGGCGCGGCGCAGCACGAACCCGTCGTGCCGCTCCATACGGGGCGCATGGTCTTCCCCGACTTCGACGTGGCCGACGCCGAACCGTACATCGACTGGAGTTTCTTCTTCGCGGCGTGGGGACTCAAGGGGCGTTACCCCGAGATTCTCGACCACCCCGAAAAGGGCGCCGAGGCGCGCAAGGTCTTCGCCGACGCCCAGGCCCTGCTGGCCCGCATCCGCGACGAGCGGCTGCTGACGCTGCAAGGGGTCGCGGGCATCTTCCCGGCACGCTCCGAGGGCGACGACATTCTGGTGACGGACGCGAAAGGGCGCGAAAAACGCCTCCCGATGCTGCGCAACCAGACGCGCGGCGAGGAGAACCTGTCGCTGGCGGACTTCATCGCACCGGACGGCGACTGGATCGGCTGTTTCGCCCTGACGGCCGGCATCGGGCTGAAGGAGCTGGCGGAAAAGTTCCGCGCCGGGGGCGACGACTATTCGGCCATCATGGCCAAACTGCTGGCCGACCGCCTCACGGAGGCCTTCGCCGAGGCCGTGCACGCCTTCATGCGGCGCGAGATGTGGGGCTACGAAACGGGCACGCCGCCCACCCCCGAGCAGGCAGTCCGCGGCCAGTACCGCGGCCGCCGCATGGCCTTCGGCTACCCGGCCTCGCCCGACCATTCGCTCAAACGCGAGGTCTTCGACCTGCTCGCGGTCGAGGTGACGACCGGAATGCGGCTGACCGAAAACTGGATGATCGACCCCGGGGAGGCGCTGTGCGGACTGATGTTCTCCGACGCCGACTACTTTTCGGTCGGGACCATCGGCGCCGAACAGCTGCTCGACTACGCACGCCGCCGCGGAATGGAGGCCGAAACCGTAAAAAAGATTATACCGAACAACGTATGAACGTCGTAGAGATCATCAACGAAGCGATCGCCTCCGGGCGCACCCGCTTCGCGTTCGAACTGCTCCCGCCGCTCAAGGGCGACGGCATGCAGAAGATATTCGCCGCCGTGGAGCCGCTGATGGCCCTCGACCCGGCTTACGTCAACATCACCTTCCACCGCGAGGGAATCAAGGAGACCGAGCGCGAGGACGGCAGCGTCGAATGGCACGTCGTGCGCCGCCGCCCCGGGACGGTGGGCATCTCGGCGGCCATCCAGAACCGCTACGGCGTGGAGGTGGTCCCGCACCTGATCTGCGGCGGACTGTCGAAATACGACATCGAGGACACGCTGATCGACATGGACTTCCTGGGCCTGCACAACGTGCTGGCGCTGCGCGGAGACAAGTCGCAGAACGAAAAGCGTTTCATGCCCCATCCGCAGGGCCACGCCCACGCCGTGGACCTCGTGCGGCAGATCGCCGACATGAACCGCGGAAAATTCATCGACGGCGAGGTCGAGGAGTGCCACCACTCGAAATTCTCGATCGGCGTGGCGGGCTATCCCGAGGTGCACGCCGAGGCGCGCGACATCACCTCGGACATCGCCCGCCTGCGCGACAAGGTCGACGCCGGGGCGGAATATGTCATCACGCAGATGTTCTTCGACAATGCCAAATACTTCGACTTCGTGCGCCGCTGCCGCGAAGCGGGGATCACCGTGCCGATCATCCCCGGCATCAAGCCCCTCTCGACGCTGCGCCACCTGGAAATACTGCCCGAAACGTTCGGCGTGAAGCTGCCCGAGGAACTCGTGCGCGAAGTCAAGGCGCATCCCGACGGCGTGCGCGAAGTGGGAACCGAGTGGGCCATCGCCCAAAGCCGCGAACTGATGGCCGCAGGCGTGCCCGTGCTGCACTACTACACGATGAGCCGCACGACGAACATACAGAAAATCGTCAAGGCGGTTTTCTGACCCAAACCGATAAAACAGAGAATCAATGGAACCTGTCGAATTCCGCCGCCGCCTGCATGCGCACCCCGAACTGTCGTTCAAGGAACACGACACGGCGGCGTTCATCGAACAGCAGCTCGACGAACTGGGCATCGAACACCGCCGGATCGCATCGACGGGCGTCGTGGCCCGCATCAAGGGCCGCAAGACCCCCGAAGGCGACCGGCGCGCCGCGGTGCTGCGCGCCGACATCGACGCCCTGCCCGTCACGGAGCGGAACGACTGCGAGTGGAGATCGCAGAACGAGGGCGTGATGCACGCCTGCGGCCACGACATGCACGCCGCGGTGCTGTTCGGCGTGCTGAAAACCTTCGCCGAGGCGCCCGATTTCCGGGGCACGCTCTTCGGGCTGTTCCAGCCGGGCGAGGAGTGCAACCCGGGCGGAGCCTCGCTGGTGCTGGCCGAAAAGCCGTTCGAGGGCTACGACGTGCGGGCCGTCGTCGGCGAACACGTCGAACCGCAGCTGGAAGTCGGGACCCTCGGATTCCGGGCCGGAAAGTACATGGCGGCAAGCGACGAACTGCGCTTCCGCGTCCGCGGCACGGGCGGGCACGGCGCCATGCGCAAGCAGCTCAAGGACCCCGTGGCGGCCGGCGCCGAACTGCTGACGCGCCTCATCGCGCTCAACGGCGAGGAGTGCGTGCTCTCGATCGGCCGCGTGGAGGCCGGGGGCGCGACGAACATCGTGCCCGACGAGATCTACATGGAGGGAACGCTGCGCACGTTCGACGAACGCGAGCGCGGCATCATCCACCGCCGCATCGAGATCATCGCCGCGGACATCGACGCCCGGCACGGCGTGAAGACCGAAGTGACGATCGGCCGCGGCTATCCGTGCGTCGTCAACGACGAGATCCTCGTGAAGCAGGCCACGGCCCTGGCCAAAGCCGAGAAGCTGAAGGTCGAGATGCTGCCCCTGCGCACCACGGCCGAGGATTTCGGGTTCTACTGCAAGCAATACCCGTCGCTGTTCTACCGGCTGGGCGTGGGCGCTGCGGCCGGACGCCCGCACACGGCGACATTCTTCCCCGACGAAGCGGCTATCGGCGTGGGCATCGCCTACATGCGGAAACTGGCCCTGCAACTCCTGGAAAAATAACGCCCGGTTCCGCAAAACGCACACAGGCCGGCCGCGACAGCGGCAAAACGGGCACAACGGAAATCCGACGGAGGACCGAAGCCCTGCAAATTTTTAAGAAATGATGAAAAAACAGAAACAACGCTCCGAAAACGGAGCACGGAAGACGGACCGCACCTCGATCATATTGAGCATGTTCCGGGAATTCCCCAACAATAAGTTCTCGCTGAAGCACCTGGCTTCGGCTTCCGGAGGCGCCACGAAAGAGGGCCGCCGCGAAACGTTAGAAATCCTCGGACGCCTCTTCGAAGAGGGAGTCGTCGAGGAGTGCGCGCGCGAAAAATACCGTCTGATGCAGACCCACCTGCCCCACTACGAGGGCGTGGCCGACATGGCCCCCTCGGGTTCGGTCTATGTGAAGGTCGAAGGGCAGGAGAGCGACATCTTCGTCAACCAGCGCAACGCCGCGAACGCCCTGAACGGCGACCGCGTCGAGGTCGTGGTGATGCACCGCGGCCGCAACGGACAGCTGGAGGGCGAGATCACGCGGATCATCGAACGCAACCGCAAGCCCTACGTGGGCGTGGCCGAAGTCGGGGCGCACCAGATTTTCGTACGGGCCGACTCGCGCCGCATGCCGATGGACATTTATCTCTCGAAGCGCACCTATCCCGACGTGCGCGACGGCGAGAAGGTCGTGGTGCGCATCGCCGACTGGCTCCCGGGCAGCAAAAGCCCCGTGGGCGAACTGGTCGAGCGGCTGGGCATGGCGGGCAACAACGACACGGAGATGCACTCGATCCTGGCGGAATACGAGCTTCCCTACCGCTTCGAACCCGAAATCGAGGAGGCCGCCCAGGCCATCGACGCCCGCGTCACGGCCAAAGAGATCGCCCAGCGGCGCGACTTCCGGGGTGTCACGACCTTCACGGTCGACCCTGCGGACGCCAAGGACTTCGACGACGCGCTGTCGGTGCGCAAAATAAAGGACGGCGTCTGGGAAGTGGGCGTGCATATCGCCGACGTGACCCATTACGTGCGGCCCCACTCGGTAATCGACGACGAGGCCGTGGAGCGCGGCACGTCGGTCTATCTGGTGGACCGCACCGTGCCGATGCTTCCTGAACGGCTTTCGAACGAGCTGTGTTCGCTGCGCCCCCACGAGACGAGCCTCTGCTTCTCGGCGGTGTTCACGCTCAACGAAAACCTCGACATCCTCGAAGAGTGGTTCGGACGCACGGTGATCCACTCCGACCGCCGTTTCACCTACGCCGAGGCGCAGGAGATCATCGAAACGGGACGCGGCGACTACGCCGAGGAGGTGCTGACGCTCAACCGGCTGGCGCAGGCGCTGCGCAAGGAGCGCTTCAGGAACGGCGCGATCTCGTTCGACCGCGAAGAGGTGAAATTCCGCCTCGACGAGAACGGCAAACCGTTAGGCGTTTACTTCAAGGAGCAGAAGGAGTCGAACCAGATGATCGAGGAGTTCATGCTGCTGGCCAACCGCCGCGTGGCGGAGTTCTGCGGCAAACGCAGGACCGAGAGCGGCCGCTCGGCGGAGCGCACGATGGTCTACCGCGTGCACGACACCCCGAGCGAGGAGAAACTCGACCGCTTCCGGCAGTTCATCCTCCGCTTCGGGCACATCTTCAAGGCTACGAAGGGCCGCGCCGTGGCCAAGGAACTGAACAAGCTCTTCAAACAGATAAAGGGAACCACGGAGGAAAACGCCGTGGCGACGATGGCCGTGCGCTCGATGGCCAAAGCCTATTACACGACCGACAACATCGGACACTACGGTCTGGCGTTCCCCTACTACACGCACTTCACGTCGCCGATCCGCCGCTACCCCGACATGATGGTCCACCGCCTGCTGGCGCGTTACCTCGCGGGCGGCAAGCCGGCCGACAAAACGGAACTGGAAGACCTCTGCGCACGCGCTTCGGACCGCGAGGTCGTGGCCGCCGAGGCGGAACGCGCGTCGATCAAATACAAGATGGTCGAATTTATGAAAGAGCACATCGGCGAGGAGTTCGAGGGACACATCTCGGGGCTTACCGAATGGGGCGTCTACGTCGAGCTGGACGAAACCCACATCGAGGGCATGTCGTTCCTGCGCGACATCGAGGGCGACTTCTTCACCTTCGACGAGCAGCTTTACGAAATCATCGGCCGCTCGACGGGCATCCGCATGACGCTGGGCAGCCCGGTACGCATCCGCGTGAAGCGCGCCGACCTGCAGAAACGCCAGTTAGACTTCGAATTGCTGCTGCCCGGGGCCGCGGCGCGCCGTACGGAAGAGCCCCGCGGCAAAGGCCCGAAGGTGCGCACCTCGTCGCGCCGCAAAGGACGGTAGTCACGGAACGAGCGCCGGTTCGGCCGTAATACCCATATCCCCCGAAGGAACGGTTGTCGTGGTGTCCCACGACAACCGTTCCTTCGTATTCGGAGAGCGCCCCGACCGCAGGACGGCAACGAAAAAGGGAGGCCCCGCAGGGTCTCCCTTTCCGGTGACGGGCGTTCCGCCCCGTCAGAAGAGATTCACGCCGTCGAGCGTTGCGATCAGGTAGGTGGCGGCCACCGTCAGGATGGCGTACAGCTCGGGGAAAGCCGCGAGGATCAGCGTCTTACCCATCACGTCGTGACCGTTGCCGATAGCGGCGATACCGTTGGCGCAGACCTTTGCCTGATAGATCGAAGCGGCGATGTTCACCAGACCGACCAGCAGACCGGCGCCGAAGATAGCCGCGCCCTGCACCATCGTCGGGTCCGTCAGACCCTTCTGCACCAGGAAGAAGCAGACGAAACCGTAGAGACCCTGCGAACCGGGAAGCGCCGAAAGAATCATGTAGCTGCCGAAAGCGCCGCCGTTCTTCTTCATGGCCCCTACTGCGGCCTGACCCGTAATTGCGGTACCGATCGACGAAGCGACACCTGCCAGACCCACCATCAGCGCTACGCCGACGTAAGCCAATACCAATGCTGTTGTTTCCATAATGTTTTGAGTTTTTTTTAATTGTTATTATTCGTTAGTATCGTTCATTTTACGAATCGGGTCGAAATTGCGCGGGGCCATTTCGAAACCGGCGTTCTTGAAAAACTCGACGAACGTCAGACGCAGCGGGTGCACGAACGACGAGATGGTCGACATGAAAAGGTTGATGCCGTGACCGATCAGCAGAATCGGAATCATAATCAGCAGCCGGACCACGATGTTCGCGCCTTCGGGCACGAATCCCGACGCCAGCGTGTTGAACACCAGCGCCAGCACACCGCCCGAAAGCCCGATGGCGAACAGACGGATATAGGACAGCACGTCGCTCAACAGTCCCGTGAGGTTGTTGTAAAGGTCCCACAAACCCGCGCCGAGGTTGATGAGCGGATTGCGCTTCGGATTGTTCAGAAGCAGCATCAGCACGCCGCCGACGCCCAGCGCCGCATAGAAGGCCACCGATCCGGCCGTAAAGCCCGGAATGGCGAGACCCGCCATCGGAAGGCCCATGGCCAGACAGCACGAGACGAGGATGATGAACCACCCCAGCAGTCCCAGCGCACGGCCGAAACCGAAACAGCGAACGGTCATCCAGATGTTGAGCAGCATGCCGAAAAGAATCTGCACCACGCCGATAACCAGCGCGATGGAGAAGAACTGTCCCTGGAAATCGAGGAATTTCACCGAGGGGAACCACGTGTTCATGTTGATGCCGAAGAACGAGCCGCACAGCAGTCCGAACGCGACGGTCGACACGCCGCACAGCGTGGCGAACCACGCCGCCTGACGCATCATGCCGGGCTTTCGGTTCCTGGCGAGCATCCACCACCCCATCAGGGTCAGGATCAGTCCGTAGCCGGCGTCGTTGAGACAGATGCCGAAAAAGAGCATGTAGAACGGAGCGAAGAAGGGTGTGAGGTCCATCGTCCCGTATTTCGGGCGGGCGTACATGTCGCCCACCAGTTCGAAGACATGCGCGAACCAACGGTTCTTGAGCTTCACGGGCGTTTCGTCCTCGGGCGTGGGGTCCGATTTGAGGAAGACCACGTTGGGGTACTCCTCCAAAAGGGCGTCGACCCGACCGGAAGTCTCCTTCTCGGCCCAGCCCTCCATGACGACCAGCGTACCGTCGGCGGCCTCCTGCGCCGTAGCCTTCACCCGCACGCCCTGCAAACGCTCCTTCAGCGAGCAGGCGTGCTGTGCGAGCAGGGCCTCCGAAGCGGCCGCACGCGAAAATTCAGCGTCGAGGGTCCGGAGTTTCCCTTCGGCTTCGGCGATGCGGCGCTCCGCCTCGCGAATGTCCATCGTCGGGGTCTTCATCTCCTGCGCGTCGAGCGTAACCTCCTCGCCGGGCTTGGCCACGACGACGAACCACACCATGGCATCGGTGCGGCTGACCTCCGAAACCGTATAGCGCTCCGACCACTCGGCCAACTGCTTGTCGAAGGTGTTGCGCTGGGTGAAGAAATAGCGCAGGACAATGCCCCGGGCGGCGAGTTTCCGCGTCGCCTCCACGTCGAACGCCCCCCAGGGACGCAGCTCCTCGGCCGCTTTTTCCAGCCGCCCGATCTCGGCGTTGAGCGTCGCGGCCTCGCGGTGCGCGGCGGCGTAATGCGCATAGGCCTCCTCGCCCGAAGCGAACGGCGCGGCGGCAGCGTCGCAGCGCTCCCCGGCGCGGAAGTTCTTCAGGAACTCCGCGGCCTTCGCAAGGCTCTCGATGTCCAGCAGCAACTGGCGGTCCTCCTCGGAGGGTTCCCAACCCGCGGTGGTGATGTCCACCAGCCCGAGGCCGCGCAGCTTCTCGACGAAATCCTCACTCTGCGCCGCAAAGAGCACAAAGTTGTATTTTGACATTCTGGCTATCATAACATCGCGCCCTCCCCGGCGGCCTGCTGCTTGGTTTTCACGATCTTCTGGGCCGACTTGGAGAGGTTCTCCTCGTCCTCCATGAAGCGTTTGATCTTACGTATGGCGTCCTCGTACCCGGGTATCTGAACCTTTTCGTACAAGTTCACCTTTTGAGTGGTTTTGCGGCGCGCATGGTCCAGCAGTTCCATCTTCCGGTTGTAGACCTCGAACTCGATCCCCAGCTGCGCCATGCGCTTGAGGATGCCGACTCCGTCGGCGAACCACACCGGCGAGGAGAACAGATCGTAGGGTTTCTCCTCGAATTTCACTTCCTGCAGGACGGGCGTGCGCACACCCGCGATTTTCTGGACCGACAAATCGACGTCGGCAATGCGCAGGAGGTCACAATCAAACTCTCCCCAGAGCGACACCATGTAGTCGTACTCGGCCTTCAGAGCGTCGAGCCGACGACGGTAGTCGCTTGCGGAGTCCTTCGCCTTCTTCACTTCGGAGCGCAGGGCCGACTCCTTACTTTTGATCGTAGGGAGGGCCTTCTGGCGCATTTTCAGCTGTTTGCCGAGTTCGCCCAGCGAGGTCTTGTTATATTGGAATTTGATTGCCATTGCGCGTTACGCCTCCTTCCAGTATTTTTGGATAAGTTCCTCCTTGATGGCGACCTCCTCCCGGGTGAAGTACTTGGCGAAAAGCCCCCATGCGGTGTCGAGCATCTGGTTGATCTCGATATTGATATCAATGGCCAGCAGTTTCTCCGAGTAGTCGAAGGCGAACTTCAGGGTGCGCTCGTCGTAGTCCGAGAGGTCGAAGCCGTTCTCCAGCTTGGTCTTGGCGTTGGCCGCGTCGGCGTAGAGGCGCACGCAGGCGTTCATCACCTGCGGATGGTCCTCGCGGGTCTTCTTGCCGATGACGAGCTGTTTCAGACGCGACAGCGAACGGAACGGGTCGACGATCACCTTGCCCGTGTCGGAGTCGTTGCGCAGGAACAACTGGCCCTCGGTGATGTAACCCGTATTGTCGGGGATGGCGTGCGTGATGTCGCCGCCCGAAAGCGTCGTCACGGCGATGATCGTGATCGAACCGCCGTTGGGCAGCTGCACGGCCTTTTCGTAGATCTTCGCAAGGTCCGAATACAGCGAACCGGGCATCGAGTCCTTCGACGGAATCTGGTCCATGCGGTTCGACACGATGGCCAGGGCATCGGCGTACAAGGTCATGTCCGTGAGCAGCACCAGCACCTTCTCGCCCTTGTCGACGGCGAAGTACTCGGCGGCGGTAAGCGCCATGTCGGGAACGAGCAGACGCTCCACGGGCGGATTCTCGGTCGTGTTGACGAACGACACGATGCGGTCGAGCGCGCCGGCGTTCTCGAAGACCGACTTGAAGTACAGAAAGTCGTCGTTCGTAAGGCCCATGCCGCCCAGGATGATCTTGTCGGCCTTGGCGCGCAGGGCCACGTTGGCCATCACGGCGTTGTAGGGCTGGTCGGGGTCGGCGAAGAAGGGGATCTTCTGCCCCGTCACGATCGTATTGTTCAGGTCGATGCCGGCGATGCCCGTGGCAATCAGCTCCGAAGGCTGGATGCGCCGGAAGGGATTCACCGTCGGACCGCCGATCTCGCGGGCCTCGCCCTCGATGATCTCGCCGCCCTCGAGCGGTTCGCCGTAGGCATTGAAGAAACGCCCCGCGAGGTTGTCCGAAACGCGCAGCTTGGGAGGCTCGCCGTGGAAGACGACCTCGGAGTCGGTGGACAGGCCCTCGGTTCCGGCGAAAATCTGCAACGTGACGTTCTCGCCCATAATCTTCACCACCTGCGCCAGCTTGCCGCCGACGGTGGCCAGTTCGTCGTTGCCGACGCCCGTGGCGCGGAGCGTCACGGTAGCCTTGGTGATGTTGTCAATCTTGGTATATATCTTCTGAAATGCTCGTGTTGTCATAATTTCTCCCGCTTATTTGGATTGTTCACTCACATACTGCTCGATCTGCTTCCGGTAGCCCTCGAACTTCTCCGACTTCCACTCCGAATAGTTCATCTGGCGGAAGAGGTTGATCAGCCCCTTGAAGAACTGCGAGCAGGCCTCGAAGTCGGCGAACGCAAATTCCTGGTTGCAAATGCCCAACACCATCTTGTACATCATCTGCTGGCGTTCCATCGGGCAGTTGGCGTCGATGTCATCGAAAGCGTCCTGCTGGAGGATGACGAAGTCGATCAGCTCCGATTTCCAGAACCGTTCGTGATACTCCACCGGCACGCCGTCGTCGCCCAGAATGTTGATCTGGTCGTTGGCCTCCTTGCCGCGCTGCACGATGGTCTTGCCCGCGTAGACCAGGTCCACCCAGTCCTTCTCGATGTGCTCGTCGAGGTATTCGCGGATTTCGGGGTATTCGAGGTATTTCGAGTAGGACTCCAGCGGGTCGATGGCCGGATAGCGCTTCGAGTCGGCGCGGCCCTGCGAAAGGGCGTAGAAACAACGCGCGGCCTTCTTCGTCGATTCGGTCACCGGCTCCTTGAGGTTACCGCCCGCAGGCGACACCGTGCCGAGGAACGTCACCGATCCGGTCTGGCCGCCGACGAGTTTCACCAGTCCCGCACGCGAGTAGAAGTTCGAGATGATCGCCGAAAGGTCCATCGGGAAGGCGTCCTGACCGGGAAGCTCCTCCAGACGGTTCGACATCTCGCGCAGCGCCTGCGCCCAGCGCGACGTCGAGTCGGCCATCACGAGCACCTTGAGGCCCATCGAGCGGTAGTATTCGCCGATGGTCATACCCGTATAGACCGACGCCTCACGCGCGGCAACAGGCATGTTCGACGTGTTGCAGATGATGATCGTGCGCTCCATGAGCGTATGGCCCGTATGCGGGTCGATCAGCTCGGGGAACTCCTTGAAGATTTCGACCACCTCGTTGGCGCGCTCGCCGCACGCCACCATGATGATCACGTCGGCGTCGGCCTGCTTCGAAATGGCGTGCTGGAGCACGGTCTTGCCCGCGCCGAAAGGCCCCGGGATAAAGCCCGTACCGCCCTCGGCCATCGGGTTGAAGGTGTCGATCGGACGCACGCCGGTCTCCATGATGCGCGACGGGCGGGGTTTCTCCGTATAGCAGCGCACGGCCTGCTTCACGGGCCATTTCTGCACCATCGTCACCTCGTGGTCGCGGCCTTCGGCGTCGGTCAGGACTGCCATCGTGTCGGTGATCTTGTATTTGCCCGCCTCGGCGACGCTCTTGACCGTATAGCTGTCCGTCATCGTGAAGGGAACCATGATCTTGTGCATCACCCACAGCTCCTTCACCTCGCCCAGCCACGACGCCGCCGTGACCTTGTCGCCGGCCTTGGCCAGCGGCGAAAATTCCCACTCGGCATCGTAGTCGACCGGATCGGTGATCGAACCGCGGGCGATGAACAGACCGTCCATCTTTTCGAGGTCGTTCTGAAGACCGTCGTAGTTGCGCGACAAAAGGCCCGGAGCCAGCGTGACTTCGAGCATGTGACCCTCGAATTCGACCCGGTCGCCGATCTTCAGACCGCGGGTGCTGTCAAAAACCTGGACATAGGCCGCGTCGCCTATGACCTTGATGACCTCGGCCATCATTTTGGTATCGCCCGTCCAGACATAGCAGATCTCGTTCTGACCCACGGGTCCGTCGGCCTTGACGATCACGATGTTGGAGATGATACCGTTTACACGTCCTGTAGTTTTCATTGTATGTTTTTATTGTTTATTCCTTATTAATCAGCTCCTTGCCGTCCAGTTCGGCAAGCAGGCGGGCGAACATCTCGCGGCCGCGCGCAGCGTCGAGCAGCGTCCAGCGAGCGACGATGTTGATCCGCACCAGGTAGGAAAGGATGGCGTTGACGTCGAAATAGTCGAAGGTCGCCAGCTCCGCAGCTTCGTTCCAGCGGATCAGGTCGATCTTGTGCTCCTTCTCCACGAGGTTGGCCTCGTCGTTCACCGCCGCGATCACCGCGTCGATATAGGGAAGTTCGCCCCGAAGCCCGAAATCGGCCGCAGAACTGCGCTGCAACTGCTCGGCGACATCGCCGCCGCCCACGACGACCTCCTCGACCGCACGCCCTGCGGCGCGCGCCGTGACGGCCGCCGAAACGTTGCGCAGGTTCCGGTCGAAAGCGGACCACTCGCGCAGGAAGCGGCTCCCGGCCTTTCCGCAGGCGGCGTAGTAGGCCCCGAACAGCTCCTTCTCGAAACGCCGCGACGTGTCGACCGTCTCGGCGTCCTCGCCCTCGGGATCGGCATAGGCCCTCACCACGCGGGCAACCGCCTCGGGAAGCCGCTTCGGAGCTTTCAGCTCCTCCGCCAGCTCCTCGCGCGTGAAGTTGCCCAGCGGATTGTGCGCCGAGCGCCCCGCACGCAGGGCGGCGATATTCTCACAGTCGTAGTAGCCGTACAGGAGCCGCACCTCGCGGGCGTCGCCGCGGTTCACCTCCTCCAGAATCCCGGAGACGATGGCCCGGGCGTCGAAGCCCTTGGTGTCGGCGTCGAGCGCGTACTCCTTCAGGGAGGCTACCAGACAATAATATTGGGTCGCAAACATGCCTTACGCCTTGAACAACAGTTGGAACACCTTGTCGCGCAGGTACTCTGCCAACAGCGCTTCGATGTCGGCGTCGGCGAACGAAATGTAGTAGCCGCCCTCCTTGGCGCCCACCTTGAAGCCGGTCTTCACCTCCTTCGACCAGCCCACCTCGACACCGGCGGCGAGCAGCTCCTTCGCACTCTCCTCGAACGCCGCGTCGAGTTTCTTGCGCTCGCCCTCGGGCAGCAGGGCCTGCAATTCGACCTTGCCCGAATCGGAACCGTTCCAGTTTTTAGCTACGGCGACGAGCATCTCCTTGATGAACGCCGGGTCCACGACGGCCTCCTTCACGCCCCGGGCCGTAGCCTTGGCGATGATCAGCGAGGCGATCTCCGACTTGATTCTGCCGACGGCCTGCTTGCCGGCCAGCGAAATCTCGGTCATGGTGTTCTTCGAAACGTCCTCGGCCTTGGCCTCCGCCTTTTTGACGATCTCTTCGGCCTCGGCGCGGGCCTCGGCGACGATCTTCCGGGCCTCGGCCTTGGCGTCGGCCACCAGCTTGTCGGCCTCGGCGCGCCCTTTCTCCAGCCCCTCGTCGTAGAGCTTCTGCGTCAACTGTTGAAGTTTGTTTTCCATAGCGTTATTTAGTTTTGATTATTGTTTTTCGGTTTTAACGCACAAATATAAAAAAGATTATCTACAATCGGGGATACTGAACAGCAATTTATCCTATTTTGACAAATTTCCGGCACAAATGGAGCAGATGTATAACCGCAGGCCCGCCGCACCGCAATGGCGGCCGCCGCAGGCCCGGGACATGCCCCGGAACTGATCGCCAAAGAGGTTGCGTTCGGCAACGGACAGATCCGCAAGGGCGGAAACACGCTGACGATAGAGGCCGTCGCCCCGGCTCCCGGATTCACGGAGTGTTTCTTCGGACTCGACAGACTGGTCCTGCATCTGCAATAAGGGCAGTCCGGCTTCGGCGCGACACGATCCGGGCCGGCCGGGAGATACAAACGCATTCCCCGGCCGGCCCGGACAAGACGGGCGAAAGACACCCGCAAAACCTTAAACCTATTGGTGCTGGGGGCGCAGAAGATCCTGCACCACCTTCACCGGAGAGAATGTCGTGACGGGAACGTCGACGAAGACCGTGTTCCACTTCGCCATCGCACCGTTCCAGAGTCCCGGAAGCTCCTGCGCGCGCAGATCGCGGCCGCCGGAGGATTTCGACGAGATGAATCCCGTCGCGGGATCGGTGTACCGGCGCAGATCGAACTTGCACCCCTTCGAATCGCGCACGCCGCAGACGAGGTCCACCGGATTGAAGTGCGTGGCCGACTGCATCAGCGGCAGGTCGTCGGGCGCGATCTGGCTCGACTCGGCGATCTGAAGCGACTCCGTGCCGTCGGGGTTCCCGACCCAGAACGGGCCGCCGCCCGGCTCGCCCTCGTTGCGGACCATGCCGCAGACGCGGATCGGACGGTCCAACACGGCGCGCAGCAGCGCCGAATCGTACTCGGCGGGGAGTTTCACGCAGAGCTGTTTCCCGATGAATTCGGCGATGGGTTCCAGCTCGGCGCCGCCCACTTCGAGGGCCTTGAGGTACTCGAAGGCGCGCCCCTGGAGGTCGAGCAGAACCCCTGCAAGCACCTTTTTATAACGGACCGTGTCCCCGCGGCGGGCATCGGTCGTCACGTTGTCGATGTTCTTGATGAAGATCAGGTCGGCGTCGATCTCGTTCAGGTTTTCGATCAGCGCCCCGTGGCCCGCGGGACGGAACAGCAGCGTGCCGTCGTCCTGCCGGAAAGGCGTGTTGTCGGGATTCACGGCGAGGGTGTCGGTCGAAGGTTTCTGCACCGAGAACGAGATCTCGTAACGGACGCCGAACCGCTTTTCGTAAAGGGGGACCTTTGCGGCGAGCAGCTCCTTGAAGCCCGCGACGTGCTCGGGCGAGACGGTGAAATGGATGCGCACGACGCCTCCGGCCGCGGCGTAGGCCGCCCCTTCGACCAGGTGCTCCTCGACGGCCTTGCGCGCCCCCTCGGGATAGGCGTGGAAGGTGACCAGGCCCTTGGGCTTGCGGCCGTAGTTCAGCCCGTCGCCGACGATGGCATTCACGATCGCACGGTCGTCGGCCCCGGCGGGCAGCACGGCGCGAAGTTCGGGCCAGAAGGCGAACTTCCCGATATTTTCCAGCAGCGTGTCGATGCCCTTGCCGCGTTTGCCGTCGTTGACGAACTCGAACAGCTCCTTGAACATGCGCGTGGCGGCCCCCGAAGCGGGCACGAACTTCACCACCCCCAGTCCGGCAGACTCTTTTTCATAGCGTTCCACGGCGGCATCGGCCTCCGCCGCGCCGACAACCAGCACGCCGTCGCCCGGCGATGCGGCCCGCACGACATTCAGGAAAGGGAATCCGCGGCGGAAATTCTCCAACTGGGTCTCCGCCTGTTCGGGAGTGAGTCCGTGCTCCCGGATTTGCTGCAAATCTTTTTCGTCGAACATATTCTGTTATCGTTTACATGGTCACCGATTGCCAAACCTGCGGTGCCTCCGACGTTTGCGCCGGGAATCGCCGCCAAAAAAACGGAGCAGCGCAAGCAAGGACAGCAGTATGCAGATCAGCCACACCATTGAGTTATTCAGGTTTGAATCTCAAAGTTAAAAATAATTTCTAACTTTGCATACCATGATTCGAGAATTTCACCAAATCAGCCTGCGCGGGCGCAACAGTTTCGGCGTCGACCAGAGGGCCGCACGCCTCGTAGAATTCGAAACGGCCGAGGATCTGCGCACGTTTTTCGCCGCGGGGATTCCCGGGCGGTGGACGGTGCTCGCCGGGGGCAACAACATCCTTTTCACCGAAGATTACGACGGCGTGCTGCTGACCCCCGTGGCCCGGCAGATCGCCCTTTTGAGCGACGACGGCGACGAAGTTCGCCTGCGCGTCGAGGCGGGCGTCGAATGGGACGACCTGGTGGAATGGGCCGTCGAACGCGGTCTGTGGGGCATCGAAAACCTCTCGCTGATCCCCGGCAAGGCGGGGTCCGCCCCGGTGCAGAACATCGGGGCCTACGGCTGCGAAGCGAAGGACGCGATCCGCCGGGTCGAGATGTACTGCGTCGAAACGGGCAACCTGCTGACGCTCGACGCCGCGCACTGCGGATTCGGCTACCGCGAAAGCGTCTTCAAGCACGACCTGAAAGGGCGCGTGATCATCACAGCCATCGAAATACGCCTCTCGCATACGCCGCGTCCGAAACTGGGCTACGGCGACGTGGAGCGCGAGGTCGAAGCCCGCGGAGGCGCCACGCTGCGCAACATCCGCGAGGCGATCTGCTCGATCCGCCGCGCGAAACTTCCCGACCCGGCCGTGCTGGGCAACGCGGGCAGTTTCTTCAAGAATCCCGTGGTCGAAGCCCCCGTCGCGAAACGGCTCCTTGCCGAATATCCCGACATGCCGCACTATGCGGCCCCCGAAGGCCGCGTAAAGCTGGCCGCCGGGTGGCTGATCGACCGGGCCGGGATGAAAGGCTACCGCGAGGGAAGCGTGGGGGTTCACGAGCGGCAGGCGCTGGTGCTGGTGAACCACGGCGGCGCCACGGGCGGCGAGGTGATCGCCTTCGCCCGCACGGTGCAGGCGAAGGTCCGCGAAAAATTCGGCATCGAAATAGATACGGAGGTGAACATATTATGAATCTTTTGGACTCTTTTCAACGCTACATCGACGAGAACGACCTCGCCACGCACGACGACCGTATCCTGCTCACCGTCTCGGGCGGCGTGGACTCGATGGTCATGCTCTCGCTGTTCACCCGCTGCGGCTACCGGGTGGGCGTGGCCCACTGCAACTTCCAGCTGCGCGGCGCAGAGAGCGACGAGGACGAAGTGCTGGTGGAAGACGAGGCCAAAAAGCACGGCGCGGCGTTCTACAACAGGCGCTTCGAGACCAGGGCCGAAATGGAGCGCACGGGCGAGTCGATGGAGATGGCGGCCCGGCGGCTGCGCTACGCATGGTTCGACGCCTTGAGCCGCGAGCACGGCTACACGGCCATCGCCATCGCCCACCATGCCGACGACTCGATCGAAACCTTTTTCATCAACCTGCTGCGCGGAACCGGCCTGCGGGGGCTGACGGGAATCTCGACACAGGTCGGAAAGGTGATCCGTCCGCTGCTGTTCGCGTCGCGCAAGGAAATTCTCGAATATGCCGTCCAGAACCGCATCCCCTTCCGGGAGGATTCGTCGAACCGGTCGACCAAATACCTGCGCAACAAGATCCGGCTGGGGCTGATCCCCCGCATCCGCGAAATCAACCCCAAGTTCACGAGCCTGATGAGCCGCAACCTCGCGCGCCTGACCGACGCCCAGCTGTTCATCAACCACGGCATCGAACGCATCCGCTCGGAGGCCGTCACCTCGGACACGGGGATCGACACGATCCATCTCGACCGCCTCGATCCGGCCTTTCCGCAGGGATTCGTGATCTACGAACTGTTGAGTTCGGGCTACGGATTCAAGGGCGACGTGATCGACGCGCTGTGCCACTCGCTCGAACAGGACGCCACGGGACGGCGGTTCTACGCCCGCGAAAGGGTGGCCTCGATCGACCGCGGAAAGATCGTCATAGCGCCGATAGCCCCCGACGACGCGTGTCTGACGACGGTGCGCAAAGGCGCCCCGCGCAGCTACTGCGGCAACTCGGTCCTCTACTACGAATACTGCGACATCGACACGATCAAGAATTTCGGCGTTCCCGAGAACATCGCGCAGATAGACGCCGACCGCCTGCAATTCCCGCTCACGCTGCGCCGCTGGCGCGACGGCGACTGGTTCGTGCCGTTCGGCATGACGGGCCGCAAAAAGGTGTCGGACTTCCTCGTCGACGCCAAGGTCTCCGTGGCCGAGAAGCAGCGGCAGTTCGTGCTGCTGTCGGGCGACGAGATCGTCTGGCTCGTCGGACGCCGCATCGACGACCGCTACCGCCTTACGCCCGACACGGAAAACGTGTTGCGCATCACCAAAGAAATCGTTTAAAATGGCAAAGAGCGCTCTGAAATTCAAGGATTCCGTCGCCCAGTACGAACGGATCGCGGCAGAGGTCGCGGCCCGCCGGTTTTCCGGCATCTACCTGCTGATGGGCGAGGAGAGCTACTTCATCGACGCACTCTCGGACCAGCTGGCCGCGACGATCCTCGACGAGGCCGCGCGGGCCTTCAACCAGATCACCGTCTACGGGCGCGACTCCGAGGCGGGGCAGGTGATCAACCTCTGCCGCCAGATGCCGATGATGGGACAATACCAGGTGGTGATCCTCAAGGAGGCACAGCAGCTCAAGGGGCTGGACAAGCTCGCGCTCTACACGCAGAAGCCCTCGCCGACGACCATTCTCGTGATCTGCCACAAGGAGAAGAACGCCGACAAACGCTCGGCCTTCTACAAGGGCTGCGCAGCGAACGGCACGGTGCTGGAATCGGTGCGCCCGCGCGACTACGAGATCGCGGCGTGGTTACAGCAGTTCATCCGGCAGAAAGGATTCACGATCGACCCCAAGGCGCTTTCGATGCTGACCGACCATTTGGGAACCGACATCGCGAAGATCTCCAACGAAATCCGGAAACTCACCGTCTCGCTGCCCGAGGGTACGCAGCGCATCACCGACGCCGACATCGAGGCCAACATCGGCATTTCGAAGGATTTCAACAACTTCGAACTCTGCAAGGCGGTCGTCACGCGGGACATGGCCCGCGCGCTGATGATCGCCGAGCACTTCGCCCGCAACCCCAAGGACAACCCGTTGCTCTTGACCGTCATGGCGCTGTTCGGGCAGTTCAAGGAGCTGTTCGTGGTCAACTACCTGCGCTGGCTCGCACGCCACAAAGGACGGCCCTTTCCGCCGGACACGGAACTGATGCGCATCCTGCGCAAGAACAACACGTTCGTCATCGGCGAGATCAAGCAGAACGCCGCCGGATGGGACAACCGCAAGGTGTTCAACATCCTCGGGCTGCTGCGCGAATACGACGCCAAGAGCAAGGGACTGGGTGCGGGCGGCGCGTCGGACGGCGAACTGCTGCGCGAACTGCTGCTGAAAATCTTTCTGCTTTGACCGGTCTCTACCTATACCAGACCGTGCATCTGGCCCGGGGCCGCGCGCGCAACGTCGCCGGACACATCGCCGTGCTCGACGCCGCGTCGCGCGAACTGTTCGGACGCCCCTACGCCCCCGCCGCAGAGCGGCTCGCGAAGCGTATCGAGACGCTCTCCGCCGCGGAACGCTATCCGGCGGGCGTGTCGGGCTTCGTGCGCATAGAACTGGACCCCGACGGCACGGAACGTCTGCTCCCGGCAGGGGTGTCGCTCTACGACGGCTACGCCTTCCGGAGCCTTCAGCCCGAAGCCGTGACCGTCGGATACGATCTGACGCTCTCCGAGGCTCCGACCTCCGCGCGCGAGGCCGCAGCGCAGCTGGCACGCAGGCTGGCCGAACGGCGCGGGGCGGAAGTCGCCGTGCGCTGCGACAGCGCGGGAATTCTCCGCTCGGCCGACGACGCGCCGCTGCTGGCCATCGCCGGCCGCACCGTCCTAACAGCCCCCGGCCCCGCAAGCGTCGAACGCCGCCTGGCCATGCTGGCCGTTCGGGCCGCAGGGCTGGAACTGAGCGAAGAGGCCTTCGGACGCGCCGACCTGCCCTCGCTCGACGAACTTTTCTTCGCCGACCACCGGGGCGTCACCTCGCTTTCGCGCTGCGACGGGCTGCCGCTGATGACCTTCGTCGCCGAACGCATCGCCGAAGCGATGGAGGGTCTTTTTCCCGAAAAAATAGAAACCGGACCGGACGCAACCGTCTTATCTTTCGGGGAACCAAAACCCGAAAATCGTGAAAAAATACCTCTTTGCGTATGCGGTTCTTGCAACCGCACTGCTGTTTTTCACCTGCCGCCATTACCGCGCCGAGAACCGGCGGCTGGTCGAAAACCAGACGGCCCTGGCGGCCGACGTCACCCGTTACCGCACACGACTGGGCGCGGAGGCGGCCTCGGTGCAGGCCCTCCGGCTGCGGTGCGGGGAGTTCGAAACGCTGCGCGCGGCCGACGCCGAGCAGATCCGGCGCCTCGGCATCCGGCTCCGCAGGCTCGAAGCCGCCGCCAAGGCCGTCGCCGTCACCGACGCCGAAATCCGCACCCCGCTGCGCGACACCGTCGTCGTCCGGATACACGACACGCTCCCCGTGCGCGACACCGTCCGGATGTTCCGCTGGCGCGACCCGTGGATTTCGGTCGAAGGACGCATCGGCCGCGACTCGGCCGCCTGCCGCATCCGCAGCGTCGACACCCTGCGCCAGGCGGTCCACCGCATCCCGCGCCGTTTCCTCTTCATCCGCTGGGGCACGAAGGCCCTCCGGCAGGAGATCGTCTCGACCAATCCCCACACACGGATCGTCTATGCGGAGTACGTGAAAATCGAACGCTGAAAAATTTTCCGCAAAAATCCGGCTGTCCCGTAGGGGTCGGCCGGATTTTTCGTGTCACAATGGAAACGACAGCAAACCATGAATCCGGACAACCATACCTGGGACCTTCTGGTCGGCGCCCTCAAAGGCACGCTCGGCGAGGCCGAACAGCGCGAATTCGACCGATGGGCCGCCGAAGCGGAAAACCGCCGCTTCTACAACAACCTGACCCGCGTATGGCGCGAAATACAGCAGCGGGCCGCGGCTTACGAGCCGGACCGCGACCGGCTGTGGCGGCAGTTGCAGCAACGGATCGGAACCTACGAAATTCCGCATGCGGACCAGCTTCCGAAACGTCGCCGGAGCCACCTGCTGCAAATGGCCATAGCTGTCGCCGCGGCAGTCGCCGTGACCCTTTTCGCAACCCGCGCCGACCTCTTCCGCTCCGCCGCAGAGACGGCGGAACAGCGGCTCTGCGCCTTCGAAGGCAAGTCGCAGGCGCGGCTCTCCGACGGCTCGACGGTCTGGCTCCACGGCGGATCGACGCTCACCTGCGACGCCCGTTTCGCCGCCGGGGAACGCCGCGTGAAACTCCGCGGCGAAGGGTTCTTCGAGGTGGCCAAAGACTCCGAACGCCCCTTCACCGTCGAGGTCGAAGGGTTGGAAATCAGCGTCCACGGCACGAAATTCAACGTCCGCACCGCGGCCGACCGCTACGTGTCGGTCTCGCTGGTCGAAGGCTCGGTGTCGCTCGACACCGGGCGCGGCAGCCGCAGACTGCTGCGTCCCGGGGAGATCGCCTGTTACGACCCCGACACGCGCAAAGTGGTCATCGGACGCGGCAACGTGGCGATGGAGTCCTGCTGGGCCGCGGGAAAACTCGCGTTCGAACGGCAGTCGCTGGGCGAAATCTGTCACTACATGGCACGCTGGTACGACACCGAAATCCACATCACCCCGGCCCTCGCACACAACTACGCCTACACGTTCACCATTACCGACGAACCGCTCGAAGAGATCCTGCGCATCATGAGCCGCATCAACCCCATCGCCTACACGTTCGCCGAAGACAACACCGTCACGATTTCCGAACTCGAATAAACCCTGCATTACGACCTTTAAAAACCCGATTGCCTATGAAGCGATAAACCGACCCCCTACCCGACCTTACCGCAGCGGCCCATGACCAATGCCGCCGCAAACTTTCCACAAACTTAAAATTTCAACCATGATGCACTTCAGACTATTTGCAATCCTCTTGCTGCTGGTCGCAGGCAGTACGACGGTTGTATCCGGCCAGACGCAGCAGGAACCGGCGCTCGACATGGAGTTCACGGACATCCCGCTTTCGGAGGCCATATCCCGTATCGAGAAGAACACCCGCTACACGTTCTTCTACGACGCCAAGCAGACCGACCTCTCCCAACGCGTGAGCCTCAAGGCGAAGCGAATGCCGATTTCAGCCGCCTTGAAGGAAATGCTCGCCCCGACAGGGCTGAACTTCACCATCACCGAACGCCAGATCGCCCTGATCCCGGCCCGCAAGGCCGCGGCCCGGCAGCGCACGATCGCAGGCGTCGTCAACGACTCGTCCGAAACGCCGCTGGCGGGCGTGGCCGTCACGCTCGTGGGCGACAACACCCGCGGTGCGGTAACGGAAGCCAACGGCAGCTTCACGCTCACGGTCCCCGACGCCGACATAACGCTCAGCTTCACCTATCTGGGCTACGTGAGCAAGAAAGTCGCCGTCCCCGCCACGCAGAACAACGTGAAGGTGTTCCTTACGGAGGACGCCGTGAAGATGGAGGACGTGGTGGTCGTGGGTTACGGAACCCAGAAAAAGGTGAACCTCACGGGCGCCATCGCCACGGTGGACGAAAAACAGCTGCAGAACCGGTCGGCGCCTTCGGTGGCCCACATGCTGCAAGGCTCCGTCCCGGGACTCACGGTCTCGACTTCGTCGGGACGCCCGGGCAATCCGGCCAGCCTCAACATCCGCGGCATCACCTCGATCAACGGCGGTTCGCCGCTGGTGCTGGTCGACGGCGCCGAAGGCGACCTGATGAAGATCAACCCCAACGACGTGGCCTCGATCTCGGTGGTCAAGGACGCTTCGGCGGCGGCCATCTACGGCGCCCGTGCGGCATTCGGCGTGGTGCTCGTGACGACCAAGAGCGGCGACTCCTCGGGCAAGACCCGCATTTCGTACAGCGGCCGCTGGGGCTGGAACGAACCCACCACCTCGACCGACTACGAGACCCGCGGCTACTACTCGGTCTACCTCAACGACCTCTTCTGGCGCTCCTACGCCGGAAACAACTACACGCGCTACACCGAACAGGACATGATGGAGCTGTGGGCGCGCCGCAACGACCGCACGGAGCATCCCGACCGCCCGTGGGTCAAGATCGACCAGCGCGACGGCCGCGACACCTATGTCTACTACGGCAACACCGACTGGTATCACTACCTGTTCAAGGATGAGCACCCGAACACGAGCCACAGCATCTCGCTCTCGGGAGGCAACGACCGTGTGGACTATCTGCTCTCGGGCAGCTATTACAGCGAGGAGGGACTTTTTCGCCAGCATCCCGACAAGCTCCAGAAGATCACATTCCGGTCGAAAATCACCTTCGACATCAACAAGTGGCTGAAGGTGAGCAACAACACCAGCTACTACAACTACAAGTACTTCTACCCCGGCCCGAGCGATGTCAATACGGCCTTCTCGTGGAGCACCGTACACGGACTGGCTTCGTTCGTTCCCGTCAACCCCGACGGCACGAGCGTCTACAACACGTCGTTCTCGAACTACCAGATCATGGACGGACTGCCCACGATCCTCAACAAAGACGGCCACACCAACGACGACCATACGGACAACATGTCGACCACGACGGAGCTGACCTGGACCCCGGTCAAAGGGCTGGAGATCAAGGGTAACTTCACCTACATGTTCAATACCACGCGCTACACCAACCGTCAGGTCAACACCGAGTACTCGCAGTATCCGGGTGAAATAAACACGCTCACGTCCGGAAAGATGGAGGACAAACTCTATGAAAAGAGCATGACCCACACCTACTATCAGGCCAACCTCTACGGCACGTTCGAACGCACCTTCGCCCGGGACCACAACTTCAAGGCGATGGTCGGCTTCAACTGGGAGACCAAATTCCTCAAGGACGTGGCCGCAACGGGTTACAACCTGCTCTCCGAAACGCTCAACGACCTGAACCTCGTGGGCCAGGGCGCCGACGGCGAAAAACGCATGGAGGTAGGCGGCGGTCAGAACGAATACGCCCTGATGGGCTTCTTCGGCCGTCTGAACTACGACTACAAGGGCAAATACCTCGTCGAGGCGAGCGGCCGCTACGACGGCACATCGCGCTTCAAGCGCGGGCAGCGCTGGGGCTTCTTCCCCTCGTTCTCGCTGGGATGGCGCGTCTCGGAAGAGGCCTTCTTCGACGGCATCCGCGACCAGTTCAACAACCTCAAACTGCGCTTCTCGTACGGCCAACTGGGCAACCAGAACGTCGGTTATTACGACTATATCCGCAAAATCTCGATCGGGAGTCAAAACTACCTGTTCGGCGGCGACAAGCCCACCACGGCGACCATCTCGGCCCCGGTGGCTTCCGACCTCTCGTGGGAGCGAAGCATCCACAAGAACCTCGGCGTGGACATGAGTTTCCTGAACAACCGCCTGGCCTTCTCCGCCGACTTCTACATCCGCGACACGAAGGACATGCTCACCGCGGGCATCGCCCTGCCGGCCACCTACGGCGCCGACTCGCCGAAAATGAACAGCGCCGACCTGCGCACCAAGGGCTACGAGCTCTCGCTCAACTGGCGCGACGAGTTCCAGCTGCTGCGCCGTCCGTTCTCGTACAGCGTGACGCTGACCTTCAACGACTACGTTTCGAACATCACCAAGTTCGACAACCCCGACCGCTCCTTCGCCAAGAAATACTACGAAGGCATGCGCTGGGGCGAAATCTGGGGTTACCGCATCGACGGACTGTTCGCCTCGGACGAGGAAGCCCGCAACTACCCCGTCGACCAGACGACCGTGAACGAGATCATCAACGCCTCGGCAGGAGCCGAAAAGGGACTGCGCGCCGGCGACCTGAAATTCCGCGATCTGGACGGCAACAACGTAATCTCCATCGGCAAGAACACCGTCGACGATCCGGGCGACCGCGAAATCATCGGCAACAGCCAGCCGCGCTACCACTACGGCGCCACGCTGGCGCTGCAATGGGCAGGCATCGACTTCTCGATCTTCTTCCAGGGAATCGGCCGCCAGGACTGGTACCCGGCCGCCAACGCACTGGCCTTCTGGGGTCCCTACGCACGTCCCTACGCCACCTACCTCCCCAAGAACTTCCACACGCAGATCTGGTCGGAGGAGAATCCGAACTCCTATTTCCCCCGTCCGCGCGGCTACACGGCCCTGCAGGGAACCAACCGCGAGCTGACGGCCGTCAACGACCGCTACCTGCAAAACATCGGCTACTGCCGTCTGAAAAACCTCACGGTGGGCTACACGCTGCCCAGACAATGGACCCGCAAGGCGCTGATCGAGAGCCTGCGCATCTACTTCACGGGCGAAAACCTCTTTACCTGGTCGGGCATCCGCTCGGATTACATCGACCCTGAAATGGCCGCCACGAACGGCAACCTGCGTCTCTACCCCTGGCAGCGGACCTACATGTTCGGCGTGGACGTCACCTTCTAACCGCTTAAATGAGAAGAGTTATGAAAAAGATTCTATCGATACTGACCGTAGGCTGCGCCCTGACGCTTTCGTCGTGCGAGGACTGGCTCGACAAATATCCGCTGGCGCAGATGTCGCCCGAGACCTTCTTCTCGAACGAAAACGAGTTGCAGGCCTTCAGCAACACCTTCTACACGATCTTCCCCGGCGACGGCCTTTACAACGAAGGCTACGACAACATCGTGAAGAACGAAATCGCCGCCGAAATGCGCGACGGCCGCACGATTCCCGCCTCGGGCGGCGGCTGGACGTGGACCGACCTGCGCAAGTTCAACACCCTGCTCGAATACTCGGGCAACTGCAAGGACACCGACATCCGCAACCGCTACGACGCCGTGGCCCGTTTCTTCCGCGCCTACTTCTATTTCGAGAAGGTGAAGCGCTTCGGCGACGTGCCCTGGTATGCCAAGCCCCTCGGTTCGGCCGACCCCGAGCTGAAGCGTCCCCGCGACTCGCGCGAATTCGTCATGCAGCGCATGATCGAGGACATCGACTTCGCCATCCGCTATCTGCCGGCCGAACGCGATCTCTACCGCGTGACGAAATGGACGGCGCTGGCGCTCAAGTCGCGCTTCTGCCTCTTCGAAGGCACGTTCCGCAAGTACCACAGCATCGACGGCTACGAACACGACTGGAAATGGTATCTCGAACAGGCCGCCGACGCAGCCGAGGAATTCATCACCAACAGCGGCTATTCGCTCTACACCGCGACCGGACCGGCCACCAGCTACCGCGACCTGTTCGCCTCGGAGAACGCGCAGAGCGTCGAGGTCATCCTCGCCCGCGACTATAATTCGGCGCTGGGCGTCTTCCACAACGCCAATTTCTACACCATCAGCGCCTCGTACGGCAAACCGGGCATGACGCGCAAGATCGTCGACAGCTACCTGATGGCCGACGGTTCGCGATTCACGGACAAGGCCGGCTGGGAAACCATGGAGTTCAAGCAGCAGTGTTCGAACCGCGACCCGCGCCTGGCCCAGACCATCCGCACGCCGGGATACACGCGTATCGGAGCCACGACCAAGCTGGCGCCGGACCTGGCGAACTCGATCACCGGCTACCACGTCGTGAAGTTCGTCACCGGAACGGCGCAGGACGCCTACAACAAGTCGTTCAACGACCTGCCGATCTTCCGCTCGGCGGAGGTCTACCTCAATTTCGCCGAGGCCAAGGCCGAGCTGGGAACCCTCACGCAGGAGGACATCAACCTCTCGGTCAAACGGCTGCGCGACCGTGTGGGCATGTCCAACCTGATCCTCGACGACGCCAACAAAAACCCCGACCCCTACCTGTCGGATGAGAAGACCGGCTATCCCAACGTCACGGGTGCGAACAAGGGGGTGATCCTCGAAATCCGCCGCGAACGCACCATCGAGCTGGCGATGGAGGAACCTCCGCTACTGGGACATCATGCGCTGGAAGGAGGGCAAGACCTTCGAACAACCGCTGCTGGGCCTCTACATCCCCGCCAAGGGCGAGTACGACATCGACGGCGACGGAACGCCCGACGTCTATTTCGCCACCAAGGGCGAGACGCCCTCGACCACGGCCAAACTGACACTGGTGATCGACCAGGACATTCTCTTCTCCGACGGCGACCACGGCTACATCTCGCCACACAAGAACAACCCCGGCATCTGGGACGAAACCCGCGACTATTTCTATCCGATTCCGACCGACGACCGCTCGCTGACGGGCGGCGCCCTGACCCAGAACCCCGGATGGAACGACGGACTGAATTTTTAACCGCAAAACAAACCGAAAAATGTTGGAACTCATGAAAAAATACCTGATGACCCTGCTGACGCTCGGCCTGGCCTGCAATGCCGCAGCCTGCATGGAGGACGAACCGTTTTACGACACCGAAATTCCGCCCCACGCCTCGATCGACAACTCCAAGGGCGAGGGTGTGACACGTCTGGTGACCTACAATGTCGGAATCTTCAACAAATACATCAAGGACGACTACCAGCTCATCGCCGACATGATGAAGGAGATCGACGCCGACGCCATCTGCATGAACGAGCTCGACAACAACACCAACCGCACGCGCCACGTCTACCAGCTCAAGCATTTCGCATCCCTGATGGGCAGCTGGGACTTCGAATACGGTGCGGCCATGCCCTACGACGGAGGCGAATACGGCGAGGGCGTGACGACCCGCAAGAAGGCCGTGAATAAGTTTTCGGTGGCCCTGCCCAAGGGCGTGGGCGCCGAGCCGCGCGTACTGGTCGTCATGGAGATGGAGGATTACGTGATCTGCACCTCGCACCTCGACCATGTCTCTTCCGAGGCGCAGCTGGAACAGGTGGAGCTGATTACCAAAACGATGAAGGAACGTTACGGCGACTCCGGGAAGCCCGTTTTCCTGGGCGGCGACATGAACGCCACACCCTCGTCGGAGACGGGCAAACTGCTCCAGAAAGACTGGGAGATCCTGACCATCACCGGATTCGGGACCTTCCCGTCGGACAATCCCTCGAAATGCATCGACTACATCATGCAGCTCAAGGGCACGCCGAAGTGCGAAGTCGTAGGCTCGCAGATCCTGCGCTGGTTCAAGTCGGGCGACGTGACGAAAGCCTCGGACCACCTGCCGGTGATGCTCGACATCAAACTCCCGGCCAAAAACAAGTAGAACCCAAAACGAACACGACCATGAAACGATATGCTTCCATCCGTCTCGTTGCGGCCGCCGCGCTGTTGATTGCGTCGGGAGGCTGCAAGGACGACAATCCGGGAACGGGGCTGAACGGGCCCGCGGTGCTGGCGATCCAGAACGCCGGGGCCGAGCCGCTCCAGATCTCGCTGCTCGAACCCAAAACCCAGACGATCGACATCCGGGCCGTCGCCCGGTCGGTCAGTGCGGAGAACCTCACCGTGACCTTCAAGGTCGACCGCACGCTGGTCGACGCCTACAACAAGGCCCACGACACGTCGTACGAACTCGTGCCGGCCGAGGCCTACGAATTTTCGAAGAAGGAGGTGATCCTGCCCCGCTACAACGAGGTTTCGTCGACGGCGCAGGTGACGCTGAACAGCGAGAAGATGCCCGACGGCGAGCAGTACCTGCTACCGATCACCATCGAACAGATCAAAGGCGACGACGCTGCGCAGACCTCCGACGAGGGCAACGTCTACTACATCCTCTTCAACAAGCGCGTGCTGCCGCCCGCCCAGCTGCTCGACCGCGAAGGCTGGAAAGTGGTCCACTGCACCTCGGAATACACCCCGGGCGAAGGCAATCCCAAGACCGGGTGGGCCAAGGACGTGCTCGACGGCAACCCGGCGAGCTATTGGACCTACAATTTCAAGGCATCCGTCGGTCCGGTGGTCTACGTTCCGCTCTATTTCGTCTTCGACATGGGCAAGGAGGTGACCGTGCGCGGCGTCCGCATCACGGCCCGCACCAAAGCCGGCGGCGTACTGAACAATCCTCCGGGCGACATCACGATCGAAACGGCCAAGACCATCACGGGCGACGGCATGGAGAACGACGCGGACTGGACATACAGCGAACGGTTCACCGGGACGAAGCCCGACGAGGGAATCATGTCCCACTCGCTCCATAACTCGGTCTATCTGGGTGAAATACAGCGGGCGCGCTACATCCGCTTCACGCTCCACATGTCGTGGAACAGCGGGTCGAGCGTAAAACCGACGCCGATGACCTACAAAGGCGGCACATTCGCCGAATTCGAAGTCTGGGGCAACCTCGAAGAACTGGACCTCGACTAATCCCTTATCACCCGCCTGCGGGAGCGTTCCCGCAGGCGGCTTTTTCAGCCACCACCCTTCCCCAATCCAATGAGAAAGAGCATTTTATTAATCTTCGTCACACTTCTCGCGGCAGCCGGCTCCGCCCGGAGCATCGACATCATCCCGCGCCCCGCGGAAATCACCGAAGCCAGAGGTGAGTTTCGGATCACGGCCCAGACCGCCATCGCCGCCGAAGGAGAACTCCGGCGTCCCGCCGAAATCTTCGCAACGGACATCGAACCCGTCATCGGGCGCGAAATACCCGTGGCCGCGAAGGGCGAAATCCGTCTCCGGACATCCCCGTCCCTCGCCGCCGAGGAGTACACTCTTGCCGTGACGCCCCGTACCGTCGAAATTCTCGGAGGCTCCCCGCAAGCCGTGTTCTACGCCTTGCAGACACTCCGCCAACTCGTCGCTACCGACGGAACAGTACCCGCGGTCGTCGTCCGCGACAAACCCTGCTTCGCACACCGCGGCGGAATGCTCGACTCCGGGCGTCATTTCTGGACCGTAGACGAGGTGAAGCGTTTCATCGACATCCTCGCCATGCACAAGCTGAACGTATTTCACTGGCATCTCTCCGAAGATCAGGGATGGCGCATCGAGATCAAACGCTATCCCCTGCTGACCGAGATCGGGTCCGTACGCAGGGAGACCGTCATCGGCCGATACGACAAGACCGACGAAAGCCGCAACCGATACGATGGAAAACCCTACGGCGGTTTTTACACCCAGGACGACGTACGCGCCATCGTGGCCTACGCCGCAGAGCGCTACATCGAGGTCATTCCCGAGATCGACATGCCCGGGCATATGCTCGGGGCGCTGGCTTCCTATCCCCAGCTGGGATGCCGGGGCAAGGGCTACGAGGTATGGACCCACTGGGGGATTTCCAAGGACGTGCTCTGCGCCGGAAAGGAGGAGACCTTCGAATTCGTGGAAAACGTGCTCGCAGAGGTGCTCGACCTGTTCCCCTCGAAATTCATACACGTCGGGGGCGACGAATGTCCCAAGGAGCGCTGGAAGGAGTGCCCCGCCTGCCAGAGGCGCATCCGGGAGGAGGGACTGGCAAACGAAAACGAACTTCAGAGTTATTTCATGCACCGCGTCGAAAAGTGGCTCCACGAGCACGGACGCGAGTTGATCGGATGGGACGAGATCATGCAGGGCGGAATATCGAAGTCAGCGGTAATCATGGCCTGGACGGATCAGTTCCGGGGAACGGACGCCGCGAGGAAGGGAAACCGAGTCATCATGACACCCAAGTGGAACTGCTACCTCGACTACTCGCAGACTTCCGATCCCGAGAAGTACGAGCCGATAGGACCCACACGGTACCTCTCCATGAGGCAGGTTTACCGACTCGATCCCTACGACCGCCTGAAACCCGCCGAGTACAGGAATATCCTCGGCATTCAGGGAAACGTATGGACCGAATATATCGCCGATTTCGGCCATGTGCAGCGAATGACGCTCCCCAGGATGGCCGCCATCGCAGAAATCGCCTGGGCATACGACCGGAAGGATTACGACGATTTCGAAAAACGGGCCAAAAGGCTCCTGCCGGAACTTTACGGAAACGCAAAACTAAAATTCTCGGAATTCTTCTTCGAGGACATCGAGTGAACAAAGCCGCGGAAAAGCGGGTCGCCTCCCCACCCTGCGGCCTGCTTTTCCGCAACGGCTTTTCGGGGAATCCCGATTTTTAGTACTTTTACACAGTCTTACGACACGCCATGTCAGATAACGAATACGACGTTCACCTGTGGTTGAGAATCGAACGGGGGGGGGAAATCGCCGCCTTCCGGGAGTTGTTCGACCGTTACTATGCGCCGTTGTGCCGCTTCGCCGAGTTCTGGCTCCGCGACCGCGCTTCGGCCGAAGAGGTCGTACTCGACGTCTACACCCATGTCTGGCAGCACGCCGCCGAGCTGCGGATCACCGTCTCGGTACGCGCCTATCTGTTCCGCGCCGTGCGCAACCGGGCGCTCAACCGCCTGCGCGACGACCGTTTTTCCTACATTCCGTTCGAAGAGTTAGGCGAGGTTTTCGCCAGCCCCGAGTCGTTGCAGATCGAGACCGACGAGATCACGCAGCTCGTGGCCGAGGCCGTCTCGCAGCTGCCCGGCCGCTGCCGCGACATCTTCCTCAAAAGCCGCAACGAGCAGCTCTCGAACGCCGAAATAGCCGCCGAAATGCATATTTCCGTCAAGACCGTCGAAGCGCAGATGAGCAAGGCGCTGCGTCGCCTGCGCGGTCTGCTCCACAAGGAGTGACCCGCCGCGGCTGCAATGAATAAAAACGGGAAAACGTGCTGTTTTTCCGTTTTTTTTCTACCTTTGTCCGATATGGAACGCACTGCAATCTTCCCCGGGTCGTTCGACCCCTTCACGCGCGGCCATGCGGCTCTGGTCGACGAAGCGCTGAACCTGTTCGACCGCGTGATCATCGGCATCGGCAACAACACCTCCAAGCAGGGGCTGCTGACGGTCGAGAACCGCAAGCGGCTCATCGACGACATCTACCGCGGCGATGAGCGCGTCGAGGCGTGCATCTACACCGGGCTGACGGGCGAATTCGCCGAGGCGGCAGGAGCCTGCGCCATCATCCGCGGCGTGAGGAACACCACCGACTTCGAGTACGAACGCACGATGGAGGCCACCAACCACCGCATCTACCCCGACATCACGACCGTCATGCTGTTCACCCCCTCGCCCGTGGCCGACATCTCGTCGTCGACCGTGCGCGAGGTGCTTTCGTTCGGCCGCACCGTGGAAGAGTTCATGCCCATAGGAATAGATATTAACAAATACCTGTAACATATGAAACATATGATGGAATTTACAGCCGAAATGATCGCCGGATTCCTGGGCGGCGACATCGTCGGCAACAAGGACGCCAAGGTACACACCGTTTCGTCGATCGAGGAGGGCAGGGCCGGATCGCTGGCCTACCTCACGAACCCCAAATACGAACCGTTTCTCTACACCACGGGCGCGTCGATCGTGCTGGTCGACCGTGCGTTCGAGCCTTCGCAGCCGGTGGCCGCGACGCTCGTCAAGGTGGACGACGCGGGCGCCTGCGTCCTGAAACTGCTCGAAATGTACAACGCCGCCAAACCCCGCCGCAAGGGGATCAGCGGCCGCGCATCGGTCTCGGAACGGGCGCAGGTCGGTCAGGAGTGCTACATCGGCGATTTTGCGGTCGTCGAGGAGGAGGCCGTCATCGGCGAGGGTTGCCAGATCTACCCCCAGGTCTACGTGGGCCGCGGCGTCCGGATCGGCGACAACACCACGCTCTACCCCGGAGTCAAAATCTACGAAGGCTGCATCGTGGGTGCGAACTGCATCCTCCACGCAGGGGCGGTGATCGGCGCCGACGGATTCGGGTTCATGCCCAACGCCGCGGGCGGATTCGACAAGATTCCCCAGCTGGGCAACGTGGTGATCGAGGACGACGTGGAGATCGGCGCCAACACCTGCATCGACCGCGCCAAGACCGACTCGACCGTCATCCGCCGGGGCGTGAAACTCGACAACCTGATCCAGATCGGCCATAACGTGCAGATCGGCGAGAACACCGTGTCGTCGGCCCAGACCGGCATCGCGGGAACTTCGAAGGTCGGCCGCAACTGCTTCCTCGCGGGGCAGGTGGGCATCGCCGACCACGTCACCATCGGCGACCGCGTGAAGGTCGGCTCGAAGAGCGGACTCGACAAGGACGTTCCCGACGACGAAATCCGCTTCGGATACCCCGCCCTCCCGGGCATGCAGTACCACCGTTCGGCAGCCGTGTTCAAACGTCTGCCCGAACTGGCGCAGCAGGTCCGCGCGCTGGAAAAACAACTTGCAGAACTCACAAAAAAATAATTCGATGAAAAAAATCCTGATCCTCGCAGCGGCGGCAGCCGTGTTGTGCAGCTGCGCCAACAAAAACAAGTACGCCGTCGACGGCAAGGTCGAAGGAGCCAACAGCATGGTTTACCTCTTCGACGAGAAGGACAACATCCTCGATTCGGCGGCCGCGGCCAACGGGGTGTTCCGCTTCGAGGGCGTGGCCGAGAAACCGCAGGCGGCCATTCTGCGCGACGCACGCGACGACGGGGCGACGTTCGGCGCCATGCTGATCCTCGAACCGGGCACGATCAACGTGACCGACGACGCACAGAACCCCTACCGCAAGAAGGTGACGGGCACGCCGGCCAACGACGCCAGCGACGCCTACGCCACGGCCGGAAGCGCCCTCGTGCAGGAGTTCCGCAATCCGGAAACCACCGCCGAGCGTCGCGAAGCCATCGAACAGGAGTACGAACAGCTGACCCGCACGGTCCTGGACCAGAACCGCGACAACCTCTTCGGCGTGATGCTGCTGTCCCAGCAGCTCGGCTACGAGCTTTCGGGGCAGGAACTGCTCGACGAGATCGCCAAATTCCCGGCCGAGATGCAGCAGACCGACGCACTGGTGCGGCTCAAGGAGAACGCCGAGCAGATGATCAAGACCGACATCGGCCAGCCGTTCATCGACATCGCACAGCCCAATGCCGACGGCGAGCAGGTATCGCTCGAATCGGTGGTCAGGAATCCGGCGAACAAATATGTCCTGCTCGACTTCTGGGCTTCGTGGTGCGGTCCCTGCATGGGCGAAGTTCCCCACCTGAAGAAGACCTACGACGAGTTCCGCAAGAAGGGTTTCGAAATCTACGGCGTATCGTTCGACGAGGACCGCGGCGACTGGCTCGGCGCCGTCGAGCAGAACGACATGAACTGGCTGCACGTCAGCGAGGTGAAAGGCTTCGACAACCAGGCCGCCAAGGATTACGCCATCCAGGGCATTCCGTCGAACTTCCTGATCGACGGTCAGGGCACGATCGTCGCCAGGAACCTGCGCGGCGAGGCGCTCTACGAAAAGATCTCGGAGCTGCTGGCCCAGTAATTTCCCAACGACATTCCGGCCCCTCCGTTCCGTACAGCCGGAAGGAGGGGCTTTTTCCATAAAATGCAGATGAAATCCGTCGAGAAATACAGAATCATGGGCATCGACCCCGGCACGAACTACATGGGTTACGGCGTGCTGGAGATCGAGGGGCGCACGGTGCGCTCGGTGGTGCTGGGCGACATCGACCTGCACAAGCTCCCCGACCCCTACGCCAAACTGCGTTACATTTTCGAGCGCGTGGGAGCGCTGGTCGACGAGTACGCCCCGCGCGAAGTGGCGCTGGAGTCGCCGTTCTTCGGCGAGAACGTGCAGTCGATGCTCAAGCTGGGACGGGCGCAGGGCGTGGCCATGGCCGCAGCGTTGAGCCGCGGCATCGACGTTTTCGAATACGCCCCGATGCGCATCAAACAGTCGATCACGGGCCGCGGATCGGCCGCCAAGGAGCAGGTGGCCTCCATCGTCTGCCGCACGCTCGCCATCGACCGCCCTCCCAAGCGGCTCGATGCCACGGACGGCATGGCCGTCGCTCTGTGCCACTACTTCACCTCGGCCAGTCCGCTCAACGCCGCGCTGGGCGACGAACGCGTCAAGGGGCTCGGAGGCGGCAAAAGCCGCCTCGAAGGGCGGCTCGCAGAGCTGGGAGCAATTCCTGAAAAAGAATCCCGACCGGGAGATCAAATAAAACCGACACCAACCTACCCGCCACCATGAAAAACCTTCCGACCGCCGCCCTCGCCGCCCTGCTATGCAGTTGCGGAGGCGCAAACTACACCATCACAGGCCGCTACGAACTGCCTCCGGGCGACTCGGTCTATCTGCTGGCTTCCGACAACACGGTGCTCGCCGCCGGTGTCGTGAACGCCGACACGACCGTTTCGCTGCAAGGGACCGTTACGACTCCCGACCTGGTTTTCCTGGCCAACGCGAAGCGAACCAACCACCCCGCCTGGTTTTTCCTCGAACCCGGAAAAATCCGAATCGAGAAATACGATCCCGCATTCGGCTATGTCGTCTGCGGAACACCGCTCAACGACCGGAAAAAAGCATTCGACGAAGCAATGTACGCTTTCGGAGACAAACTCCGCAAAGGCTCCCCGGGGCAGTCGCTCCAAGCGATCCTGGCCGAAATGAATGCACTCTATACCCAAACCGTAGACGCCAACCTCGACAATGTTTTCGGAGCCTGGGTCTTCAACAGCTACGAATTCCAGAACATCAAGGACAATCCCGAAAAAGTCAAAGCCCGGCTGGCGCAATTCACCCCCGGAATACAAGCGCATCCGATGTTGAAAAAGTCGCAGGATGCCTCCCAGGCCACCGCACGGAGCGCTGTCGGCCAACCCTATACCGATTTTTCCTGTAAAAACACCGCCGGAGAGACCATTGCGCTCTCGTCACTCACAGGTCCCGGCCGCTGGGTGCTGCTCGACTTCTGGGCCACATGGTGTACGCCCTGCATGAACGAAGTGCCCCACCTGAAGAAAGCCTACGAAACCTTTCACGCCAAAGGCTTTGAAATCTACGGCGTATCGCTCGACACGGACCTGACCCGTTGGGAAAACACCATCGGCGAACAAGACATGAACTGGATCAATGTGGCACAGAAAAAAGGCGGAGGATTCGATCCAACAGCGCTCTATGCCGTCAGTTCCATCCCCGCAAACTTCCTGATCTCACCCGAAGGTAAAATCGTAGCGAAGAACCTGCGCGGCGAACACCTCGAAGAAAAACTCGCAGAAGTACTCAAATAAAGACTTTCCGATGAACAGAATTTGCCCGACAATCCTCGCCGCCGTGGCGCTATCCGGCTGCGGAGGCCCCAATTACACCCTTTCGGGCAGGGCTGGCCTCGCTCCGGGCGACACGCTCCGCCTGTGCTCGCCCTACGAGAACGACTCGGTGCTGGCCACGACGGTCATACGCCGCGACAGCTCATTCCGCATCCGCGGACACGTCTCCGAACCGACGATCGCCAACCTGATGCACAACGACCGCCGTATCGGGGCGCCGATCCTGCTCGAAGCGGCCGACATCCGGCTCGAGCCCACGGGCGACGTACGCGGCTTCCAGTTCACCGGAACGCCGCTCAACGATGCATTCAACGCCATGAATGCCGCGCAGGTATCGCTCGGCAACGTCCTGCAGGCACTGGAAAACGAACCGGACACACCCGAGCGCAGGCGGAAACTCGACTCGCTGGGACGGATTTACCGGCAGATTCCCGGCGACGCGCTGGAAGCCAACCGCGACAACCTGCTGGGCGCATTCCTCTACGCCCGCCGCACCGATGCGGACCCGGCGAAGGCCCGCGAACGGCTCGCGCAGTTCCCCGCCCAATTGCAGAACCACCCCGTGCTGGCGAGCGTACGGCGCGAGATCGAAGCCGTCGAACGCTCGTCCGTCGGCCGACCCTACATGGACCTCACGCTGAAAGACGCCGACGGAGAGACCGTCGCCCTCTCGTCGCTCGCAGGACCCGGCCGCTGGGTGCTGCTCGACTTCTGGGCCACGTGGTGCGGTCCCTGCTGCCGGGAAATCCCCTACCTGAAAGAAGCCTATGCCGCATTCAGCGGACGCGGATTTTCGATCTACGCGGTGTCGATCGACCACGATGCGGCACGCTGGCAGCGGTTTCTCGCCGAAAACGACCTGCCGTGGACGAACGTGCTGTCCCCCGGCTGCGGCAAGCAAAGCCCTGCCGCAGCAATGTACGGCATCCGCTTCATTCCGTCGAATTTCCTGATCTCGCCCGACGGCGTGATCGTCGCCCGCAACCTTCCCGGCAGGCAATTGCAGTCCCGGCTGGAGGAATTGATGAAATAGCGTCATTTTTTAAACGACTGATAATCCGAACGATGGCATAACACCCGTCGTCCGGATCATCTTTTTTACTAAATTTTTTAAGCAATTATTTGCGTGTTTCGGATTTTTGCCCTACATTTGCATTCGCAATTCGGCACCGTAGCTTAATTGAATAGAGCATCTGACTACGGATCAGAAGGTTACAGGTTTGAGTCCTGTCGGTGTCACTCTCAAAATCAACCACTTACAGCAATGTAGGTGGTTTTTTCGTGTCTTGTTTCGAGCGGTTTTTACGGCGAAATCGGGGATTTGTTTAAACCAATGTTTAAACCGAAATTGGTTATGAACACCACCCTCACAACCGTCCTGTACACCTCTAAAACCCTATCTGACGGCACTCACCCCCTCATGTTACGGCTCACGAAAAACCGCCGAATCAAGTACATCAGCCTGCACATTTCCCTCGATGCCAAATTTTGGGACTTTGACAAAAGCCGTCCCAAGCGGAATTGCCCCGATAAAGAGCGCATAAACACCCTTATTGAAACCAAGACGAAAGAGTTGCAGGAGCAGATTTTGGACTTTAAAACCAGCGACAAGGAATATACACTAAACACGCTTCTCGAAAAGGCATCCCGCAAGGTCGTGCGCCAAACCGTCAGCGAATATCTGAACGGCTACATCGACCGCCTGCTGGCCGAGAAACGTGTAGGCAACGCCAAAACCTTTCAGGAACTCCGCACCTCGCTGACGAAATTCTGCCGTTCGCTGGACTTTTATTTTATAGACATCGACGCCGAGTGGCTGAAACGATACGAACAATGGCTGCGGGTGGAACGGCATTATTCCGACAACTCCATTGGCATCCGTTTCCGTTCGTTGCGGGTGCTGTACAACAGCGCAATCACCGACGGTCTAATCAAAAAGGCAGACTACCCTTTCGACACGTTCAAAGTGAGCCGATTCAAGGAAGCCACGGCCAAACGGTCGCTAACGAAAGAGGATATAAGGCGGATTATGGATTGCGAGGTACGCACGCTGACCAAGTACCCCAAACCGTTCCTGCAACTGGCAAAGGACTTGTTCCTGTTCAGCTACCTGTCGTGCGGCATCAATCTGACAGACATTTTGCACATCCGCTATGCAGACATCGTGGACGAACGGTTGGTTATCAATCGTCAGAAAACAGGTAAACTCCTGTCGTTCCAACTCCAACCTGCCGCCCTCGACATCCTCGACAAGTACCGCCAACCGAACGCACATCCGCAGGATTACATTTTCCCTGTTTTAAGGCGTTCTGTTCACGTTACGGCGCAACAGCAGTACGGACGGGTGCAACGGACGAACAAGCGGATAAATCGCTATCTGAAACTAATCGGCGAGCATCTGCACCTGCCTATCACGCTCACGACATACGTTGCGCGGCACTCGTTCGCAACTGTTCTGAAAAGGTCGGGAGTTTCGACATCCATCATTTCGGAATCGCTGGGGCACAGTTCGGAAAAGATTACGCAAATCTACCTCGATTCATTCGAGAACTCGCAGATAGATGCGGCCATGCAAAACTTATTGTGAGGTGGTGACAAGGTTTGAAAAAAGGTCTATCTTATAGCCCCCAAAACTAAATTTATCACTACCTTTTAAGGGATTATCCGCTTGCATCGGGTAGTCCCTTTTCTTTTTTCTGCGGTCGTCGGTTGCGGCAGAAAGCGGAATTTTGTAAATTCGTCTTTATAAAGATACTCCTATGCAAGAAGAACAAACCTTTTACCCCGTAACAACCGAATATTTCACCGCTTGCCTGCCCTTACTGGAAAAATATTTCGGCATCACGGCAGGTTATTTCAACAAAGAACTTTCAAATGCCAAATGTCTGATACCTCACCGAGAGGGTAATATCGTAAAGTACAGCATTAAAGAGGATTGCAATCTGGTTTTGCCGTTTCGACACCTCGAATGCCATGATTTGTTGTCGCTTATCAACTCTTACGGGACAATTACCCCGATAATAGAGGAAGCCCTATTGCTGGTGGCCTACTGCATCCGCGAACAGCAGATCGACGAAAACGAATACAATGACCTTGTTCAGTTTCATACTTGGGACATATACCAAAGCGAATGGGCGCACCTATTGCTTTTTATGGAGCAAATGGAGGCACGGACACTTAAAAGCAACAAACAGACCGCCATCACAATTCGCACCAATAATGGGGAAGCGGAACAGATTTCTATTCCAAACAGCAATAACTGGTTATTCCGTCTGATTAAAAAGGAACTTGCAAGCTATTTTCCCGAAGTACAGACAGCCGAGGAAGCACGGCAGGATATTCAACGGCGCAAACCGTCTGCGGGGCGAGAAAAGAAGAATGCCATCTATTCGGCAGTTGCATACGGCATTTACCGAATGCTCCATGAAGAAAACGCAATCCCCAGCCAGCCCAATATGCCGAACGAATTATGCCAACTCATTCACGACTATACACGCGTCACGGGTTGTTATCCCAATAATAAAGGAGAGAGCGGCAAATACGACCCGAAAGTAATCCGCGCCGACCTTGCCGCCTATCTGAAACGAGCGGCTATGAACCAAGCACCACGATTCAGACCGATACCATTGCAAAGACAGGTTATCATGCAGGATTTTGATTTTCCGCTATTGGACTGATCGGACTATATAACCATACCATTTAAGGGAGCCGTTTATCGCGGTTCCCTTTCTTTTTTCTGCCAAAAATCTGCCAGTGTCATGGCACCTGCCATTTTGTCATAACGGACAGATTTACAATATTTTCCCTGATATATTTTGCAATATTTTCGACAGCAAAGGTAATGAATAGGTCAGTTTTCGCTGGCTATTATTTATATTTCGCCAAGGCACCAAAGGTCGGATTTATGCAGGTTCAATAGCCAGAATCCGCGAATAAAGCGTACGGTTATTCGAGTGATTCGGGGAGTAGCCGACAGCCCGAAAGAGGCGGCAACAAAACTTAATAAAAAAGATAACGATTATGAAAACGCTTGCAAACATCAACGACAATATTAACATCAAATTTAATAAAACTATGACTACAATTTCAGAAAATGCGGAATCGCAGCAGGTAGCTGGGAACCGCGCAGAGGAGATGATGGCCTCGGCAATCGCACACGAGGCAAAGATGGCGGAAATCAAAGCCGCCGAGGAGCAGGAGGAGAAAATGAATCTTCGCATTATCAAAATCAAACCCGCAGGGAATGCCAAAATGTTCCGCACGCTGGCGAAAGCGATTGCGGCAGGGGCTACCACCCTGATCGTGACCACCCGTGTAGACGTGGCTGGATGCGGCTACGTGTGGTTCGGAATCCGTAAGGGTTACACCGAGTTGGACGGGAAGCTGTTGCTCAATGCCCAAATCTGGAACTACCTGATGGCGTTCCTGATGGGTAAGGAGTTGCCCGAAGTAACGGAGTTTGAACCCGACCGTGAAATCTGCTGTCAGTCCGAGTGGCTGGCAGAGGTGGCCGCCGAGGTGGAGAAACTGACCCCGATCACCTCCGAGGAGTACAACGAGAGCGAGGAGGGAATCGGCTACCTTGCCAAAAAGTACCACTTTTCCAACGGCAAAGTCGTAATGCCTGCCGAGGCAATGGAGGACATCACCGACCTGCTGAACTAAACTGCTGAACGAGGGGAGCGGGTTTCACCGCTCGCTCCCCAAGTTTTTTTAACTACAAATCAAATTATTAGATGAAGATTGAATATATCACAATAGATGCAGGCCAGCGGTTCGACGCCGTGATGCCCGAAATACCGACCAACTCGATCATCAACAAGACCGTCACGGGATGCGGTGCGACCTATGCCGAAATCAATGCACCCCGACACTCCGTCATCATCGAGCCGAATGTTCCCGTTATCGAGGGCAAGATGAAAAAGCACCCGCAGATACTCGGCGTGTTCGAGGGCGTAACGACCGAGGACATCATCGACTTTCTGAACACGAACTACAACGACGGCTACCTGAAAATCATGACCACGCCCGAAAGTTTCCCCAAAGTCCGCTCGGCGATGGTGCAGACGCATACGGATATGCACGGTGAATGGTTCATGCTGTTCGACGAGTGCGAACGCACGATACAGGATGCAGGCTACCGCGGCTCTATCACGCTCCCGATGGATGATTTTTTCCGATGCAAACAAAAGGCGATGGTTTCCGCGACGCCGATCATCCCGTCCGATCCCCGTTTCGAGCAGCAGGGATTTACGATGAAGATACTCCGCCCGACCTACGACCACAAGCCGAAAATGTTGCTCATACACACGAACAACACCGTCGGCTGGGTGCGTACCCTTATGGGACAGGTAAAAGGCAAAGGGCATCCGCTCTGCATCTTTCTGAACTCGACCGATACGATCCACCGCATGATCTGCACCTATAAGATCGAGAAACGGTGCAAGGTCTTTTGCAGTTACGAGAGTGTGAAGAAACTCCGCAAGCGGGATTTTTCGCGGGCTTACTCCTCGCTCGAAGAACTGGATGAAATCAACTTTTTCACGAGCCGTTTCTTTTCGGCGGTGGACATCGAACTGCCGACAACAGCCTGCGTGCTGATCGTAACCGACCTTTCGTTTGCGGCGCACACCGTCATCGACCCCACGACCGAAGCCGTGCAGATCGTCGGACGCTTCCGCAACGGCGTGGAGGATGCCGCGCATATTTTCAGCACCAACAAGGAGATGCCCTGCAAATCGCGGGAGGAGATCGCCACGAGGTTGGAGGAGTGCGAAGCGGTCTACAAACAAGTCCTGCAAATCGAAGCGTCGGGGGCGGGTTGCGATACCCGTGCGCAGGCGTTGGAGGGAATGGACTACAAACGGTTCATGAACGCCGACGGAACGCGCAACTGGTTCATGTGGGACAACGCCTACGACGACGAGCGGATAAAGCAATACTACACCGACGCCGAACTGGTGCGGGAGGAGTACGCGAAAGCATTTCACACGGATTGCGCCGAACATATCTATCCGTTGTCGGACTGCGACCGACTGCAACGCATAAATCCCCGACTGAAAATGAAAGACTTGTTCCGCGAAATCGTGCGGCAGTTGGAGATACTGGAACAAAACCGAACGTGGAATGAATACTACTTTCTGCGCGAGGAGATTCAAAGCCAAGTGCCGATGATGGTGGATGCCTACTACGCCCTCGGAGCGGCAGAGATCGAGCGGCACAACTACAACATGAACGCAATCGGTAAACAGATACAGGAAAACGAAAGCCAACAACTGCTGACCTCGGAAAAAGTTTGCGGAGAGGTGTACGACCGACTGAAAACGGGCGACAAACTACCCGTGTGCGCCGTCAATCGTTTTATGAACGACCTGATTATGCGGTTCGGCATCCCCTACCGCAAAAAAGTGACGGCAAAGATGATCGGAATCTATTTCGAGTACAGGGATGTGCGCACCAACAAACAACGGTTCATCGAATTGGGAAAGCGAATCATATAGCCCGTAACGGGTGAAAACAGGTCGGTGACAAACTTTTGAAAAGGGTCTATAAAAGTACCTTTTTCGGAATTCCTGTCACCCGATCACCCACTCCCCGCAGCGTGTAGACCCCACCCGTTTGAGCCTGCCCGACTTGGTGAGTTTCTGCAAATGATATTTCACGCCGTCGGGTGAGATTCCGACAACCTCGGCCAGCTCCGCCCGCGTAATGCTGGGATTGCGGGCGATGGCTTCCAAAATAATTTCTTGGGTAGTCTTTCGGGTAATTTCTTGGGTAGTGAGCGTTTCGGCGATTACCCCCAAAATAAACTCGACGAAAGGCGTGCAACCCGCTTTACCGCCACTTACGGCAATCGCCTTATAATACTCCTTTTGATACTTATATACAATGTTTTCGATAGGCAGGTTTTTGAAGATAGGCCGCCACCTGCTCAAAATCAATGTCTGCCACAATCGCCCCGTGCGACCGTTACCGTCCGCGAACGGATGGATAAACTCGAATTCATAATGAAAAACGCAACTTGCGATCAGCGGGTGTTCATCCGTGGTGCGCAGCCACTCGAACAGATCGTTTACGAGAAACGGCACACGTTCGGCATCGGGCGCATAATGGATAACCGTTTTCCCCGACACCACACCCGCACCGCCTTTGCGGAAACAACCGATTTCGTCAATCAATCCCGCCTCCATTGTGGCGTGCACCTTTAACAGATCATCAACTTTACAGGGGTCGAGCATATCGAGCAACTCATACGCTTTAAGGGCATTGCGCACCTCCTGTACCTCGTTAATAGGAGCAACAACGGGTTTTCCCTCCAATACCGCCGTGACCTGCTCCGTCGAAAGCGTGTTGCCCTCGATAGCCAGCGTGCCGTGAATCGTTTTGATTCGATTGACACGATGCAGACGCAGATTTTCGTGCGCATAATAGCCGCCGATTGCTTCGCTGATTTGTGCAACTAAATTCGTGATCTTCGGCGTAATGGTGTAAGGCGGTTTATAGGACATGATACACTTGCTTTTCGGCAAAGATAACGATTCTTTCTTTTATAGGGTAGTTTTGGGTAAATCTATTTATCATCCATTCCCCACATCGTGCGATTTATGCCGAAACTACCCCGCAACCAAAAGGTGACAAACTTTGTGAAAGGGTCTATAAAATATCCTTTTCTGAAAAGGTTGTCACTCGCAGACAAACAAACCGAGATACCCCGACCGAGCGGACAATCCCTATTTTTCACCCCTCCCCCTTTTCGGCTGGAAAACCGAATTTTTATCTATCCCATTAATAGGATTCCACATAAAACAGACCACCCCCTATTTATGCCCGAAACCATCTAACAGCATAGAATTATCTGCATTATATAGAATCGGAAAGCTATTCTTACATGGAGATATGCCGCCCTTTTTAGTTGGTTATGAATGGAGTTATCTTTTTACAAGTAATGGGGAATAACTCTAAACTTTACAGACCATGAAAACATTAAATGAAAGGGCGACAGAAATTCTGCAAGCCTTGTTAGCCGTGCGGGCTTACAGAATCGACCACGGGAACGGAGTTTACACACGCTTACGTGCCGCAATGATTGGGCGCAATGGAAAGTACAACCTTATTTCGCTGGTAGAATACTACGAAGCTAAAGGTAAACTTGCGCAGAATACAGAAATGAATTTTGCATTTGACACAAGTACAAAGCAATTTATCCCGTACTATTACTGCAACAAAACTCTCCGCATTGAATCGCATAGTGCGTACCCGACAGAAAACGGAATGGAGAATTGCGCCGAGGAACGACAGGCAGACCACACAAATTTTGCAAACCGATGGCTAATACGCATGAACTCGCAACAACCGATTATATGAATGCGCAACGAATAGTACAGAATTGTGTTTTGAAGAATCAAAGCACGGTTATCGAGGAAATGATACGGGCAAACCTTATTTCCGAAGAATATCTTTATCCGTTCGCGGATGATGTCATGGAATGGTGGCTGATTGATTCATGGCTGGCAGAACGACTGAAAGAGCAGGACGAGGTTATCATCGAGGAATACGGTTGCTACTGGTGGGGCAGGCAATCCAGCGGGCAGGCGATTTACATGGACGGCGTAATACAAGAAATCTGCGGGAACGATTAACCCAACTTACAACTAACAAAGTTTCGATTCCATACTCCCCGCTATTGGATAGAAACTTTGTTTTTCAGAAATTTGATACGGCAACAATCCCGAAAAGCGGGATAAGGTCATTGCGATTTCAGAATATGTTTTTTACCTTTGTGGATGACATATTGAAATTTACGGAAGCGTAAGTTTATTCTCGGATAGTGAACGTAGGAAATTCATTGAACATGAGAATAGGCAGACCTTATCTCCCGTCATATCCTTTACGGATACGGCGCGGGGTTGTTGCTTATTTGAATGTTCGGGCAATCCTACGGCCTACTATCCTCAAATGAGCTTTCAGCCCTGCGCTTTCTTATTATTGAATCCACTATTGAGGGGCGGATAGTAAGATTTAAAATACTTGTTCAACTTAAATAAATCTTACTATGAAAAAACTATTGGCTTTTGCCGCATTATTTGCGGTGGTTGCGCTCACATCGTGTAAATACGATGATGATGACCTTTGGAACAGCGTTCACGGATTGGAAAACCGTGTCGCAAAATTAGAGGAACTCTGCAAGCAGATGAACACAAATATTTCATCGTTGCAGACTATCGTAACAGCATTACAAAACAACGTCTATGTTACGGGGACTACACCTCTTATGAAAGACGGCAAAGAAATCGGCTATACAATTACTTTCAGCAAAGGTAACCCTATTACCATCTACCACGGTAAAGACGGACAAGACGGTGAAGATGGGATAACACCCACTATCAGCGTAAAGAAAGATACTGATGGTGTCTATTATTGGACGTTGAACGGTGAATTTATCGTGGTCGATGGTGGAAAAATCCAAGCCGAGGGCAAAGACGGAACCAACGGCACGACCCCGCAATTCAAAATCGAAAACGATTATTGGTTTGTTTCCTATAATAACGGAGCAAATTGGACGCAGTTAGGTAAGGCCACAGGTGAAGACGGCATTGGTGGCGATTCCATGTTTTCGGGTGTGGATTATGAAACCAGCACCGACTATGTAATTTTCACTTTATCGAACGGTACGCAAATCAAACTACCCACATGGTCAGCTTTTGAAGCCTTACAGCGTCTTTGCAACGAAACGAATACCAATCTTTCAGCATTGCAGACGATTGTAACAGCACTCCAAAACAACGATTATATTACGAGTGTAGACCCGCTGACCGAGAACGGCAAGGTAGTAGGCTATACGATTAAGTTTGCCAAGAGCAACCCGATTGTGATTTACAACGGCAAGGACGGTGCGGATGGTGTCGATGGCAACACACCCGTTATCGGAGTGAAGAAAGACACGGACGGCATCTATTATTGGACGCTGGACGGTGAGTTTATCGTTGTAGACGGACAAAAGATAAAAGCACAGGGGACAGACGGCAATAATGGTGCGGATGGTTCAGACGGTGTTACGCCTAAACTCGAAATTCAAGAGGGCTATTGGTGGATTTCCTATGATAACGGAACAAACTGGACACAGCTGGGCAAAGCCACGGGAGAGGATGGCAAGGATGCAGACAGCATCAAAATCACGCAGGATGAGAATAATGTTTACTTTGAATTGGCAGATGGAACGGTAATAACTATGCCTCAGAATAATGATACGACAACACAAAACATTCAATTTGCTGATCCCATTACGAAATATTTGTGTTCTAGTCAATGGCTTAACAGTAGTAATATAGATAATCTCAATTCGTGGGATAAAAATCTTGATGGTGAACTATCGTATCAGGAGGCAGCAAATGTAAAATATATTGGGTATTACCATTACTTTCATGGTAGTGCGATTTCGTCATTCAATGAATTACGATATTTTATCGGGGTAACCTATATTGGAAAAGAGGCATTTAAAGACTGCTCTAAATTATATACTATCGTTATTCCAGATAATGTAAAAACTATTGAGCAAAATGCATTCTCGGGATGCTCAGATTTACAGTTTGTTACTTGGGGAAATAATATTACAGATATTCAAGATAGAGCATTCTATGGATGTACCTCACTCCGATTTATAATATTAGGGGATTATGTAGAAACTATTGGAGCATATGCATTTTATGGAGCATCTAGTATCAATATCTCAACTTTACGTGTTACGCTACCCGCAAGTGTCAAATCTATTGGAGACTATGCATTTCACAATCGCAATGTAGAATTTGTCTATTGCAAATCTCTTACACCGCCTTTTTTAGGAGGTGCCAACGTTTTTGGAAATGATTGGGGAACTTCATGGAAATGTAAATACTATGTTCCGATGTCAGCTGTTGATGATTATAAAAAAGCTCCATATTGGAAAGATTTAGGCGATAATATTGTTGGATACGATTTTACAGAGTAAGCCCAATGGAGTACAAAAATATTTTTGAAATAGAGTTTATCCAACGGACACAAGAAATTGTTAACGGATACCAAATACCGTTTGAAAATACATTGTTCATCAATGCATGTGTTGGATTATTGATAATTCCACAACAAAGCCTATTCAATCATCTTCCGACAGAGGTTGTTTCAGCGGACAAATGGGGAATTGCCGATACAGACATTAGCTGCATAAAAGAACCCAATAAGAGCGTGAAGAACGTGGCTCGGCATATCCGAAATGCCATTGCACATGATGGAATCCGATTCGGGAGCGATAACGGAAAAGACATTACACATATTAAAATCACAGATTGGAAAGACGAAAGACACAAAACAGAAACATTTAAGGCGGTAATAGAGGTGACGAAATTTAAAACGTTTGTTTGGGCATTCGCTCAATTTGCCTTAACTCAACAATCACTATTCAAAAGCCAAAACTGATTGGCAAAATTCCGAGTGACAGACTTTGTGAAAAGGTTAATCCATAAGACCCTTTTGCAGAGTTTGTCACTTTCTTATTTTGTTTATTCCACTAATAATCTTATCTTTATAAAGATAAAATAACAATTAAATTTTAGCTAAAATGAACAGATACAAACAACCGAAAACAGAATGAATGACCAAAGCATGAGAGGATAAACAAGCTATATGTAAGCTGGTTGAATGGAGCAAGACAGAGGGAATAGGCTTAATTGTCATAAAGCCTCAAAATGAGATTTATCCCGAATTATTTTACTTCGTTTTCTCTCCCGAAACAGCGGACATAAATAAACCCGTCGAAATCGCACTTGTAAAGAATAAACAATGAATTATCGGGTGAAAAAGCGACCTTGAAGAGATAAACGATATAATAGGAATAATAATCGCCAACGAGATGAAGATGGAGGGCATGAGCGAAACGGTAAATTTATTCGACTGCCTTGTCAAAGCGAACGCTATAATATTTCATTACACTACACCCGACGGACGGGACGAGATGGTGAAATTCCCGTTAGCTGGATTTTGCGAAAACTATCTGATGCAGTTTGCAAAGTAGCGGCAGAAACCGTACGGTAGTAACGGAACAGACGCACGTATTAGAGGTAAAGAATATTACTCCACAAAAAATGGAGTTATATATACTATATATCTTAAAAGGTTAAGGGCAGGCCGAAAAAATGTGGTTTTCCTTTGACAACGACAAGTGACAGACTAAAAACGAGGGGCTATATAATTGCCCTTTCAACAGAGTTTGTCACTTTTTCTATTTATCAAATAATCAATTAATTCACCTATTGTTTAACCAGCATTGAATTTGCCCTATTGTGTAAACCAACGTGTAAACCGCGCCGAGCAACAGCACGAAAAAGAGAAATTAATCGACAAAATTCACTACCGTAACTATCTGTTAATCAACATTGCCCTACATTTGCAATCGCAATTCGGCACCGTAGCTTAATTGAATAGAGCATCTGACTACGGATCAGAAGGTTACAGGTTTGAGTCCTGTCGGTGTCACAAGGAGGGAAAGGCAAATGCTTTTCCCTCTGTTGTTTACAGCCGCTTGCAATTTGCAGGCGGTTTTTTCGCATCTTGTTTCGAGCGGTTTTCACGGCGAAATCGGGAATTTATTTAAACCAATGCGTAAACCGAAAAATCCCGATGAACACGGCCATCGAGACGATCGAAAAATGCAGTGACGCGTAAAGCCGGCATTATTTCACCTCCGAATTTTTCCGTTTCACCCGTCCGAAACCGGACAATCGGACAAAGTTTTCTAATTCTATATTTCAGCAACCGGCTCGTTTCACTGTCAAAAGCCGACGGCCAACACGCTTTTTGGGCATTTTCGGCATCGTTACGACACTTTTATTCGTCGGAAAGGGCACCAGAACCGGACGCCCATTCGGTTTTGCATCCATCCGCCTTTTTCGTATCTTTGCATACAATACCCTACGCAAAACCGGACTCTCGCAATGAATAAGAAAAAGAAATGGATCATCACGGCCATCGTTCTCGTGGTATTCTGCCTGATCCTGGGCCTCTACAATCTATTGAACGACAAAGCTCCGGCATCGGATGACGCCGCCAAAGCGCCGATCGCGCCCCGCAGACAGAGCACCCTCAACGTCAACGGACGCATCGTCCGTCCGCAGCGGCTCACCGACGGCATCACCACGGTGGGCAACCTGCTGCCGGACGAGGAGGTGGACCTCTCGTTCGAAACCTCGGGCAAAATCGTGGCGATCAACTTCCAGGAGGGCACCGTCGTCCGCAAGGGCGAGCTGCTGGCCAAGGTCAACGACCTGCCGCTCGTGGCCCAGCTCTCGCGTTACGAGGCGCAGCTCAAACTGGCCGAAGACCGCGTTTACCGCCAGAGCGCCCTGCTCAAAAAGGACGCCGTGAGCCAGGAGGCCTACGAACAGGCCCGCACGGAACTGGCGATGCTCAACGCTGACATCGACATCGTGAAGTCGAACATCGCGCTCACGGAGCTGCGGGCGCCGTTCGACGGCGTGATCGGCCTGCGCAACGTCAGCGAAGGCGCCTACGCCTCGCCCAGCGTCGTGGTGGCCAAGCTCACGAAGATTTCGCCCCTGAAGATCGACTTTTTCGTTCCCGAACGCTATGCCAACCAGATCAAGCCCGGCACGCGCCTCTCGTTCACCATCGAGGGACGGCAGGAGCGTTTCGAAGCCGCGGTTTACGCCACCGAATCGAAGGTCGACATCGCCACCCGCACGCTGGCCGTCCGGGCGAAGTATCCCAATACGCAGGGCAAACTGCTGCCGGGACGCTTTGCGACGGTGCAGATCCGCATGCACGAAATTCCCGACGCCATCGCCATCCCGACCGAGGCCCTCGTGCCGGAGATGGGCGTCGACAAGGTATTCCTCTACAAGGGAGGCAAGGCGCACGCCGCGGAGGTGAAAACCGGACTGCGGACCGATTCGAGCATCCAGATCATCGACGGGCTTAACGTCGGCGACACGCTCATCACCTCCGGCACGTTGCAGCTGCGCGAGGGGCTTCCCGTGAAACTCGACACCGTCGAATAAACCCTCCGCCGCATGAACATTTCCGAACTGAGCATCCGGAGGCCCGTCCTGGCGTCGGTGCTGACGATCATCATCCTGCTATTCGGTCTGATCGGATACAGTTACCTCGGCGTGCGCGAATTCCCGAGCGTCGACAACCCGATCATCTCGGTCTCGTGCTCCTACCCGGGCGCCAACGCCGACGTGATCGAAAACCAGATCACCGAGCCGCTCGAACAGAACATCAACGGCATCCCGGGCATCCGCTCGCTGTCGAGCGTCAGCAGCCAGGGCCAGAGCCGCATCACCGTCGAGTTCGAACTCTCGGTGGACCTCGAAACCGCCGCCAACGACGTTCGCGACAAGGTTTCGCGCGCCCAGCGCTACCTGCCGCGCGACTGCGACCCCCCGACCGTGACCAAGGCCGACGCCGACGCCTCGCCGATTCTGATGGTCACGATCCAGAGCGACAAGCGGTCGCTGCTCGAATTGAGCGAGATCGCCGACCTGACGGTCAAGGAGCAGTTGCAAACCATCAGCGACGTGAGCGGCGTGCAGATCTGGGGCGAGAAACGCTACTCGATGCGCCTGTGGCTCGACCCCGCGAAGATGGCCGGCTACGGCATCACCCCGACCGACATCAAGACGGCCCTCGACCGCGAGAACGTCGAACTGCCTTCGGGCAGCATCGAGGGCAACACCACGGAGCTGACGATCCGCACGATGGGACTGATGCACACCACGCGGGAGTTCAACGACCTGGTGGTGCGCGAAGACGCCGACCGCATCATCCGCATGAGCGACGTGGGACGCGCCGAACTGGGTCCGCAGGACACGCGCAGCTACATGAAAATGAACGGCATTCCGATGGTGGGCGTCGTCGTGATCCCCCAGCCGGGCGCCAACCACATCGAGATCGCCGATGCCGTGTACGCACGCATGGAGAGCATGAAGAAGGACCTCCCGGACGACGTGGTCACCTCCTACGGATTCGACAACACGCGCTTCATCCGCGCCTCGATCGACGAGGTGAGGACCACCGTCTACGAGGCTTTCATCCTGGTCATCATCATCATCTTCCTCTTCCTGCGCAACTGGCGCGTGACGCTGATCCCCTGCATCGTGATCCCCGTGTCGCTGATCGGCACGTTCTTCGTGATGTATGCCGCGGGATTCTCGATCAACGTGCTGTCGATGCTGGCCGTGGTGCTCTCGGTGGGACTGGTCGTCGACGACGCCATCGTGATGACCGAAAACATCTACATTCGCATCGAACGGGGCATGACGCCCTTCGACGCCGGCATCGAAGGGGCCAAGGAGATCTTCTTCGCCGTAATTTCGACCTCGATCACGCTGATCGCCGTCTTCTTCCCGATCGTCTTCATGGAGGGCATGACGGGCCGCCTGTTCCGCGAATTCAGCATGGTGATCTCGGGCGCGGTGGTCATCTCGACCTTCGCCGCGCTGACGATCACCCCGATGCTCGCGACCAAGCTGCTCGTGCGGCAAGAGAAGAAGAGCTGGTTTTACAGCAAAACCGAGCCGTTCTTCGTCTGGCTCAACGACTTTTACAGCCGCACGCTGGCCTCGTTCCTGCGCCGCCGGTGGCTGGCCCTGCCGCTGGTCCTGCTGACGATGGGACTCATCGGCTGGCTATGGAGCGCCATCCCGGCCGAGATGGCCCCGCTGGAGGACCGTTCGCAGATTTCGATCAACACGCGCGGCTCGGAGGGCGCCACCTACGAATACATCCGCGACTACACCGAGGACATCAACCGCCTGGTCGACTCGCTCGTGCCGGAAGCCTCGTCGGTGACAGCCCGCGTGTCGAGCGGCTCGGGCAACGTCCGCATCGCCCTGACGGACATCGCTACCCGCAAACGCTCGCAGATGGAGATCGCCGAGCAGATCTCGGCCGCCGTGCGCTCGAAGACCAAGGCCCGCGCCTTCGTGCAGCAGCAGAGCACCTTCGGCGGACGCCGCGGGCGCATGCCCGTGCAGTACGTGCTCCAGGCCACCAGCCTCGAACGGTTGCAGGAGGTGCTGCCCGAATTCATGCGCAAGGTTTACGAAAGCCCCGTGTTCCAGATGGCCGACGTGGACCTGAAGTTCAGCAAGCCCGAGGTGCGCATCGAGGTCAACCGCGACAAGGCCAACCTGCTGGGCGTCTCGACGCGCAACATCGCCCAGACGCTCCAGTACGGATTGAGCGGCCAGCGTCTCGGCTACTTCTACATGAACGGCAAGCAATACGAAATCCTGGCCGAGATCAACCGCCAGCAGCGCAACAAGCCCGCCGACCTGCGTTCGATCTACGTGCGCAGCGACAAGGGCGAGATGATCCAGATGGACAACCTCATTTCGCTCGCGGAGAACGTCGCGCCGCCGCAGCTCTACCACTACAACCGCTTCCTGTCGGCCACCGTGTCGGCCGGACTGGCCAAGGGCAAGACCATCGGGCAGGGACTCGACGAAATGGACCGCATCGCCGACGAGACGCTCGGCGACGACTTCCGCACGGCGCTGGCCGGCGACTCGAAGGAGTTCCGCGAAAGCTCGTCGAGCCTGATGTTCGCCTTCATCCTGGCCGTCATGCTGATCTACCTGATCCTCGCCGCGCAGTTCGAGAGCTTCAAGGACCCGCTGGTGATCATGCTCACCGTGCCGCTGGCCATCGCCGGCGCGCTGGTCTTCATGTGGGGCGCGGACCAGACGATGAACATCTTCAGCCAGATCGGCATCATCATGCTGATCGGACTGGTGGCCAAGAACGGCATTCTGATCGTCGAGTTCGCCAACCAGAAACAGGAGGCCGGGCTGGACAAGATGCGAGCCATCGAGGAGGCCTCGCTGCAACGCCTGCGCCCGATCCTGATGACCTCGGCCTCGACCATCCTGGGCCTGCTGCCGCTGACCGTCGCCACGGGGGAAGGCGCCAACGGACGTATCGCCATGGGTATCGCCGTGGTGGGCGGCATGGTGGTCTCGACGCTGCTGACGCTCTACATCGTTCCGGCCATTTACAGCTACGTATCGACGAACCGAATCAAGAAATCGAAACACAACGACGCATGAAAATAGCATTTTTAGCGGCCCTGCTGCAGGGAATCGGCAGCGCCGCCGGAGCGCAGGAGGCGCCGCCGGCTCGGGAGGCGTCCGCTCCGCTGACCCTGCGCAAATGTCTGGAGATCGGGCTTGAACAGAATTACGACGTGCGCATCGTGCGCAACGAGGAGCGCGTCAGCGACAACAACGCCACGGCGGGAAACGCCGGGATGCTCCCCACGGTCGACCTCTCGGCCGGGTACACGGGCACGCTGGACAACGACCGCACCGTCACCCCGCGCAACGGGGACGCCACGACCGAGACCGGCGTCTACGACCAGACGGCCAACGTCGGGCTGGCGGTGAACTGGACGCTGTTCGACGGACTGCGCATCCGCACCAACTACAAACGCCTGAAGGAGATGCAGCAGATGGGCGCGCTGAAGACGCGCATCACCATCGAGGACTTCATGGCCAGCCTCACGGCCGAATATTACAACTACATCCAGCAGACGCTGCGCCTGGAGAACTTCCGCTATGCGGTCTCGCTTTCGCGCGAGCGGCTGCGCATCACTGAAGCGCGCGTCCAGGTGGGCAACTTCTCGCGCCTCGACCTGCTGCAAGCCCGCGTCGACTTCAACGCCGACAGTTCGAAATACATGTCCCAGCACGAACTGGTGACCGCCTCGCGCATCCGCATCAACGAACTGCTGGCCAACGAGAACCTCGACGAGAGGTTCAGCATCCCCGACTCGGTGATCCGGGTCAACGCCACGCTCGACTGGAACGACCTGCTGGCCAAAACCCTTTCGGCGAACGCCTCGCTGCTGATGGCCGAGCACAACAGTTCGCTGGCCGAACTGGACCTGAAGACCGTTCTGGCCCGGAACTATCCCTATGTGAACCTCACGACGGGCTACGGATACACCTACAACCGCTACGGCACGGGAGGGAACCTTTCGCGGGGAACGCTCGGGCTGAACGCCGGGGTGAAGGTGGGCTTCACGATCTTCGACGGCAACCGCCGCCGCGAACAGCGCAACGCCCGCATCGGCGTCGAGAACGCGCAGCTGACGCAGCAACGGCTGGAACAGTCGCTGCGCGCCGACCTGTCGAATTTCTGGCAGGCTTACCGCAACAACCTCGAAGTGATCCTGCTCGAGGAGGAGAACCTGATCGCCGCCAAGGAGAATTACGAAATCGCCATGGAACGCTACCTGCTGGGCGACCTGCCGGGCATCGAGATGCGCGAGGCGCAGAAGAGCCTGCTGGACGCCGAGGAGCGCATCCTCACGGCGCAGTACAACACCAAACTGTGCGAAATCTCGTTGCAGCAGATCAGCGGCAACGTGATGGTCTACCTGGAATAATCCGCGAGAGTTCGCATTCCTTCGCCATCAAAACATTTCGCACGCTTCGCCGGCTGTTCTTTGCCGCTTTTTGGTCGGCGGTTAACCGCGGTCTCGGCCCGCGGAAGCTTATGTACTTTTTGACCGCAAAAAGTACCAAAAACTCTCCGACAGATGCCTTCGCCGACTTCGTCCCGTCTAACGTTCGCCCGCCTAAGAGGCGGGTTTTAGGGGACTGCGCGAACATTCATAAAACAGGCGCATTATCGCTTGGAGCGGAACAAGAACAACCGACAGCCTGCGTGCCCGGAGCGGGAGGCTGGCAAAGGCGTCCGCAGGCGAAGGCAGATACGTGCTGTTTGCCGAGCCGCCACAGCCTTTACGGCGCGTGTTTTTGCGCCGTAAAGGCCTGATCTTACTGCGCCCGCTCAGCACGGGACGGAGAAGACTCCCGCAAAGAACGACATGCGGATGGTTCTGGCGCTTTTAACTTCGCTACGCTCGTTTTCCTCCTTCTGGCACGGCATAGCCCGCAAGCGGTCTCTGCTCGCGCTGCGTGTGTCGGTTGACATCAAAAGTACATAAAATTCCCGCGGGCGAAACCCGCCGTTTTCAAATCAGTGAATCATTAGATCACAATATTTTCCATTGGAAATTTGTTTTATCGGAAAATAAATTCTATCTTTGCATCGTTATTGATAGAGAACAATAAAAAACAAGATGAAAAAACTGCTCATAACCGCTTTCGCGCTGCTGGCCTTCGCCGCCGGAAGCCAGGCACAGACAAACAACAAAAACGCAAAGAATATGAAAACGATCGCATTGACCAAAGCCGACTTTCTGAAGAAGGTCGCCGACTATGAAAAAAATCCCGAGGAGTGGAAATACCTCGGTGACAAACCCGCCCTGATCGACTTCTACGCCTCGTGGTGCGGTCCCTGCAAGGCCCTCGCACCGGTGCTCGAAGAACTGGCCGCCGAATACGGGGACCGGATCTACATCTACAAGATCAACACCGAGGAGGAGCAGGAGCTTGCCGCGGCGTTCGGCATCCGCTCGATCCCCACGCTGCTGTTCATCCCGATGGAAGGCAAACCCCAGATGGCCCAGGGCGCCCTGCCCAAGGCTTCGCTCAAGGAGGCCATCGACAAAGTGATGCTGGGTAAATAATGGCACTGACGGTCGACGCCCTGCTATGCCCGCAGAACCACCGTTGCCCGCTGATCCCGATCTGCCCCGCGGGCGCGATCTCGCAGGAGGGGAACTCCCTTCCGCGGATCGACCCCGGAAAATGCATCGAATGCGGCAAATGCGTGAAACGCTGCGGCATGCAGGCGGTATATAAAGCGAAGGAACATGGACAAACTTTGTAAGATCCGCGACCTTCAGCGCGCCGTGCACCAGTTCGAAAGCGCGTTCGAAAAACGCTACGGCATCTGCCTGAACGAGGGCATGACGCTGTGCAGCCTCTCGAAAACCGGGCGTCTCTGCCCGGGAGAGCTGGGAGAACTGCTGGGACTCACGCCGTCGAACACCTCGAAAGTGCTCCGCTCGGTGGAACAGAAAGGACTGGTGACCCGCGAACTCTGCAACGAAGACCGGCGCCAGATGTACTACTCACTCACGCAACAAGGACGCGAACTGCTCGCTTCGGTCAGCTGCCGGGAGGTGGAAACACCCGAAATCCTGCGCGACTGGCTCTGCGGGTAGCACGTGACGCAACCAAACACAGCAACGGCTGTCCTTCCGGGGACAGCCGTTTGTCGTTTCGGGACGGCAGGAGCGCTATTCGAGAAAATGGTTCTCGTCGTTGAAGGCCGCAGCGAATTCGCTCAACGACTTGAGGTGGCGGCGCTGCATCGCGACGGCCCCCTCCTCGTCCTTCTCGCGGACGCAGCGCAGCAGTTCGCGATGCTCGAAATAGACCTCCTCCTGCGGAACCGTGCAGACACGGTAACGCTGGTAATAACGCAGCACGTCGGGCGTGATGACCAGCAGCATCGACGCGATCACCGGATTGTGCGCCCCGCGGGCCAGCGCCTGGTGGTAGGCGAAGTCCTTCGAGACACGCTCCTCGGTATAGAATTTCGCCTCGCACTCCTCCAGCGCCCGTTCGATGTTCTCCAGATCCTCCGCCGTACGGTTGCGGGCGCAGAGCTTGATGGCCTCGATTTCGAGCAGCACACGCACGTAGACCAGCGACGCGAAGTCGTACTGTCTGATCTGAAGCGCGTCGGTGATCATGCGTTCGAGCACCTGCATCTTCTCCTGGGCGACCACCGTGCCGCTCTGGGGGAAGGTCTGGACGATGCCGTAAAATTCGAGTTTCTGAAACGCCGCACGCACATGGGCGCGGCCGACGCCCAACATGTCGGCCAGCCGCCGCTCGGCCGGGAGGCGTTCGCCCGGCTGCAAACGTCCGGAATAAAGCTCATTCTTGATGTATTTCAGGACGGTTTCCACCTGTTTGATGTTCGGCGAGTTGTTCATGGGTTATTCTTTTGCAGCACAAAGATCGCAAAAAAACCAATCAAACCAAACAATTCCGGCAATTTCGTGAACGTCCCGCAGATTCCGCTCCGCAAAGTCCCCGCCTCCGGGAAAAGCCGAAAGGCCGGATACGGGCCGCACGGCGTCCCGGAGCGCATTTTACATTTTTCAACCAGAAACCGGGTCGAAACCTATATTTTTTCCCGATTCCAGCCGAATGTCTGATAAATTATCGCCAAATATTGGATTTTAATTAAATTTTCCTAAATTTGTAAAAAGTGAACCAGACCGTAAGCTCATGGCAAAACGAGAACTCTTACTCGGAGACGAAGCCCTCGCACTGGGGGCGCTCCACGCGGGACTGTCGGGTGTCTATGCCTATCCGGGCACACCCTCGACCGAAATCACGGAATACATCCAGCAGCATCCCCTGGCTGCGCAGCGCAACGTGCACCGCACGTGGTCGTCGAACGAAAAGACGGCCATGGAGGAGGCGCTCGGCATGTCGTTCGCCGGCAAGCGCGCGCTGGTCTGCATGAAACACGTGGGGCTGAACGTGGCGGCCGACGCCTTCGTCAACTCGGCGATGACCGGAGCCAACGGCGGGCTGGTGGTCGTGGCAGCCGACGACCCCTCGATGCACTCGTCGCAGAACGAACAGGATTCGCGCTTCTACGGGAAATTCGCCCTCGTGCCGACCTTCGAGCCTGCGGACCAGCAGGAGGCATACGACATGGCGAAGGCCGCCTTCGACCTCTCGGAGCGGTTCCGGATTCCGGTGCTGATGCGCCTGACGACCCGCATGGCCCATTCGCGGGCCGTCGTCGAGACGGGCGAGGCGCGCGCCGAAAACCCGTTGAGCCATCCCGAACAGCCCCGCCAGTGGGTGCTGATGCCGGGAAACTCGCGCGTGCGATACCAGACGCTGCTGGAGGATTACGCCCGGCTGGAAGAGGAGTCCGCCGCCAGCCCGTTCAACGCCTATACGGAGGGTCCGGACAAACGGCTGGGCATCGTCGCCTGCGGCATCGCACACAACTACCTGATGGAGAACTACCCCGACGGATGTCCGCACCCGGTGCTGAAAATCGCGCAGTACCCGCTGCCCCGCACGCTGGTGCGCCGTATCGCCGCCGAGTGCGGCACGCTGCTGATCCTCGAAGAGGGCCAGCCCGTCGTGGAAGAGATCGTCCGGGGCGTGCTGCCCAATCCCGTGGCGATCCGCGGACGCCTGACCGGCGAACTGCCCCGCACCGGGGAGCTGACGCCCGACAGCGTGCGCGCGGCCCTCGGCATGGCGCCCCGCCGGACGCACGCCGCAAGCGGAATCGTCGTACCCCGCCCGCCCGCGCTCTGCCAGGGATGCGGACACCGCGACATGTACACAGCCCTGACGGAGGTGATCCGCGAGGAATACCCCGCGGGCAAGGTTTTCAGCGACATCGGCTGCTACACGCTGGGGTGGCTGGCGCCGCTGCACGCCATCGACACATGCGTCGACATGGGAGCCTCGATCACCATGGCCAAAGGCGCGGCCGACGCGGGCCAGCACCCTTCGGTGGCCGTGATCGGCGACTCGACCTTCACCCATTCGGGCATGACGGGCCTGCTGGACGCCGTGAACGAGCGCGCGGACATCACGGTCATCATCTCGGACAACCTCACGACGGGCATGACCGGCGGGCAGGATTCGGCCGGAACGGGCCGTCTGGAACAGATCTGCGCCGGCATCGGCGTCGATCCCGCACATATCCGCACGGTCGTGCCCCTGCCCAAGAACCGCGAGGAGATGAAGGCCGTGATCCGCGAGGAGATCGCCCACCGGGGCGTCTCGGTGATCATCCCGCGAAGAGAATGTATCCAGACCGCAAAGCGACACAACGCTGCTAAAAAGTAAAGGCTTATGAAACGCGACATCATACTCTCGGGCGTAGGAGGCCAGGGAATCCTCTCGATCGCCGCCGTCATCGGACGGGCCGCCCTCGAAGACGGGCTTCACATCAAGCAGGCCGAGGTCCACGGCATGAGCCAGCGCGGCGGCGACGTGCAGTCGAACCTGCGCATCTCGTCGTCGGCCATCCGTTCGGATCTCATTCCGCGCGGCGCGGCCGATCTCATCGTCTCGATGGAGCCGATGGAGGCGCTGCGCTACCTGCCGTGGCTCGCCGACGACGGATGGGTAATCACCGGCATCACGCCGCTGATCAACATCCCGAACTACCCGGAGGGCGAGGCCCTGCGGCGCGAACTGGAAAAACTCCCGCACGCCGTAGTCCTCGACGCCGACGCCGTCGCCAAAGCCGCCATGGCGCCCCGCTCGGCCAACATGGCGCTGCTGGGAGCCGCCGCGCCGCTGCTCGGAATCGACGCCGCGAAACTGGAGTCCGGCATCCGCGCCATCTTCGCCCGCAAGGGCGGGCAGGTCGTCGAAACGAATCTCGCGGCGTTCCGCGCCGGCTACGAAGCGACCCAAAAACAGGCAAAGCCATGAAAATACCGTTCGACAGGTCCTGCCTGCGCTCCGCGCTGGAGCGGATGGACATAGCCGACATCGCGCAGGCCACGATCCGCCAGTCGGGCGACATCGCCCGCACGATGGAGCGCGACACGGGCGTGGAGTTCCTCCACCTCGAAATGGGCGTGCCGGGGCTGCCGCCCGAACGGGCGGGCGTCGAGGCCGAATGCGCGGCCCTGCAGGCGGGCGTCGCGTCGCAGTATCCCAACATGTTCGGCATTCCGGAACTCAAGACGCAGGCGTCGCGCTTCCTGAAAGCCTTCCTCGACGTGGAGGTGGCCCCCCGGGGCTGCATCCCCACCGTCGGGTCGATGCAGGGCAGCTTCACCACATTCCTGCTCTGCTCGCAGCTCGACCCGCAGCGGCGCAAAATCCTCTTCATCGACCCCGGATTCCCCGTGCAGCGCAGTCAGGTACGCATTCTCGGCATTCCCTCGGAGTCGTTCGACATCTACGATTACAGGGGCGAAAAGCTGGGGCCGAAGATCGAGAGCGTCCTCGCCGCAGGCGACGTGGCGGCCATCGTCTACTCGAACCCCAACAACCCGGCGTGGATCTGCCTCACGGAGGACGAGCTGCGCACGATCGGCGAGCTGGCCACGCGGTACGACGCCATCGTCATCGAGGACCTCGCCTACCTCTGCATGGATTTCCGCAAACCGTTGGGACGGCCTTTCGAAGCCCCCTACCAGGCTTCGGTGGCCCGCTACACGGACAATTACATCCTGCTGGTCTCCGGGTCGAAGATATTCAGCTACGCCGGGCAGCGAATCGCCGTGGCGGCGATCTCCGATGCGCTTTTCCGCCGCGAGTACCCCGCCCTGCGCCGGCGTTACAACATCGGACGGCTGGGCGACGCCTACGTACTGGTCTTTCTCTATGCGGCCTCATCCGGCACGAGCCATTCGGCGCAGCACGCCCTGGCGGCAATGTTCCGCGCGGCGGCCGACGGCGAACTGGACTTCGTGGGCGAAGCCTCGGAGTACGCCCGGCGCGCCCGGCTGACCAAGGAGACGTTCCTCCGCCACGGATTCCGCATCGTCTACGACAAGGACCGCGACGAGCCGGTCAGCGACGGATTCTTCTACACGGTCGGCTACGGCGCGATGACCAGCGCCGAACTGTTGAGCGAGCTGCTGCTCTACGGCATCTGCGCCATCTCGCTCACCTCGACCGGCAGCCGCCAGAGCGGCATCCGCGTCTGCGTCTCGCAGATGAACCGCCCCGAACAGTTCGAAATGCTCGAAGAACGTTTAACCGCTTTTGCAGAAAATAACCGCTGACAACATGCACTACACGACTGCCGCGGAGGCGGTAAAACTCATCCGATCCAACGACAGCGTCTACATTCAGGGCAGCACCTCGATCCCCGAAGCGCTCGTGGCCGCAATGGCCGAACGGGGCGGCGAACTGGAGCATGTGACGGTCTATTCGGCCTTCGCCGTGGGAGCCTTCGACGCCCCCTACTGCCGCCCCGAATACAAGGAGTCGTTCCTCGTCAACAGCCTGTTCGTCGCCAACAACATCCGCAGGTGGCTGGCCGACGGCTACGGACAGACCATTCCGGCCTTCCTGGGCGAAATCCCCGCGCTGTTCCGCGACGGCACGCTGCCTCTCGACGTCGCACTCATCAACGTCTCGCCGCCCGACGCCGAAGGCTACTGCTCGTTCGGCGTCTCGGCCGATCTGGCGGTTTCCGCCGTGGAGTGCGCCAAGACCATCATCGCGCAGGTCAACAAGGCGATGCCCTACTCCTACGGCGACGCCGTGATCCACACCTCGCGCCTGGCGGCGGCCGTGGAGGTCGATTCTCCGCTGGTGGAGGTCCCGACGGCCGTGCCGAGCGAAACGGAACGGAAAATCGGCAGCTACATCGCCGAACTGATTCCCGACGGGGCGACGTTGCAGATCGGCGTGGGCGGCATTCCGAACGCCGTACTGGCGGCCCTCGGCGGCCACCGGCATCTGGGACTGCACACCGAGGCGATGACCGACGGCGTGCTGCCGCTGCTGGAAAGCGGCGTGATCGACAACTCGCAGAAAGCGGTGATGCCCGGCGTGACGGTGGCCTCGCTGGCCCTCGGCTCGCGCCGGCTGTACGACTACATGGACTACCGCAAAGACCTCGTGATGAAGGACGTGGCATGGACCAACGACCCGTTCCGCATCCGGCAAAACCCGAAGGTCATGGCCATCAATTCGGCCGTGGAGGTGGACCTCACGGGGCAGGTGTGCGCCGACTCGGTCGGAATGCGCATCATCTCGGGCGTGGGCGGCCAGCACGATTTCATGTACGGCGGGGCGCTGTCCGAAGGCGGCAAGACCTTCATCGCCATCCCCTCGACCACACCCAAGGGCGAATCGAAGATCAGGGCGCTGCTGTCGCCCGGCGCGGGCGTCGTCACGACGCGCCACATGGTCCAGCACGTCGTCACCGAATACGGCGTGGCGCACCTGCGGGGCCGCAACCTCGCAGAACGCGCCCGGGCGCTGATAGCCGTGGCGCACCCCTCGGTCCGCGAGGAGCTGGAACGCGCCGCAGCCGAACGCTTCGGCTATTCGTTCCTGCGCCTCAAAGCATAAACCCCCGCCCGGTCCCCGAAAAGACCGGGCGGGCCTTTTTACCGATAGGCAGATATTCCGCAATCACCTCTTTTTCGCCCCCGACGGCCGCCGCACGACCGGCGTGATCCGTCATGCGCCCGGGGAACCGGGAACCGCCCCCGCGAAGCGGCTGCGGCCCGAAGGCTCGGAACACGCGGTGGCCGTCCGGGACACAGATGCGCCATAACAGCCGCGAATACGCCGGCGTCCCGCTCGACAACCCGATCTTCAACCGCCGGGCCGCGCGCAACGACATCAGCAAGGCGCAGCTCGCCGTGCGCAGCCAGCAGCTCGCCGTCACCCAAACCGTGCAGGCCAAATACGAGTTCGTTTTCCGTCGAAGATTCCCGATTTCCACCGCGGGAAGCCGTTGCAACTCTGAAAACGGGAGATTCTGATAAACGAATTCAAACAAAAAGGGTGACCTAAAACGGTCACCCTCGCTGCTACCCGGAACATCAAGTTCCTGAATAATCCGGGCGGCTGCCGGATTGGATCCCGGACCTTCTCCGGCAGAAAAGTCCTTCGTGCGTCACTGATGATCTGTGTTTATCCCAGCAATACAAAAGTAGACAAATTATCCCAACCCACAATAGGTAGAGCGTTTTTGTAATAAGGCTCGACCAAAATGTCATACCCCGAAAAGGCAAAATAATACGCCCGGACGCATACGGACCACTTTTCGTTCTGCAAAAAAGCGGCAATCCGGAAAATTTGACCTACTTTTGCAACGGTTTCAACAGTTGAAGGAATGGAATGGCTTAAAGAATTGTTCGTCGAGCACTCGGCTTTGCAGGCCGTCGTGGTGGTTTCGCTCATCTCGACGATCGGTATCGGACTGGGAAAGATCCGCTTTTTCGGAATCTCGCTCGGAACGGCCTTCATCTTCTTCGTGGGCATTCTGGCCGGGCATTTCGGGCTTTCGCTCGACCCGGCGATGCTGACCTATGCCGAGAGTTTCGGACTGGTGATCTTCGTCTACGCCCTCGGCCTTCAGGTGGGGCCGGGCTTCTTCAGTTCGATGCGCGCCGACGGACTGCGGCTCGTCTCGCCCGCCATCGCCATCGTGCTGCTCGGAACGGCCCTGGCCATGGCGATGAGCTACGCCTTCGGAGTCTCGATGCCCGACATGTCGGGCATTCTGTGCGGCGCGACGACCAACACCCCGGCGCTGGGCGCCGCGCAGCAGACACTGCAACAAATGGGCATCGACGCCAACGGAGCGGCGTTGAGCTGCGCCGTGGCCTACCCGCTGGGCGTCGTAGGCGTAATTCTGGCCGTGGTCTTCCTGCGCAAGCTCTTCGTGCGTCCCTGCGACATGCCGGGACCCGACGCCGAACACCGCAAGAACGTCTTCATTGCCAGCTACCACCTCACCAATCCCGCGGTCTTCGGCAAGAGCGTCCACGAAATCGCGACGCAGAGCCACCACCATTTCGTCATTTCGCGCCTGTGGCGCGACGGGCGGGTTTCGATCCCCACCTCGGACAAAACCCTACAGGAGAACGACCTGATCCTGGTCATCACCACGCCCGGCGAGGCCGACGCCCTGCGGCTGATCTTCGGCGAGCAGGAGACCAAGGACTGGAACACGGAAAACATCGACTGGAACTCCGTCGACAGCCAGCTCATCTCGCAGCGCATCCTCGTGACACGCCCCGAAATCAACGGCAAGAAACTCTCGCAATTGCGCCTGCGGAACACCTACGGCATCAACATCAGCCGCGTGTACCGCTCGGGCGTGCAACTGCTGGCCACCCCCGACCTGCGTTTGCAGCTGGGCGACCGTCTGACCGTGGTGGGCGAAGCGGAGGCGATCCGCAACGTCGAGAAAATCCTCGGCAACGCCGTCAAGAGCCTCAACGAACCCAACCTCGCGGCGGTGTTCATCGGCCTGATCCTCGGCCTCACGCTGGGAAGCATTCCCGTGGCGATCCCCGGGATTTCGATTCCCGTGAAACTGGGACTCGCAGGCGGCCCGATCATCGTCGGCATCCTGATCGGCACGTTCGGCCCCCGGCTCCACATGATCACCTACACCACCCAGAGCGCCAACCTGATGCTGCGCGCACTGGGCCTTTCGATGTACCTCGCATGCCTCGGGCTGGATGCCGGAACCCACTTCTTCGAGACCGTCATGCGCCCCGAGGGGGCCTTGTGGCTCGGCATCGGATTCGCCCTGACGTTCGTGCCGGTGGTGCTGGTGGGGCTGTTCGCCCTGCGGGTGCTGAAGGTCGACTTCGGATCGGTCTCGGGACTGCTGTGCGGCAGCATGGCCAACCCGATGGCGCTCAACTACGTGAACGACACGATCGAAGGCGACAACCCCTCCGTATCCTACGCCACGGTCTATCCCGTGTGCATGTTCCTGCGCGTGATCATCATTCAGGTGATGCTGATGCTGGTGCTTTAGCCTCCTCCGGGGCGGGCTGTTCCGCCTGCGGCCTTTGCGGGGCGGCCGGCCGGGATGCATGCAGGGGCGGCGCATTTTGCGGGGCGGCCTGTGAGGAGGCCTGCGGTGACGCCTGCGGGGGTGTCTGCGAGGGTGTCTGCGCGTTTGGAAAAAAGGCATTGCGCAGCGAGGCGACGTCCTCCCCCGACGGATTCTGAAAAACCCGCAACCCGAATTCGGGAATCACGGCCAGCACATGATCGAAGACATCCGACTGAATCCCCTCGTAATCCACCCACACGACCGTATCGGTAAAGAAATAGAGCTGCATCGGAAGCCCCGTTTCGGTGGGCTGCAACTGCCGCACCATCAGCGTCATATCCTTGTTCACCGGAACCTCGTTCCGGAGGTAGCGGACCAGATAGGCCCGGAAAACCCCGAGGTTGGTCTGATGCAGGCCGTTGATCCGCCGTTCCCCGGAGCCGATGCCGTGCGCGGCGTTGTACTCCTCGACGCGCCGTTCGGTCTGATCGACGTAGTCGCGGATCAGGTCGATCGTACGGTAGTGGTCCAGCATCTCGGGGGTGCAGAAACGCACGCTCGTCATGTCGATCGCCACGGAGCGCATCACGCGCCGCCCGCCCGAAAGCTGCATGGCGTGCCAGTTGGTGAACGAATCGGTCGTCAGCAGGTAGGGCGGCAGCATGACGAGCGTGTTGTCCCAATTGCGGATCTTGACCGTCGTGAGCGACACCTCCTCGACGTTGCCGTCGGCCCCGTACTTGGGGATCGAAATCCAGTCTCCGACCTTGAGCATGTCGTTGGCCGCGAGCTGAATGCCCGAAACGAAGCCGAGGATGCTGTCACGGAAAATCAGCATCAGCACGGCCGCCGAGGCGCCCAGTCCCGTCAGCAGGATGGCGGGCGACTTGTCGAGCAGGATCGAAACAATCAGAATCGTGCAGATCAGCAGCGCAATGCCCTGCGCCGTCTGCCGCAGGCCCTTGATGGGTTTGTTCTGCCAGGCGGGACGCGCCGCAGCGATGTGGAAGGCGGCATAGAGCAGGGCGTTGACGAAGCGGAAAACCGAAAAGACGATATAGGCCTCCATGAACCGCAGGACGATGACGCGCCCGGTGGATTTCTCCTCGAAGACCACCGGGAGCACGACGGCCAGCAGAATGGCGCTCAAAATATGGCACATGCGCCGGAGAACCGGAACGCTGAAAAGCGTGTCGTCCCACTTGGCCCGGGTGCGCTCCACGAGTTTCCGCACCCCGTGTACGATGCCCAGTTGCAGCAGCAGGTCGAAAACCACGGCGGCCAGCACCACGAGCACGAAAGCCGCCCAGCGGTCGAGCGCATCGCCGGTGGCCGAAGTCAGGCCCAGCCATTCGAGCAGGGCGTGCGTCCAACGTTTCAGAAGTGTCTGCATACCCGTACCCGCATCAACTTTCGGGCCTCAACCGCAGCGGCGGCCGAAAAACCGGAAACGACGCCGGCGCGGACAACGGAATCACCCGAGAATCAATCCGGCTTCGCCTTCGAAGTTGGGTGTGAAAACACCCTGTCCGAGGTTTTCGCGGATTTCGTCCGGGGACCAGAAACGCCCGCCGTCAAGCTCCCCGCTCGGACGGACCTCGCCGTCGTAGACCGTGCGGAAGACATGGACCAGTTCGTATTCGCGTTCCGAGCGGAACGGATAGACCGCAACCGCCCCGGGCACGAAATCCGTGATGCCCAGCTCCTCGCGCACCTCGCGCCGCAGGGCTTCGGCGATCGTCTCGCCGTAGTCCACATGGCCGCCCACGGCCGTGTCCCACCGTCCGGGCTGAATGTCCTTCCAGGCGGGGCGTTTCTGCAAATAGAGTTCGCCGCGCGAATTGAAAACATGGAGGTGCACCACCGGGTGCAGGAGCATCGACCCGCCGTGGCACTCGCCGCGCGTGGCTTTGCCGACGACGTTCCCCGCCGCGTCGACCACGGGAAAGATCTCTTCGCTGTTATCGCTGTTCATGCCGGGGATATTTACGGATGTAGATCATGGCGGCCGTCATCCCCAGCAGCACGAAAGCCGCGCCGGGAAGCGCCGTATATTCATAGCCAAGCCCGTGCCCGATCGGCAGGCCGCCGACGTAGGCCCCCCAGGGCGTTGCCCAGGTTGAAAGCCACCTGCACGAGCGCCGCGCCGAGCATCTCGCCGCCGCGCGAATTTTCGAGGATCAGCAGTTGCTGGGGCGACGATACGCAGAAGAGGCAGGCCGTAGTCAGACACATCAGCGCTAGCGAAAGATAGCGGACATGCGCCCCGAAAAAGATGCCGACGAGCGCCAGACAGGCCATGCCGAGCGTGAAGCGCACAACCCGCTCGGGCGTGAACCGGTCGGCATAGTGACCGCCGACGATATTGCCCGCAAACATGCCGAAACCGGCCAGCATGACGATCAGCGTCAGGTCCTCGGAACGGAACCCCGAGGTGTGGACCATCAGCGGGCTGACGTAGCTGTACCAACAGAAGATGCCGCCGTTGCCCAGCATCACCGACGCCAGCACCAGCCACGGAGCGGCGCTTTTCAGAAACCGGAACTGCCCCTTCATCCCCGTATCGGGCAGCGCGGGCAGAGCCGGAACCCACAATTTCACGAGCAGCATGGCCACGGCTCCCCACACGGCGACGATCCCGAACGTGGCGCGCCACGTCACGACGCCGCTGATATAGGTTCCCAGCGGCACGCCGAAGAGGTTGGCGACGGTCATGCCCACGACCATGATCGACACGGCCTCGGCCCGCCGGCCCTTGTCGGCGACGCGCTCGGCGACGATCGACCCCACGCCGAAGAAGGCCCCGTGGGGAAGCCCCGAGACGAAACGCATGGCCAGCAGGGTCCAGTAGTTCGGCGAAAGCGCCGCACAGGCGTTACCGAGAATGATCAGGCCCGTGAGGGCCAGCAGGATGTGTTTCAGCGGCCGCGTGCGGGCCACCAGCACCGTGAGGGGCGCCCCGAAGCAGACGCCCAGCGCATAGGCGGAGATCAGGTGCCCCGCTTCGGGGATCGAGACGCCGAGGCTGCGGGCGATGTCGGGCAGAATGCCCATCATCACGAACTCCGCCATACCGAGCGCCAACGTCCCGAATGCCAGGGCGATCAGACTTTTCTTCATGGGAAAACAGACATTAACGGCTAACCGGCTGCAAAAATAGCACAAAAAAGGTGAAAAGTTTTTGCATCTTTTCACCTTTTTCCAATTTTTCAGAGCTTGGGTCCCGACTCCCGAGGCTGGCCCACCTCGAAGCCCAGCGCCCGCATCCACTCCACGGTGGCGGCATCGACCTGATCGTTGCGGTCGGCCCAGCGGCGCTCCTCGATCAGCTGCTTCTTGCGCTCCTCGAGGGCTTTCAGAAGCGGGAAATCCGGATGTGCGAGATGCCTCTTCTCCTCGCGCTGCGAGGGCCGGACCCTGCGGTCGAAAACCGCCCCCTGCGTCGGACGCCGCGCGCCCTCCCACTTGAACCCCTTGAGGTAAAGCTCCTGATCGGCGGGAATCTTGTCCATCGGATAGATGTTCCAGTCGGGGTCCTTGCGGTAGACGATCGTCACGACCTGTTTGTCCTCGATATAGAACGAACAGTCGCCGCTCTCGATGACGCCCATGCCCGTGATCTGGGGCGGCTCGCCGTCCTGCATGTAGTAGATCGTCTGGGCATTGCCGTTCACGTCGTTGCGGTAGATCTGATTGTCGCGGAACCACGCCGTCATCTGCTTGCCCGCCACCTGGTTGTAATGGACCGTGTCGAGCTGGGAGACCATCATCGGAGTGCCGATGAACTCGGCGCGCGTGATCTGCTGGTTCTCGGTGAATATGTCCATCACGTCGGAGGTGATCTGGTTACCCTGGTTCCACAGCACGGGATTGATGTAGAGGTGGATCGTCGAATCGGTGCTGATGGCCGTCATCGAGTCGCATACGGCCTGGAAATCGGAACGGAAAATGCGCACATTGCGGAAACCCTTCATCAGGCGGTAAACCGAGTCGGCGGAGTCGGTGAGCGAATCGACCGAGTCGGCCGGAATCCGCATCGCCAGCGAGTCGGCGGCCAGCGAATCGGCCATCTGCAACAGCAGCGAATCCATCTCCCGGTCGTTGCGGGCGATCAGCGAGTCGATCTCGCGCAGGGCCGTGGAATCGACCGGAATCACCTTGCCTTTGCGGGCGGCGCGGGCCTGACGGGCGCGGAGTTTCGACTCGGCCTTGAGTTTGCGCGCAGCGAGGCGCCGCTCCTCCCGCTCCTTCTGCGCCAGCAGTTTGGCCGTCGTCTTATCCTGGCGTTTTTTGGCGATCTCCTCCAGTTTTTCCTTCCGGGCCTTGGCGGCAGCGGCTTTTTGGGCCGCCTTCAACTTGGCGGCCTGCTCCTTGAGGTAGGCTTTCCGGGCATCGCCGACCAGCGTGTCGAGCGGATCGACGGCCGGAACGGCCAGCGAATCCGGGACGGAAACGCCCAGCAGCGAATCGGGGACCTCCCGCCGGGCCAGCGAATCCGGCCCTGCGGCGTCTTCCGGCGAACCGGGACCGACGGCCGGAACGCGGGGACTTCCGAGCGAATCCGCCGCAGGACGGCCTTCGGGAAGCTCCCCGGCCGGGTGGTGCGGCGTCCCGAGAAGGGCGGAATCGGTTTTCAGACGCGCCAGCGAATCGGCTTTGGCCGCAGCGGCGGCCCGGCGCAGTGCGTTTTCATTGATCGTGAAGAGGTACATCGAATCGGCGCGCATGAAAAGCGAGTCGCCCTGCGAAAGGTCGTAACTCACCACCGCGGGCCGGCGCGTGAGGAACGCATTTCCCGGCTCCTTCCAGTACTCGCCGTAGTCGCCGAAGGCGATCACCTTGTGTTCGGCGTCGTCCAGCTGCAAATCACGCCGCAGGATCACATGGTCCTCGGCGCGGTAGTAATGGAGGCTGTCGCTCCAGATCTCCTGCTTTTCAGTCAGGATATAGCCGTTGCGCGTCACGATGTAGAGCGTATCGGCCTTGTCGTAGGAACCGCGGTCGGCATAGAGGTAGTCGCCGTCCTTGTTCCAGATGTTGGTGCGGTCGAAGAAAAAGGCGTTGTCGGTAGCCATGTTGTAAACCACCGAATCGCCCTTGAGTTCGTATTCGTCGTTGCGCATTTCGACGCGGTCGACGGCGATCAGCTCCTTCGTGTCGGCATAATAGTAGCCGCGGACCGATTCGAGCAGGTTCTCGCGGTTGAGCATCACCCCGCCGTCGGCGAATTCGCCGATGTTCTTCTTCGTGTTGAACAGGAATTTATAGGTGTAGAGCGTGGCGTCGCCGTCGACGACCTTGACGATGTCGGAGTAGACCCGCGCCTCGTTCAGCTCGCCGTCGTACTCGGCCCGGTCACCGTAAATGTAGGTCGTATTCTTGTTGATGAGCACGTTGCCGAAGAACTCGATGCGCATGTCCGAGTAACGCACGGCCGAGTCGCACGTGATGACGGCGCCGTTGTGCTGTGCGGCGAAGTTCCCCACCAGGAAAACCACCGAATCGCCCGGGGCGATGGGGCCCATCAGGTCCGACTTGAGGTCGATGAGCTTTTTCTCGCCCTCCGGCTCCGGCGCCTGCATACCGCTGCGCGCCGCAACCACGGCGGCGGCCAGCACCACTACGGCTATGGACAAGAGCCTGCGCACGGCCTATTTCACCCAGTGTTTGTTCTCGAACTCCCCGTTGCGGAATTCGGGCGAGATGTAGACGTACATGCCGTCGATCTTCTTCGAAAGCCACTCCTTGAAGACCCGCTCCTGCTTGTCCTGCAAGGCCATCTCTTCGAGCCGCAGGTAGTCCTCGTTGAGCGAAGCCGTATGCGTGGGGATCACCTCAACCAGCTTGACGATCTTGGCCATCTGGTTGCCGAGCATGTCTTCGGTGAGGTAGGCCTCCGAAATCTCGCCGGGTTTGAGCCGGTTCAGGGCGTTGTAATCATCGAGGCTCTTGAAGCGGCCAAAGTCCTCCTTGAGGAATTTCGTGACGGTCAGCTTGGCGTCGAAGGCGTTGAAACGCTCCAGGATGTCGTGGTTCGAGACGATGCCGCCGTTCATCTTCGACTGCGCGTCGTCCGAATAGAGCAGCGCAGCCCTCTCGAAGGTGATCGAATCCTTGCGGATCACCTTCACCAGACTGTCGAGCGTATTGAGCGAACCGCCCAGCTCCTCGGTCGTGTAGACCGGACGCAGCAGGATGTGGCGGAAATGATAGAGCCGGCCGCGCTTGTCCAGAAGCTGGATGATGTGGAAGCCGAACTGCGACTCGACCACCTCGGAAATCTGGCCGGGGCGCATCTTCTCCAGCGCCGCGCCGAATGCGGGGTCGAGCTGTTCGAGCGTCGAGGGGTCCATCTCGCCGCCGCGCATCATCGTGCCGGGGTCCTGCGAATACATGCGGGCGAGGTTTTCGAACTTGGCCTTGCCCGTGATCACGCGTTCGCGCATGTCGATCAGCCGTTCGCGCGTACGCTGCTTGGCGGCGGTCATCGACTTGGGAAACTTGGTGATCTGCGCATAGACATACTGGTCGGCGACGAGCGGCAGGCTGTCCTTCGAGATCGACTTGTAGAAACGCTCCACCTCGCCCGGAATCACCGACACCTTGTCGACCACCTCGGTCTGCATGGAGTTGGCATAGGCCTGCTCCTCGTAACGCTGGCGCATGATCTCGCGGATGTTGAAGATCGGCATGTGGTGCTTGGCTTCGAGCTGGGGGATCGAGCCTTCGGCCTCGACCATCTGCTGCACCTGCTCCTCGACGCGCGCCATGATGTCGGCGTCGTTGACCTTCACCGAGTCGATCTGGGCCTGGTTGTAGAGCAGCTTCTGGGTCATCAGCGCTTCGAGCGCCTCGTTCATCGGGTCGCGGTCGGAAGTGTAACCCTCCTGACGGCGCTGTTCCGTCAGCTGGCGCGCATAGTCGTCCACCTCGGAGTAGAGGATCGACGATCCGCCCACCACGGCCACCACCTTGTCGAGCATCACCTGTCGTTTCTGCGCAAGGGCGCCTGCGAACAACAGGGCGAGCGCCGCGGCCATCATAGCTTTTTTCAACATCTTGGTTTCGTTTATCGTTTTATTTTTATTCGTCTTTCTTCGGTTTCTCGTCGGCGAAAATCTTCACCTCGCCCATCTCCGCGGCCCGGGCGCAAAGCTCCTCCTCGTGCGCGCGGATGATCTCGCCCTTGCGCTGGTTGAACAGGATGCGGCGAATCGTTCCGCGCAGCCGTTCGAGCGGAATCGGCTCGCCCTCGCGCAGCACCGCATCAATCTGGAAATAATAGTGCGCATGGCTGTCGCGCATCTCCTGCACGGCAGCAGTCGCCAGCACCGAATCGTAGCTCTGCGAACGCAGCGTCGGGAGGTAGCTCAAGAACTCCGGGAAATCAATCCACTGGTCGCGGAAATCGTCCACCGTGAAATCGTTCTTCTCGCAGATGTCCCTGAAATCCTGCTGCTGCGCCTCCGACCTGGCCCCCATCAGCGTCTTGAGCTTCGCGGCCTGCCGGTACCCCTCGCCGAAACGGACGATGCGCCCCTTGACGATCGTGCGGTCGAGTTTGAAATCGGCCTTGTGAGCGTTGTAGTAGGCCGCAATCTCGTCGGCGGTGAACACCGTGTCGATCGAACGGTCGACGTAATGCTGGTCCAGCTGGCGGATCAGCAGCGCCTGGCGGTACTCCTCCACCATCTTGTCGATGTCGCCCGCCGAAGAGGAAAAGAGCGTCTCCGCCTCCTGGAGCTTGAGCTGCTTGAGCACCCAGCGGTCGATGTAAACCTTCATAAAGGCCGCGCTGTCGTCGCCCGAAAGCCCCTGCGGGACCACCGACCGCACGTCGCCCAGCCGCAGGTCCTTGCCGCCGGCCCGCGCAATGGTCGTGTCGCCGGCAAAATAACGCGGCAGCTCCCGGCATCCCGCCAGCAGCAGCACACCCGCCGCGACCGCTATTTTCGCTCGCAAATTCATATTCCGAAGGGCAAAGATACGTTTTTTACTTGTAAGTAACGCAGTGCGGAGCCGGATTATTACGCCGCAGACGGATTTTTCTCCGCCTCCTTCATGCGCCGCAGCGTGCGCAGCATCATATAGCCCGACACGGCGGAGAGCGCCAGCGCCGCGATGTAAATCAGCACGTAAAGCGTCCGGCTGCCCACCAGGTCGATCAGCAGCGCATTGCCGTGCCCGGTGGCCAGCGCCAGATAGGCCACGGCGTTGTTCAGCGCATGGAGGATCATCACCGACCACAGCGAATCGGTCGCCAGGTAAACGTAGCCGAGCACCAGGCCGATGACCGTGGCGTTGATCACCTGCACGGGCTGGCCGTGGAGCACGCCGAAGAAAAGCGACGAGACGAGCCATGCGGTCGTCACGCCGAACTTACCGCGCAGCGACCCCAGCACGACGCCGCGGCAGATCAGCTCCTCGAAGATCGGAGCGAAGATCACCAGCGAAAGGATGGTCCAGAATCCGCGGCCCACTTCGAGCGACAGTTCGGGCATCAGCCGCAGCAGCGGTTCGAGCACCACGCCGACGGCGAACATCAGCACGAAGGCCCACAGCAACAGCGCGGGATTCAGCCCCCGGGCCGAGAAACGCGCCCACGGACCGCTGCCGCCGCGCGCGCGGCGGTAGTAGAGGATGCCGGCAAGCGTGATCGACATCGAGCAGAAATAGAGCGCCGCCATCACCTTGCCCAGCGCAGCCGGCTCCAGCGATTTGAAATCAAGCCCGTGCCCGGCGAAAAGCAGGAAGACCATCGCTGCGGTCCCCACGACGATCTGCGCCCCGAAGGCGATACCCAGCATGGCGAACAGGTCGCCCACGGTCGGGAATTTCCGGCGGCCCGGACGCAGCTCCGCCGCCGGGACTGCGGCCGGCTGTCCCGAAGCTGCGGACTCCGCCGCGGAAGCCGGCGATTTTTTTTCTTCCATAGTATCGTATAGCTATCAATTCATTCCGACCGTAAAGATAAGCATTTTTCCGCTACGGTTATGGATTTCCATTTAATTTCACTAAATTTGCCTGCTTATAAACCGAATTCAAACATGGCAAAGGTAATCGCATTGGCCAATCAGAAAGGCGGCGTGGGCAAGACCACGACAGCTATCAATTTAGCGGCTTCGCTGGCCCTGCTGGGCAAGAAAGTCCTGTTGCTGGACGCCGATCCGCAGGCGAACGCCACCTCGGGGCTGGGCTTCGACATCAACCTCGAAGGCATCTACGAGTGCATCGCCGGACAGAAACAGGCCGACGAAGTGCTTCTCCAAAGTCCCGACGTGAAAAACCTCTGGGTGCTGCCCTCGTCGATCGACCTGGTGGCCGCCGACACCGAACTGCCGAAGATGGAAAACGCCCACCACGTGATGAAACGCATCGTCGACTCGGTGCGCGGAAAGTTCGACTACATCTTCATCGACTGCTCGCCGTCGCTGGGCTACACCACGGTCAACATCCTCACGGCCGCCGACACGGTGCTGATCCCCGTGCAGTGCGAATACCTCGCCCTGGAAGGGCTTTCCAAACTGCTCAACACCATCCGCAAGGTCAAGGGCGGACTGAACCCCGGCCTCGACATCGAGGGCTTCCTGCTGACGATGTACATGCGCAACCGCCTGAACAACCAGGTGGTGAGCGAGGTCCGCGAGCACTTCGGCCCCCTGGCCTACGACACAATAATCCAGCGCAATATCCGTTTGGGAGAAGCGCCCTCGCACGGAAAACCCGTGATGCTCTACGACGCCGGGGCCGTCGGCTCGGAAAACTACCTGGCCCTGGCCCGGGAATTTCTGAAACGCAACCGCAAACGCAGCAAATAAACGAATACCGATATGAAACAGAAGGGATTAGGACGCGGACTCGACGCCATTTTCGGCAGCGATCCCGTGGATGCCAAGCTCAAACCGATGAGTCAGATGGCAGAAATCGAAATCGCCGACATCATACCCAACCCCACGCAGCCGCGCACGCAGTTCGACGAGGAGGCTCTGGACGAACTGGCCGACTCGATCCGCCAGCTGGGCGTCATCCAGCCCGTGACGGTGAAAAGGGCGACGGAGGCAAATACGTCATCATCAGCGGCGAACGCCGCTGGCGGGGCCGCGCAGCGGGCCGACCTGAAGACCCTCCCGGCCTATATCCGCGAGGTGGACGACGAGAACCTGCACGCCATGGCCCTCGTGGAGAACATCCAGCGGCAGGACCTCAACGCCATCGAAATCGCGCTGGGCATGCAGCGCCTGATCGACGAGTGCAACCTCACGCAGGACGCCCTGTCGGAGAAGGTGGGCAAGAAGCGTTCGTCGGTGTCGAACTACCTGCGCCTGCTGAAACTCCCCGACGAGGTGCAGCTCGCCCTCAAGGAGGGGCTGATCTCGATGGGACACGCCAAAGCCATCGCCGGGGCGCCCGCCGACCAGCAGCTGCGCGTGCTGAAAAGGTGCATCAAGAAAGGCCTCTCGGTCCGCCAGGTCGAGGAGCTGGTCCGCTCTCTCTCCGAAGCCCCGGGCAAAGAGGCACAGAATGTGGAGGACGAAGAGTATCCCGAAAGCTACCTGAAACTGGTCGAGCAGCTCGAAAAGTTCTTTTCGCAGGAAATTTCGATCAAACGCGCGAAAAACGGCGGCGGCAAAATCGTCATCGGCTTCACGGACGACAGGGACATCGAACAGTTCATCGAACGTTTTGCTAAACGCTCCTAATTAAAATATATGGTGACAATCCGGTTCAGACTCCTGCTCCTGGTCGCAGCCCTTTCGCTGGGACTGCCCGCCGGGGCGCAGCTCCACCGCGGCGCACGCACGGTCGTCCGCGGCGGACTGCTCGAAAAACCGGATTCGCTCAAGGGCCGGCGCGATTCGCTGCGCCTGGCGGGCCTCGTACGGCAGAGATCGACTCGATCGCCGCCGCCGAATACGCCGCCGACTCGGCGGCCGTCGCGGACCTGCGCTCCGACGACCTGCATTACCTCGACTCGCTGGCCCTGGCGCGCTTCGACGCCGCACAGCGGGGCGTGGACACCACGACCAAACGCAAGGTCTACAAAAAAGGCTGGTTTATGAGCGACTCGATGTCGCTCTCGAAGGTGTGCTGGATTTCGACCGTGGTCCCCGGCTACGGACAGATTTACAACAAACAGTACTGGAAACTGCCGATCCTCTACGGACTGGTGGGAACCGGACTGGGACTGTACATCCACGAAAACAAGACCTACAAGCCGCTCAAGCGCCAGTTCGAATCCTATACCGACGTGAACCTCTCGCGCACGCCCGAGCTGGACGCCCTCCAGTCCAAGATGATCCGCAGCAACACGCGGCGTCAGGTTTACCTGGGGATCACGATCGCCTCGTACATCTACTTCATCGGCGACGCGGCCGTGAGCTACTCGACCAACGACGTGTCGAGCGTCAAGAAGGCCACCACGCTGGCCTGCATCTTCCCCGGAGCGGGACAGATCTACAACAAAAGCTACTGGAAAGTGCCTTTCGTCATCGGCGGATTCGCCTCGATGATCTACTGCATCGACTGGAACAACCGCGGCTACCAACGTTTCAAAAAGGCCTACAATCTGTTGAGCGACTACGACCGCAATCCCGACAAATACCCCGACGGGCCGACCGACGAGTTCCACGGACGCTATTCGGCCTCGTTCATCCGCAACCTGCGCAACAACTACCGGCGCAACCGCGACCTCTGCATCATCCTCTCGGGTGCGCTGTACGTCCTGCAGATCGTCGATGCGCATGTCGACGCCCACCTCAAGGACTACGACATTTCGGACGACCTCTCGATGAACCTCGAACCGCTGGTCGACTACACCTACGTCCCCACCCTCGGGGGTAACCGCCCGGTGTTCGGCTTCAATTTGAGCCTGAAATTTTAGACGATGAAGAAACTCCTTACCATAGCGCTGCTCCTTGCCGTCGCCGCTTCGGCGTCGGCCCTCGACCGCAGCCCCCGCAAGAAGAAACGCGACAAGAAAGCCAAAACCGAAACCGTCGTCCCGGCGCCCGTTCCCGAGGCCGAACCGGTTCCCGTCCCCGAGCCGGAACCCGCCCCGGCCGAAGAACCCGTCGTCAACGACATGACGCTGGGATTCTCCCCCGAACAGACCGACTCGCTGCTGGCCGCATGGCGCGAACGCCAGCGGCAGGACGCGTTCAGCGAATTTTTCAAACAGTACATTCTGGAGGACTCCACCGAGGTGGCCGACAGCACGCCCGACTCGGTCTACTCCCGGCGGCTGCTCGACCTCGCGTCGCCGATCCAGTTCCCCTACAACAGCATCGTAAAGGGCTACATCAACCGCTACACCAACTCGCGCTACGGCACGATCAGCCGCATCCTCGGCATGTCGCAGTACTACTTCCCGATCATCGAGGAGGAGCTGCTCCGCGAAGGCCTTCCCGTCGAGCTGCGCGCGCTGCCGATCATCGAATCGGCGCTCTCCCCCACGGCGGTGTCGCCGATGGGCGCCGTCGGGCTGTGGCAGTTCATGCCCACGACCGGCAAGAGCTACGGACTCGAAATCAACTCGCTGGTCGACGAACGCCGCGACCCCTACCGCGCCACGCAGGCCGCCTGCCGCTACCTGAAAGACCTCTTCGCCATTTATAACGACTGGTCGCTGGCCATCGCCGCCTACAACTGCGGCCCGGGCAACGTCAACAAAGCGATCGCCCGCTCGGGAGGCAAGAACTTCTGGGAGATTTACGACTACCTGCCCCGCGAGACGCGCGGCTACGTGCCGGCCTTCATCGGTGCGTCGTACGCCTACGCCTACCACCGCCAGCACGGCATCGAGCCGACCGAAGCCCCGATTCCCCTTTCGGTGGACACCGTCCGGATCAACAAACTGATGCACCTGGGGCAGATCTCCTCGACGATCGACCTGCCGATCGAGACCCTGCGCCAGCTCAATCCGCAGTACAAACTCGACATCATCCCGGCCACGACCAAGCCCTACACGCTGGTCCTGCCGCAGCGGTATGTCATGCAATACATCGCTCACGAGCCTGAAATCCAAGCCAAAGACTCGATGTACCTCAAGGAGTACATCAACCCGGCCAACATCGACAAGAAACGCCAGGAGCGCAGCGGATCGGTCTACGTGGTCAAAAAGGGCGACACGCTGGGGGCCATCGCCCGCCGTTACCGCGTGACCACGGCGCAGATCATGCGCTGGAACAAGCTCAAGAGCGCCCACAAACTCCGCATCGGACAACGGCTCCGCATCGAAGGCAGGTAATGAACACCGATCACGATACCATCGTCGCCTCTGCAACCGCCGCCGGAGGGGCTATTGCCGTCATCCGCATCAGCGGCGGCGAAGCTTTCGCCGTCTGCGACCGGATATTCCGGGGCCGGCGGCCGCTCGCCGAGGCAGACGGCTACACGGTACATTACGGTACGATAGCCGAGGGCGACCGCGTGATCGACGACGTGCTGGCGGCCGTTTTCCGCGCCCCGCACTCCTACACGGGCGAAAACTCGGTCGAAATCTCGTGCCACGGCTCCTCCTACATCGTCTCGGAAATCCTCCGGCTGCTGATTGCCGCGGGAGGACGCATGGCCCAGCCGGGCGAATTCACCATCCGCGCCTACCTGGCCGGGAAACTCGACCTCTCGCAGGCCGAGGCCGTGGCCGACATGATCGCCTCGTCGTCACGCGCCGCGCACGCGCTGGCCTCGACGCAGATGCGCGGCGGATACTCCGAAGAGCTCGAATCGCTGCGCGAAAAACTGCTGAACCTCACCTCGCTGCTGGAACTGGAACTCGACTTCTCGGAGGAGGATGTGGAGTTCGCCGACCGTACGGCGCTGCGCGCGACGATGCAGCGCATCGCTGCGGAGATCGACCGCCTGCGCAGTTCGTTCGCACTGGGCAACGCCATCCGGGAGGGCGTCGCCGTGGCCATCGCCGGAGCGCCGAACGTCGGCAAATCGACGCTGCTCAACCGACTTCTGAACGAGGAGCGGGCCATGGTCTCGGAGATCGCCGGAACCACGCGCGACGTGATCGAGGAGTGCGCCAACATCGGCGGCGTGCTTTTCCGGTTCCTCGACACGGCCGGCATCCGCCCGACCGACGACCGGCTCGAACAAATGGGCATCCAGCGCACGATGTCGAGCATCGAACGGGCGCGGATCGTCATTCATATGGTCGACGCCTCGACGCTCACGGGTCCGGTTCCCGCCCCGGATTTTCCGCTCCGTCCCGGGCAGAAACTCCTGACCGTCGTCAACAAGACCGACAAGGCTCCGGCCGCATGGCGGCTTCCCGAAGGCGTTGTCGGCATTTCTGCCAAACACGGCGAGGGTATCGACGCCCTGTGCGACGCCCTGCGGGAGTCCGTCGACACCGAAGCGCTCTACCACGGTGATCCGGTCGTCTCGAACAGCCGCCATTACGAAGCGCTTTCGGCGGCCCGCGAAGCACTCGGCCAAGCCCTCGACGGTCTCGCCCACGGCCTTCCGACCGATCTTCTGAGCGAAGAAATCCGCCAGGTCATCACCCACCTCGGCGCCATCACGGGCCGCGGCGCCATCGCCCCCGACGAAATCCTGCAAAACATCTTTTCGAAATTCTGCATCGGCAAATAGCGGCTTGTAAACAACCATAACCAACTATAACCATTTAGAATAAAGTCACTGAATATCAGTGACTTTTGTTTTTATGTACTTTCCAGACCGTATTTGGAAGTAACGGTTTTTCTCCATATTTTCCTACCATATTTCTACCGCGGAGCAAATTCCACGCAAGCCGAAATATCACACCGACGCAGTAGTTGACGTGTGTTGACAGTGGTTTACATGTGTGGACAGTTGGGGAAATTAGAATTTATGAAAAACGACGGAAAATAGAGGGAAAATATGGAGGTAAAAAGGATTTGTCAATGGTGCGGAAAGCCCTTCATCGCCAAGAAAACGACGACCTGTTATTGCAGCCCGCAATGCTCGAAACGAGGTTACAAACACCGCATGATGGAACGGAAGATGGAGCTGCGTCATATGCAGGAGATGCAGGAATTGCGCTCGTCGCTGGAAAAGCAGGAATACTTCACTTTTTCGCAGGCTGCACGTCTGATGGGTGTAAGCCGCCAGTACATCTACAAACTGGTCAAGGAGGAGAAGCTCCGCGCATCGCGGCTCAGCGGGAAGATGTCGTTGATACGGAAAGCCGACATCGAACTCATGCTTAAAAGCAAACCTTATGAACGGCTGGTAGCAAAAAACGACTTTGACATCACCGAGTATTACACTGCCGAGGAGATTGCACAGAAATATAAGGTCAATGCCAAATGGGTGTGGACCTACACTCGGCAGCACAAGGTGCCGAAGGTGCGCATCCGCCAGTTCAACTATTACAGCAAGAAGCATATCGACGCCGCCTTTGCCAAATATGAGGTGGATTCCGACCTAACGGAGTGGTACACGCCCGAAGAGATTCAGGAAAAGTACGGCATGACCCGCATCGCCATCCGCTCGCACGTCTACCGCAACAACATCCCCTCCAAGAAGGAGCACGGGCAGATCTACTACTCGAAGCTGCACTTCGACCTCTCGAAGAACACCGCGGAGGAGAGCAAGGCCGAATACTACACCGTCAAGGAAGCGATGGAGCGGTTCAACCTCTCGCGCGACGCGGTGTACGGCGTGCTGCAGTTCCACCAGATCCCCCGCGAGAAGAACGGGCGCTTCGTCCGCTTCCTGAAAGTGGAGTTCGACCGCGTGATGGGAGTCAAAAAGTAGCCCCGATTCTAGTCCGCGGGAAATGATGCAAAATGATTTATCGCTGACGCTGGTCTGCATGTTCTCATTCCCAACATTTGCCGTAAAATCAGTATTAACCATAAAATTTTCATGTTATGCACGAATGTAAAACCGTAACACTGAGAACCCGCCCGCTCAAGGGACGGATGTTGTCTTTCTACCTGGATTATTATCCCGGCTACCGGGACAAGGAGACCATGAAGGTGATCCGCCACGAAACGCTGGGCATCTACCTCTATGCCGACCCGAAGAACAAGCGGGAGCAGAACTTCAACGAGGTGATGACCGAGAAGGCCGAGGCAATCCGCTGCCGCCGCTTCGAGTCGGTGGTCAACGAGCGCTACGACTTCTTCGACAAGTACAAGCTCAAGGCCGACTTCCTGGAGTATTTCCGTAATCAGCTCCGTAAACATGACCCAAAGTGGGAGTTTGTCTATCTCCATTTCAGCAACTTCGTGCATGGGAAATGTACTTTTGAGGAGCTCGACATTGATCTCTGCAACAAGTTCCGTGAGTACCTGTTGACGGCAAAGAAACTCAAGCGTAACGGACACATCACACGAAACTCCGCATCGGGATATTGGTCTACATTCAGGGGGCTCCTGAAAATTCTGTACCGTAACGGGCTGATAAAGACCAATGTCAATGATTTCCTGGACAAGATTGAAACGGAGGATGTGGTCAAGGATTATCTTTCAGTGGAAGAGCTCTACAAGCTGGCCGAAACGCCTTGCAAGAAGCCCGTGCTGAAGACGGCATCGCTCTTCTCCTGCATGACCAGCCTGCGCATCAGCGACATCCTCGCCCTCTGTTGGGAGGACATCGTGGACTACTCGGCCGGCGGCAAGTGCGTACACATCGTCACCCAAAAGAACCGTGCCGAGGACATCATCCCCATCAGCGAGGAGGCACTGGATCTGATCGGCTACAGCCCCGACAAGCGGGGAATGGTCTTCAAGGGGTTGCAGCGCTGCTGGACCCAGACCTACATGAAGGAGTGGATCCGCTCGGCGGGTATCACCAAGAACATCTCCTTCCACTCCTATCGCAGAACATTTGCGACGCTGCAGGCGGCGGCCGGGACAGACATCCGCACCATCCAGAGCATCATGGCGCACAAGAGTATTACCACCACCCAGCGGTATATCAAGGTAGTGGATGCCAACAAACGGGAAGCCAGCAAAAAAATCACCCTGATGCGGAAGAAGTGACGGGCGGTTTTCGGCCAGGTTTGACGGATAAAGTACGATTTTTGTTTAAAAATCGCACAAAAAGAGTGATAGTTAGCGTGACAGCTGTAACTATCACTCTTTTTTTTGTGACTATTCGGAATTACGATTATAACTTCACCTCCGTAACCATTACAAACAGTTGCGGATATGGCTAATACACTCCAAAAACGGGCTAAAAGAATAAGTCTGGTTCTAACCCTCGCGGCGGTCCTCTTTACCGCTGTCGACAACTACCTTTACCTATGCCACGACATCAACATCACGCCCGTGGCAACGCCCGTCATCATCATACTTGTGGTATCAATCGTTTTGTGCGGTGTGTTGCAACGGTACATCTACCGTTGGCTTATAAAATACTCGCTTTCCCCTTCCGCCAATCGGCAAAAGTTGAAGGCTGACAAAACAGAACGCACCCGGGCTGCTGTCACCGAGCAGGCCGAGAACCGCGCTGAGACAATAGGAATCGAGCCCGTCAAGGAAGCTACCGATGTAGAAGCGGGAATCACCGCCGGACCGCACCGCGATCCCTACATGGAAAGATACAACCAGTTGCTGGAGGAGATGAAACAGCAGGAGGCCCGACGCCACGCCGAACTCATGGAGGCCATCCGCGAATATGTGACCGTCGCAACCGCGCCCTTCCTGTCGCAGAAGGCCCTCGACACGCTCCTCACCAACATCGAGCAGATAGCCTGCGGCCGGACGTACTCCTGCCTGCCGCTGCGCTCCAACCCGGATCGCCCATTGCGGTCGCCGGAGTTGCGCCACCTGGCATGGAACATCGGCGAACGGCTCCACATCTTGCTCGAAGAGCGGGCCCGGTTCATCAAGCTGTCGTTCCCTCACGAACTCAACAACGCCACCGTCGAATACCTGCAGCGCAACCTGCGTGTCGCAGTCCCGAGCCATATTCCAATCGACATCCCCGACGAGGACGATTTCCGTTTCCATCTGGAGCTGATTGGCGGCTATCGGGGGAAATACCCCGCGCTGATGAAATCATAAGTTTCAATCACATTCGTTATACATTCTGACATTTAACCTACAACGAGATAAGAGCCAAACATCTTGAACCCAATTAAATAAATACTATTTCTTAACTCACAAAATATAAGACCAAATATAAAGACTGTACTACTATTAATGAAAGAAGCATTTTATCAGGCACAGTTAAATAGTAAAAGCATGATTCAATTGTAACACCTGATCAGATGTTTCATTATCATAAAACAGTACAATATTTTTTCTACCTGTAAGGGAACTGCGATATACGATGCCATCTATATGACAATTGTTCATAAATCTTATGTATTCGGTAAAAATCTGCGTAGGTACATACTCGATACCCAGATTCACTCCAACGGGTTTCGTTATCTCCGAATGGAAATTTTTTAGGAACTTGTACTCCATAAAATATTTTGGCATCCAGAATGATAAGTGCTCTGGAATCTGGAACAAATCTATAACTACCTGATCATTTTTTAGTTCAAACTCGCCTAAATCTATCACTGAATCTGGAGCGTAATTCCTGATTTCTTGTACCGCAGTATCTTTATCCAATGCACCATAAAACATAGATATTCCCGCAGCACTCATCCTATTTTCCTTGGCGGCTACAGTTGGAGGAGCTGTCAATTCCTTAAATGAAGTTCGTGGAATACCTGTATCGTTAGGACGCCCACGAAATACAAGCGTACCTTTAGAAAGTTTGGATGCAAGAATACTTCCACAAAGTTGGTTTATTTCCGTCAATACATCATCTTTCCACTCCTCCTGTCTCAAGAAATGCGGATCTTGAAAAAAAGTATAGCGCTTTTTATATTTGACCATTTCGGAGAAATTTTCCCACGCATATGATAACTCCTCGTCAATGTCTTCTGCAAAAACATCGATCTGTGTCCATTCTCCATCATTGAAACAAGACGCGATATCCCTATTTAGATCATCATCTAATGTACAAAGGTCATAACTATCCATCAATTCCTGTACATCCTCATATTTTTCTGCACTTTTGGGTATGACGTAAATTCCTGCACGGCAGAACCCTGGTATTTCATCATCTTCATCATCAAAATAAGATCCAGCTGAAGGTAAATTGGCATCTTCTAACAGGCACAATCGACGTCTCAATTTGTCTTCAATATATTCCATAAAACTGCTCATATCAAGCACCGGAATCGATAATTCCCCACAATATGAACATTTTCCTATATGACCATTCACCATAATGTAATCTTGAAGATATTTATCTTTAAAGTGAATGGAACAAACTTTTTTGTCACCTTTAAAAGGATGCATCGATCCCTCTGCTTCCCATTCAATCATCTTTGATTTTGCACGTCCCATATCAAAATTAATTTATTCTATATATAAAGTTAATATAACAAATCTATCTCTCAAATATTTATCTGAATTCATCTTCTCAAAGATTCCAATCGACATCCCCGACGAGGGCGATTTCCGCTTCCATCTGAAGCTGATCGGTGTCCATCGGAAAAAATGAACCCCTGCTGATGAAAAAATGATTCCCGTCAGCATTGGTCTGCGTGAATTCATTCCGTTGGTTTGCACCATGTTGAACCACATAAAAACAATGACGACATGGCAAAGGACCAACTTACATTCAACGACCTGCCGACGGTAGTCGGCGAGCTGTGCGACCGGATCGCAAGCATGGAGAACCTGCTCTCGGAGAACATCTCGCGGCAGAGCGCACCCCAGGAGAACACGCACGTCCCGATGACGGTGCAAGAGGCGTGCGAATACCTCCGGATGCCCCTTTCAACTTTCTACTACAAGGTCAAGAAGGACAACATCCCCGTCATCAAACAGGGCAAGCACCTCTACATCTATCGGGACGAACTGGACAAGTGGCTGGAATCGTCCCGCAAAACCCCGCCCGCGCAAAACTTCGAGGAGGAGAACGAGGCCATGGTCGCCTCGCACCGCCGCAAACCCACCCCCAAAAACTGGTAGGCAATGGAAACGACAGACAACCATACGCCAACACCGGAGGAATTGGCCCTCTGTATCGAAGAGTCGGCCGTGCGGGCAGCGGACGCCTGCGAGCAGTCGCCCGCCGTGCTGCGGGTGGACGGCTCCGTGATCGGGACACTGGGCAACTTCAGCGCCTCGATTGGGAAGGCCAAGAGCAAGAAAACCTTCAACGTCGCGGCCCTCACCGCGGCGGCCCTGACGAACGGCACGGTGCTGCACTACCGCGCCTCATTCCCCGAGGAGAAGCGGGGCATCCTCTACATCGACACCGAGCAGGGACGGCCCCACTGCCAGCAGGTACTGCGGCGCATCCTGCGGCTGGCGGGACTGCCCGAGGAGCGGGATCCCGACAACCTGGTGATGCTGACGCTGCGCAAATTTCCGCCCGACATGCGGCTGGCCATTGTTGACCATGCCATCGGCACTATTCCCCACCTCGGCCTGGTGATTATAGATGGCATCCGCGACCTGCTCTACGACATCAACTCGCCCAAGGAGGCGACCGACATCATCTCCCGTTTCATGCAGTGGACCGACGACCGTCAGATCCACATCCACACCATCCTGCACCAGAACAAGAATGATGAAAACGCACGCGGCCACATCGGCACGGAACTCAACAACAAGGCCGAGACCGTCATGCAGATTGAAGTGGACAAAGAGGAGCGGTCGATCAGCGTGGTGGAGGCAATACATATCCGCGACCGCGAGTTCGAGCCCTTCGCCTTCCGTATCAACAGCGAGACGCTGCCCGAGCTGGTGGAGCCCTACCAGCCGCGAAAGCGGGGCGCGGGGCGTCCAGCCAAGGGACCGTTCGACCCGGCACGCGACATTCCCGAGGATGTACACCGCGCGGCGTTGGATGCCGTTTTTGCGGAGGGCAGCATCGGCAGCTACCGCGAATACCAAGCACGGCTAAAAGAGGGCTATGAGCTGCAGGGCGTAAAGTTCGGGGGCAACCATGCAACCAAGGTCGCGGCTTTCCTACGGGAGCAGCAGATGGTCATACGGGAAGACAACGCCTACCGGCTCAACCCCGACCTCCGGATTTGATTCCGACTTTACTTTATTGCCGGGGTGTATATATAGAATAAAGCAGAACTGCCGGAGCACAGGGGCTGTTTTCCCCTTTCCTCTGTTTCAGGGAACTGGAACGGCGCCCTCCTCTGCTGCCGATACAGTTGCCAATCACCCTTGTATATCCGGTGCGGGTCGCTGTCCAAAGCCCGACACGAAGTGTTGCGAGATATGCCAAGGTATAACCTCACTCCGTTGCGGTTGTACATTGGCACTCTTGCCGGCTTCCATTTGTTGCCGATGCGCTGCTCGCAGGCTCGCACCTTTTCAACCATTATAACAGATGACTTTCATGGAACACGAAACGATAGAACAAAACAATGCTTCCAACGCGAAGAGAACGGTATTCATCGGGGCCAAGGTAACACCCCGGCAAAAGGAAGAGATCCGGGCGCGGGCCCAACAGTGCGGCATGACCGTGAGCAACTATCTGCTGGCACGGGCATACGGCTACACGCCCCGGGCAAGGCTCACCCGCAAGGAGGCAGCCCTGCTGCAGGAGCTGGACGGTTGTCGCTCCGACCTGGTCAAATACACCTCGGCGCTTCAGGGAATGTCCACAAGTCAGCGGCTCACTCTGTTCAACCAGGTTCCCTTCATGGCCGGATGGTTCCATAAGCTCCGGTCCATCACCAAGGCGGTCAGCGACTTTCTGACAGCCGTCCGTGAGCAGAACCGAGTCCCATCAGCCCCAAAATCAGAAGAAGAAAAATGATTGCAAAAGCCAAAGCCATATCTTACGGTATCAATGACCTTCGTTATATTACTGGCGAATCAAAACACAAGAAGCATCCGGAAAAAATATATCGGGTATTGGACAATCTGTTGCCCCCGGATCTGGACGCTATGGGGATATGGAACTCCATGCAGTTGACCTTTTCCCAGCATCGGCCGATAAAGAATTCCATAATCAGAATAGAGTTGAGTCCATCGCCTGAGCATACCAGTTTCTATGACATTGAGGACTGGCAAAAGCTCTGGCACGAGTTCGCTGAAGAGTTCGACAAACAAACGATTACCGGCAAGGACGGGAAAGTCCGTTCCAGCCCGACCAATCTGGCAAACAGCAAATACACGGTTTACCTGCACATGGAATCCAAAGGGAAAGTTCCCCATCTCCACGCCGCAATTTGCCGCTTTGATGAAAACGGGAACATCAACAATGACCATAACATTCATCTTCGGGCACAACGTGCAGCCGAGCGAGTTGCAGTGAAACGTGGCTGGAAGACTGCGGAAGAAATCCGAAGTCGCAACATTCCGGAAGTAAGCAGAGAGTGCATGGAGGTATTGAGAACCATGCCATCGTGGTCATGGGAAGAATACAAGAAGGCACTTGCCCGGAGAGGCTATTCCGTATATGAACGGAAAGATAAGAAAGATGTTCTCCGTGGATATGCGATCCTCAAAGGAAATACCAAATACAAGGCTTCTGAACTGGGAGTGGCCCGTAACCTGATGATTTCCAAACTTCCCCGAACCTGGCAAAAACTCCACTATCGGGAGAGGCTTGCCGCTCAGGTCAATACTTCTCAAATCCATAGGCCAGAACCTGTTCAAAGACCGGTTGCCGATATGGATTATACCCACTATCGTTCCGGCTCGGTGTCCTACACGCTTTCTTCCAATAGCGGAAGGGAACAGCGTTTCTATATCCCGGAGCGGGTACTTGACTATTTCAACGAAGAATTCGATTACCGGGAGGTTGCCAACAGCAGCAAGCTGACCGACATAGCCGTAGCTATCTTTGTCGGGATGCTTGAAACACCCGCCGTATCTACCGGAGGTGGTGGCGGAGGTTCGCAAAGCGATCTCCCCTGGCGGGACAAGGATGATGACGACCTGCAATGGGCCCGTCGTTGTGCCCGTGCTGCTACCCTCCTATTGGGCAAGAAACCAAGAACAGGATTAAGACGATAAGGTCATGAAACAAGCACACAAAAAGCGGTCGCCTCGTGCGACCGCCAATAGTCCGCCGGTCTTGGCGGATATGGGGAAATTACTTTATAAATCTGGACAATTTATAACCACCCATATCATTCTATTAATTTATCTATTCTCTCCTGTTCGAATTTGACAAACTCGGTTAACTCTTTGTTCAGTTCCATTTGTTGCTGTTGAATATGACGGGCTATTTCCGGCTGGAAAATGTTCAACATTTGTTTGGCTTTCTCCACAATAGTAGAGTTTTGATTAGTGATCTCAGATATAGCAGATTGATATTGAGGAGCAATTTTCAGACATCTATTTGCCATATCAGATATCATTTGGTTGATGGCCATTCCAATAAGAGGATTCGACAGTTCTGGGCTGTGAATCATTTGAAATAAAGCACTAACTGTGCTCGACCACAAGCCATAATCCTGGTCGATCTGTTGGAGTCGTTTCAATAAAGGTTTTGCCGATTCATAATTACCCAACCGATCCGTTTGTATCGTCAGATTCGTTTTGTTGTAATAATTATCTATCGTCAACGTTTCCAAGATCTGTCGATCCTCCTCAGTAAACTTGTTATTTACCAACTTAGACGAATATTCAAAAATATGAAAAGGATTCATATTGTGGCATATAGTCATAATATTGGCTATCATGTCATCCAATTTTTGCTGGGCTTGTTGCTGCCGAAGTAGTTTTATTTGGAGCTCCCTACTTTTTTTGTTCTGCCTAACTGAAGAATATATAGTGGCAAATGCGGCAACAGTCATCAAAAAAGATGTTATAGCGCTTATTGCCGTCCAATCTATCGTTCCGAGAGAGATATCCATATTGGAAAAAATTCGTTAACAGTTTTTAATGATATCTAATCTTGGCCTATTACTGTTTGCTACTCCTTCAACGTTACTTTGAGACCAAGCCCCAATGCCTCCGAAACTTTCTCGATAAAAGCCTTTTTCATTGGATTATTGCTGTGGGTAATCAGCAGCCATCCACCGCCTAATTCCTTTTGACTTCTGCCGTATTTCGTATCCCGACGATTCGAAATCACCGGGACCTTACAAAACTTCAGATTTTGCTCCTCAACCACCTTGCGAACCTTAGTCACACCAATCTTCTGCACAACCGTAACCAACGTTTCGGCAGCAGTCTTCTCCTCGATTATCGTCCCATCTGGAAAGATCACCGACATGTCTCTTGCAGGGCCTCTCTCAATTTTATCCTCCGAACTTGAATTACGGTTCTGATGCATCACTTCCGGATCGAGCACCATCTCCTTGGCATCCGTCAGTTCTGCGGCGAAATTACGCTTGCGACTGAGATGTACGCTTAGCGGCTGGTCAGGTACATAATCCACTACCAGCACAAGCTCCCGCTTCACCGGTTGCAATGCGGGTTCTATAGTCTTGCTCAGTACCGGAAGAATCTCTTTCTTGATAATCTCCTCCTCCAGTTCACTGGCCTTCTTTTCAAGATCTTCATTGACCGGAAGCCCCTCTTTACGCAGGGTCTCCATAGCTTTGTATAAATCGCTTAATCGAGACATAATATTTGAATATCCATTTGAGACACCTCATCAGAGTATCTCTATTTTCTTATTCTTGGAAAGGAGTTCTTCATATATGGCATATAATGAACTTTCTTTGTGCAACGAAACAAAAACGACTACATCTGCCTTGTTTGCAATATACCGATTACGGACCAATGCAGAGTCCCTGGTTTGGCGTGGCGTGTTACAGACCGAAATAACTTCCATCCTTCCCGATTCTATATACGCCTCATATTCTTTAGGGAGCTTTTTATATGGGGCCCGCGCCAAAACCATTTGGATGCGACACGTGCCTTTGAGCAGAAAATGCAGCACATCGCGTTCAAGCTGAGAACTGAAACCACTGGACACAATAACTTCCTGTCGACTAATTTCGGTTGCCCAATCATAACAACGCATAATCGACTGTGAAGATATTTTACTCGATGCTAGAAGTGCGATTGTCGTCATTCTCAATTAGGGTTTTGAGCAAGTCACCAGTAAATTGTTGAATCTTCACCAATACAATTAAAAACTTTATAACACGTTGTGATACCTCCTCTGCATTTATCGAAGATAACATCCTATAAACCTTTCGAGGATCTCGATCATAGTGGACCGCATAGTCTCGCATATCCTTATCAAGGTTTGGCGGCACGAATTCACGAAGTTGCGACGTTATTTCATCATAGTCCTGTCTATGTGATGGATTCACATCCACCGCCTTTTTGATTTGTTTCCCCCAAAAAGATTCTTTCTGTTTATCTTCGGTAAATCCATATAATTTTTTATACCCTTCTTGCATGACAATATTCGCTTTTGTCATAGCTTGTCGCTCCTCATAATTAGTTGTCGCCGACAGATATTGTCTATATGCAGCATACAAATCAAGAGCAATGTATTCTATCATCATCGTGGACTCGATTGTTGATTGCACCACAATGGTTGCGGGATCTTTCTGACTCTTGGAATCTATGCGCTCCAATATCCTCATAAATGAATCCAAGGTTCTTTCAAGCTCTTTGATATTAAATCCGTATAGGACAAATTGCCGTTTTGCGGTTTCTAATGATAACTTACTCATATTTCAGTCATTTAATTCATCGCCCATACGATATTTGATATCATAATTGATGATGAAGTCAAGCTCTTCGTCTGTAAAATTATAATATTGCGCTAAAATCTTATCAATCTCATCTATAGTAGATTTCGAGTATTTAATGTAAAAATACTGCTTTAACATAGTAAATGAACGACCCTTTTTTGAATAATGTCGCTCCTTTGTAAGACTATTCTTTTGATAATCATCCTGCAACTTTTCACCAATTGATACCAAATGTTTAAAATCATCTTTCGAAATAGAATTAACATCAATAGGTATATTAAAATCTCTACTATTAACTACTTGACAACTAGACCAAATTACATAATTCAAGAAAAATGTATTTGATGACAAGATAGCAATAACAGCATTTTTTAGATTATTATTATCAAAGTAAATGGGCTTCATCTCCCCCGTTGCCTTGTCTACACCATCCTCTTTAAATATGGGAGCCTGATCCAATACTTTAAACCAATATAATACCGCTCGGAAATAATACAATCTGTAAGATGAGAATAGCCCAAATGTTTCAGGCAAAATATGACCATCTGCCATTAGATACATCTTATTAATAATTTGCGATGCAACTACAGATGGCATTTTCGGTATACTTCCGTCAATCATTACATCAGACACATTGGTATAATGTATAGTTGCAAAAAGAGAATCTCTATATTCATTATACCACCTATGATATATTGTGGCCATTACAACGGTTGACTCAGATGGTGCATTCAGTATTATAGCTAATAACATATTAGCTCCCTCAAATAACTTCGAAGGTCTCCAAGAATAATTACTTACCCAACATCTTTTGTGATCTGAAATAATACGCTGTACGGGAAGCATTTTATTTGCAGATATACAACTATTTGGGACAATCATGCCAAATCGGCCACCTCCATTAATCAAATAATGACTTCTTTCGATACAATATGCGTATAAATTTGCACAGGTCATTGTTTTATAAGACCGATCTATCGTATATTTGCCACTACCCTCTGTATATACGACATACGGAGGATTGCCAATAATCACATCAAAGCCTCCTTGGTCGTGCATAATCTGATAATACTCGGCTATCCAATGGAATGGCTGATGAGTTTTTTCCCATGCCTCAAATGAAGTTCCACCAGTCGCAGAAAACAACTGCCGATCAAGAAGATTCGTCAATCTTGTCAATCTTTCTTTTAATTCTATCTTTGCCGTTTTCACCGATTCCAGATCATCATGATCTGCCAATTGCTGTGTGCGGAATATATCATATGCTTTGCTTACTTTCTGCATCTCTGTTTCCACTCTTTCGCGGAACTCCTGCTGTGTAAACAAATCGGCACCCGAGCCTGCCACTATTTCATCCTCCGTAGCATATCCGACAAGCGTGTTACCGCAGCGGATATTAAAATCGATATCGGGCAGCGGATCAAGTCCAAGATTCGGTGCCCGTCGATCAACCTCAACCACGGCAACCATCTTCAGGAAAAGACGCAGTTTGGCTATCTCGGTTGCCTCATGCATAATATCCACACCGTAAAGGTTGCGCAGGATGATACTTTTGTAGATGAAGTACTGGATATTGGAACGATAGCGGTTTTGTATTTCACCCATCTCCTCCTTGAACAAATGCGGATTCTGCTGGCTCCACTCCATCATGCGATCGATACAAACCTCATACAAAGGCTCCAGAATATTCATTGCCGCAAAAGGAATGCACCCGAACCACAGGTAGGATCGAGGATAGTAATCTTCTGCAGCGCATGATAGAAACATCCGACAAATCTATGGTTGTCGGTCGTTGCAAGCAAATCGGCTACAAACGAACGAATATCCAGATTATAGGTGATAAAATCATTAATCTGAGTAATCTCACCTTCCGATATCTTATGCAGAACCGTATCGCACCGCTGAAGCCGATCAATAGTTTCACGCCATATTTCTGTAGGCAAGGCCCACGGTTCGGGAGTTTTGTTATTCCAATCCTTGCGCCGTTCCAGTAGATTCGGCGAGGTCGTATCGAGACCATCCGCAATGCCGGCTGGAATGCGCGATTTCCAATCGGAGGTGTATCCCTGTTTTACGGCATCGAAGATATATTTATCCCCGCTCGCCTTAAACGTTTGCCAGACGAAGCCCTGTGGAGAAAACATATTACCCATTTCCTGCGATGCGTTCTTAACCTTGTCCAGCAAAAATGGAAGGATGCAATTACGGCCAATATATTCGGTAATATCCTCCTTGGTATAGTAAGCACCCATTTGGGCTCTATCATTGATATACTGCTCAAAAATATAGCCCAGCACATCAGGATTGATATCCTTTCCGGTAGCAGATATACGGGTGTCAAGATGCCACCGCCACTTATCGAAGAACTCAAATAGGTGCTCGAATGCTTCGTCCGCAATATCAATATCGTGATAGTCTAACTCTATCTGATGGCGATCAAACATACCGCCATTCAGATATGGGATACGGCCATATATCGTCTCAAAATCACGGTTATGCGTAGGTGAGTTCAATCCATCCTGGAAAAGTTGCATCAGGAAACCCTGATAGAAAGATTTGAAAAACCGATTTTCTCCTCTCTCGTCCTGGCACCACTTCAACTTATCTCGTAAATAATTCACATTGCCATCGAGGAAGCCTTTTTTCTGAATAAAATAACAGAACATCAAGCGGTTCAGCATCACCGAAGTGTACCACTGCTTATTTCGGTTGTTTTTCAACTCGACGGCATCATCAATACCGGTAATAAACAGGGCAAAAGCGTTGTGCTCTTTTCTAAAACCGGCATAAAAATCTTTCGTAATCTTCTCGGAGTTGATAGCAAAAGTTCCTTGTACTCGTTCCTTTACATCGACGATAGTGGTATGTTCACTGTTCCCAAATGACAATCCATCAATCTTTGAGTAGACAAAATCTGCCTTATCCGCCGATTCATACTCAATCGTCACCAGATCTCGCTTCTCGACATTACGAACCGGAGCTACCCACTGATGATGTTCGGTTCCCCGCTTGATATAAATGGCGATATAGTCATTGGCTGACCGTCGCAACTTTGTATCTATGCGCTTACAGGTCGAAGTAGTCGGAATTTCATCTACCTCGCAAGTCAGAATCTGAAACCCATTACGTTCTGCGATACTGAATAGCTGGTAACTTATTCCATCAATATCAATCAACGGTAATTCTGCTTGACCGCGATAGTTATTCCACCCCATCTCCGTAATAAACAAATCACGGAACCGGGCTTCTTTTACCAATTCGATGAATGTATTCTTTCTCATAACTATTCAGCATATTTTAAGCCCATAGAGCAGATAATCGTATTCTCTTTGTTGGTGGATAGATCTTCCTCGACCCGACACAAAGAGCCGTTTTTTCTCATCTCCAGAACATATTCAACAATATCGTCGCTTGCGGTCTTACTGGAACTACGCATCATACGCCCCAACATGAATTTTGTACCTTCGAGTAAAGGATAATTGTATATTTCATCAATAGCCAGTTTCAATTGCTCCCGGTTCTCAGCACTGAAGAACAAGGTCGTAGGCTGATCATAATAATGTTCCAGCAGAGAGATTATTCGATATCGAGTACTGAAACGATTCCCCAGAATTCCTCCGGTTACCGTCTTACTCTGCGTTTTTATCTGTTCTACAGCTTTTTCTACCAATGCATGATGCTGGTCCAATGGACTTACAGGAAGTTCCTGAGAGCTACATGCCAATGCATTCAGGATTTTCTTCTGATTCTGAGTTACAAATTCACCATCTGCAGTAAGCCATGTCAGAATATCAAAATCATTAGCAGTACGTGCATACGTAATAACTCCTTCATCCAAACGATTATGAGTCGTCTTGGTTGAATAAATCATGTTTTGCAGGTTCGGTATAATCTGCTTTAATTCAGGCTTAGCATCAGTCGCAGATTTCCATATTTGATATGCCTGCGAAGAAAGATCGACCTCTGCATCATCGTCATCATCAAGGACACCGCTGCGCTCATTGAACATATCTCGAAGATTTTGTTCATTGCCTTCGAAGAATATTTCATCTGAACCAACAATATTTGCATTCTCATTAATGCGGGCATTCAAGCGACCTCTTAAATTTATAATCGCCTCAACTCCATCAGCCGGGAAGAACGAATAACAGTAAATCTTATCTGCCGACTGCCCAATACGATCCACACGACCTGCACGCTGAATTAACCTTATAATAGCCCAAGGCAAATCAAAATTAACTATGACATGGGAATCTTGAAGGTTCTGTCCTTCTGACAACACATCTGTAGCAATCAAAATACGATATTGCTCTTCTTGAGGCATATTTCCTTTTTCGTTACTAACAGGAGAAAACTTCTCGACCACAGTCGTAGGATTTTCCGTACTACCAGTAGCTATCCCAATAGCTCCAATGCCTCGTTTTCGTAATTGATTATAGATATAACGAGCCGTATCGCTATATTGAGTGAAAACTATTACTTTCTCATCTTTATGAGTCGACTCCAAAAGCTTCTGCAATTCATTTAGCTTTTGATCTGCCATTTGATCCCAATCTCCGCAGAAAGAAATCATTTGAAGCAACGTTTCACAATCCTTTTTCAGTTGTTGCTTCAAGGTCCTTTTGAAGTAAGTGGATGGGAGCCAGGCCACATTATTCTTATTACAAATTATATTATAATACTCTTCGGCCTTCTTGATATAATGATCCAACTCCGTAGGAATATGTAATGTAGCATCAATAGCAGGATTCACTTCATTGCCAAACAAAGAGGTACTAACATCTTCATCTTCCATATAATCATCCGGCAAGTTATTTTCATCGCCAATAGGAACAGGCAGTTTGTTTTCAATAGCATAAATATATACGCAATTCCGCAATATATGACGATAAACAGTTAACAGGAAAGCGAAGCCGCTGGAATCAATACGTTTGAAGAAAGTGCTCTTACAAAAGCCCATCATACGCTGACCGGCACGAGACAGGTTTTCCATCAGCTGTTTCTCATACTGCGAAGCATTGTCCGCTTGCGTTGCGCTGATATATTTATTCAAACCATAACGAGGCAATTGTAAGTCTTCCATCAAACTTATCATATGCGCCGAATAAAGTCGACTATACTGATCTCCTGGCTCTGTCTTAAATTTAACAGCCTTAGGTAAGCGGTCTGGGAAATAGGAACGCCGTCCATCTGGAAATTCCAAATATTTACGATTATTTGAGGGATCTGTCTTTGTAAAATACTGCTTGATAAAAGAACGCGTTCGTCTAACAAGAAAAAGTTTCATCAACTCATTCCAGTCTTCTACATACGGGCTCTTTTCAAACGCTTTGATACTTCGAATAAAGACATCGCTATGTTTTTGAACAAATTGCCGCTCACCGCCCAACGAACGAATATATTCTTCAGGACGAATGCCAAGATCCTGATCATCACTTAAGAACAGGCGTAATTGATTGCTTAGATCGCTAAAATCCTTATTATATGGAGTCGCAGTAAGCAACAACACCTTACTGTCTTGATGATTAATAAGTTGCTTGATATTCTGATATCTCTTTCCTCCGTTCCTCAGGTTGTGACTTTCATCCACAATAATAAGGCGATAGTAACGAGCAGAATCGACATCAATAGGCTTAGCCATAGACATAATCTCGGCTTTCAGATCATATTTAGCAACATACTTTTTTCCACATATCCTGTAGATTCGCAGGACATATAATTAAAGTACTGCTCGCATACGTCATTTCGTAAATCTTAGCAATGGCGCAAGCTGTAATAGTCTTACCTAAGCCGACGACATCTCCAATCATTGCTCCCCCTCGCTTATCATTATTAAGATGGCGGGCAGCAATCTTGACTGCGTTCTGCTGAAAATCAAAAAGCTCTCTACGAAACTCAGGTGTAAGCGTAAATTCCTTTATACCATTTCTTGCTTCTTCACTCAAATGGTACGCCACTTTCAGATATACATAATAGGGAGGAATAACTTTTTCTGAAGCCCAGCTATTATCAATTACATTAATCAACTCGGCCGTAATATCTTCACAAAAACGGTCATTCCAGCGATCATCAAACCAATTTGCAAACTTCTGAGCTTGGTCACTGTCTCCAAATTCCGCATTAAGTTCTCCTTGCCTGGTCAGACCACTATATGTCAAGTTACTGCTCCCCATTAAGGATTGAATAGGATTACTATAGTCATCAGGCCTGTGCGCTAAATAAAGTTTTGCATGTAAAGGCTCTCGCAAATAGAGCTTCACGCAAACCTTTCCCTCTTTCATCTGAGTAGACAAACGTCGTAAAGTCCATTCATCCTGTTTGGTTGGCAACCCTAATAAGAGTTGACGCTTAAACTCAAGTGCTATTTGTAATTTACAACGCTGAACCATCTCTGAATCGGGAAGCTCATCGTTTTTGAATACAATTTACGAATATAGTCCTCAGGAGGTCTATGCATTCCTATTAATAATCGGCAGGTGCGTAATACATTTTTCCCATCTTCGTCTACGTAATCTCCCGATAGCTGATCAATTTCGTTTATTACAAGATTCCATCCTCGAAGATTAAAATAACCGACACAAAAGTCCACACGTTTGACGCCCTGTGAGCCAATCACCCTTTTGAGGCCTTCCTCAAACTTAAGATCTATATTATCAAATATTCTTGCCATATTCTTCTTCCTTTATCAACTCTCTCATGGTTACCCCTAAAACTTTTGCGATATCATCCAATACCGCCAATGTCGGTTGTTGACGATTACAACAATAAGCATTCACTGTGCTAAAACTTTTGCCTATTTTTTCCGCCAGCTCCGTTTGAGAAATATCTTTCTCGATGAGTACCACTTTAATACGATTAAGTTTTTTATTCATATACTCGACTACTTCGTTTTACAAATATAGCAAATCATCCGCTATATATAGCATATTTTCAGCTAAAAACAGAACATAATCCCAACACACAACTCAACCATATTACCTAAACAAAATAAGGTGCCAATAAAAAACTTGGCTTACCCCTATACGCCCCTGCATAGAGATAAGCCAAGTCTCAAATTACTACTGTTCCGTCAAACGATGGAATTCACCTGTTCCTCGGGCAGCCATTCTGTATGCGAGACAATCTCTTGATATTGCTCCCAAGTCAAAAACGAATCGCCATCGTCAGAGCATTCGTATTCCCACGGCAGTTCGTAGACAGCACCCTCTTCTTGATAGCCCATATAGTTGTGATATGAGTCGGGAACCAAACGCACATAATCCTCTTCGAGCAGGATTCTCAGGAGCTTCTCGGCGTCGTATATCAACAGCGGTGCTCCGGCCTTATACAAGGCTGTCGCCACTTCAATTGCCAATCCGGCATTGGCAGAATAACTGTTGGAAACAACAATTTTCCATCCCTGTTGCCGATCGTGTGAGGCAAAGATATTCAGGCGTGAAAGCCCCAGTTCACCATAGTGGTCAGTTGCGACCCGCATGAAATCCTCCGGGCTGTCAATGTCATACATTTCCATCACATCCACGAACTTCTTCCGCTTGTAATAGACCACATCGCGCAGTTCTTCGGGAACATTCTGCGGATCTGTAGGCATGCGGCTTCTGAATCCCCGCTTCCGGTGATAATTTTCATACACCTCGTTGGCAATGCGGAAATAGGTGCAATACTTTCGTATGGTCATGGTTTCCAAAAGAGGGGCAGAATGCCCGTGCACCGAGTCCTCCAATGCCTTGATGGCCGTTTCCCGATCTTCCACCTCAATTTTGAAATTTGGCACAATGCGGTTAAATTCCTTTTGTGTAATACGCCCCGTGCGTTGCTGGTAAGGCAGGTTACGCTCCACGTAATCGTTGAATCCGCCGGGATCCGCGACAACGACATCAATCATCCGTTCCAGATAGTCGAAGAGACGTGTGAGAATATCCCTGCACCACGCATCATCGGGGGCCCCATCAGCACAAGCAGGACAGTTCGTGATGATGAACATGGTACGCTTCCGGTCCGTAACACGAAGCGACCGGGAATCCCCGTATCGGGTCGAGGCGACATGGAACCATCGCGTCTCCATCGGGTTGAACGCAAGCCAGTCCGCAAGGAATGCCTCCCGGCTGTCATATTCCCCGAAGCAATCAACTCCTCGGCATCGCCCCACTCTTCCGGCGCAGGCCGCGGCACCTCGATATAGAATCCCCGGTACTCATCGTCGCCCATCACGGCCAGTCGCTCGAATTGGCGCTGAATACCAACCAGCCTCCAGCAAACCGCCGCCAACGACAATCTCCCAATGCTGCCTTTCGCCCAACACATCCAAGTGAGAGGTATTCAGGCCAACCTCCTTCGCCAAATCGGCAAGGAACTTTCTATCTATGCTCATTCTTTCGTTCATCTCTTTATGCTCATTAAATCTCAATTAGCTTTTCAGAATCAAACCCATTCGCAAGGGGTTCGTTCTCGAAGACACATATCACACCTTATTCAGGTACAGATCGCTCATGTATTGTATTTTCATCCTATTGCTCTCCTTTCTTCGATTGCTCAATCTGCTTCTCGATGATTGCCTTCACCTGTACAAACGAGACCGGAGTGAAATCGTTATTGTCTACTCCGACATCATATTGTGTCGGAAGAAGCATACTCAGTCGCGGTGCATCCTTTCCGGTATTGATCCTTCGGGTATGCACGTGTCCGAAAAGCTGCCAGGTGTCATCGTATGAGCCGCCATAGCAGAGGAACGGACAGTGATTCAGATAAATCTTCTGTTTATCCACCTCAATATACATCTGCATCGTTATCTGCTCGAAGTATTTCGTGTAATTCTGCCTCAGGTTCTTGATGTCGTGGTTGCCGAAAATAAGGTATATTTTTCCGTTCAGCCTGTTCAGTACGTTTACCCATTCGGCAGAACCGCCCAGACAGAAATCGCCCAGGTGGAATACGATATCCTCCGGACCAACCACGCGGTTCCAGTTGGAAATAAGCGTTTCATTCATGTGCGACACATCCTTGAATGGCCTGTTGCAGAACCTGATTATATTGGTGTGGTTGAAGTGGGTGTCGGATGTAAAGAACACCCTGCTTCCGTCAAATTTATAATTCATAATCTTTCCATTCATGCGCATCACTGCGCGGTTAATAATACATTACAATTCAGCCCGTGGACGGAATTGACGGAGAAAAGCACATCGTGCGAACGTCACCAGCAGGCATCAAATAAACTGCAAGCCGAATGCAGATCCGGGCATTGACCGGAATATGCTGAGGCGCAGCGTTTATTGTAGATCAAAGATCTAAAACAAAAACCGTCGAAAAGTTTGGTAAGGACTCTCCGACGGTTTTCATTTATCGTTTTAGTGGGGTACCAGCATCATCGTATCCCCGATGGTCTATCAGACGTTCGTCGGAAAATGTCTCCAAAAGTATAGAATGCTCCAATGCCCGAAGTATGGACACACGACAATCTCTCAAGGCATTTTATGCCTCGATCCAATATGATGTTCCAGTTGTTCATTCTTCTTTGCTGCATTGTAAGCTTATGTTTTTATATTCAATGACGGTGCAAAATTATGGATTTTCTTGAGGACCAGCAAATTCTTTAGAAAAAAAGCCGATATGACGTAAACGCGAGCGCATAGTGCAACAGTGCAAGTGCAAATACATATTCAGTTTGATCTCTCGACCCTTTACCTCGAAAACTCACAACACAGCCCTTGAACGCTGACATTGATATACTATACAGCCTTGATAATTAATATATTTATCAGGCAACAATACCAAACATATCGACTTTGCTTTTATTCTCGTATTCTTATATACGTTCAATAAAGTAAAGTCAAAAAATGGAAGAAAAGAGATGGCTTCGCCATGATATAATGGCTACAGTCTTTTCTTCTTTGGGCGGCAAATAATTAGAGCCTAGCGTAGACACAACATCAACCAGGGAAAGATGACCGCATGGGATTGAAAATATTCAAAAATTCAACCTCAATATACAACATCTTCAATGACTTTGAAACCATCCGGAAAAGTGTATTATCTCTAATATTTTGGGAGACGCCATGTGGCAAGACACAGCTACGCCTTATGTTTGTATTCTCGATAGAAACACATGCAATAGACAGTAGATTTTCGTAAATTTGCAGAAAACTTTACAATTAAGCAGTTATAATCATGGAACGCTTTAGAATCAACCATGGAAATATGTTCTCAAAATATGACTCTGGAAGTTTATCACGCTCGATGGATAAGCAGATATCTATCGCTATTAACAGGTTATCAGACGATTACATTTTAAATGTAAATGAAGAGGATTTCATTCAGTATTTAATAGATGAATACACACTATACATGCCCGTTATTCATTTTGATGATGTGAGAATTGAGACCAGAAAGGTTTCGGTAGATCCTGAGTTCTTTCCTAGGTACTGGGGCGTCCAAGAATCTATGGTACGCACAATGGTTCGATATATTATTCCCATTAGTGGAGACTATAATATCTTATATTTCTGTCCATCAACATTGCTTTCCTCCGGGTCTGGCAATTTTCATGTTGGCACTACTGAAATCTACAAAGATATTCTGGCAATCAATGATGATGCAGATCAAGTTAAGCAGGATTTTGAATCGTCTAAAGACAGTTGTATAAAAATGCTAGGCTATCTGGAGAATGATGTGCGCGCATATAATAGTTCCCTACCAGATAAAGCCAGACGTTATTTTGTCTCCCGGAAAGAAAAAATTAAAAAAGAAAACGCTTTCATCATCAACCTTGGCGTACCGACATCATCGCAAGTGAAGAGTCTCAAAACATATGCCGTGCCGACAGTTTCTCATCGTTTTATTCCTCCTAAGATAAAGAATAACATCAAAAAAGTTCAGTCTATTACACCCGTAATGGACATGGCCAAATATGCATCGATTCTTGAATCCTTGCAGACCGTTGGACAAACATACGAAAAACTACCCAACGTGACACGCGGAATGGGTGAAGAGACTTTACGAGACCTTTTTCTTGCTCAAATCCAAACATCATTCAAAAGCGATACTGCTATAGCGGAAGCATTCAACAAAAATGGGAAGACTGATATCATGGTCAAACACGGAGACGGTGTTCTATTTGTGGCAGAATGCAAATTTTGGAAGGGGAAACAGGGGTTGCATGATGCGATCTCGCAACTTCTCAGCTACTTGACATGGAGAGATACAAAAACCGCACTCCTAATATTTGTTCGCAATACGACAATGAGTACCGCAATCAATGGGGTAAAGGAGAATGTAACATCCCATGAAAACTATAAAAGTACATCTGCTCCCAAAGGCGAGACGTGGTTTAACTACATATTTACTATGCCAAATGATTCAGATCGAGAGGTCTTTTTTAGCTGTGCAAATTTTCGATTTTAATATAACGAAACAATAGCGCCTTATTTATATGCGTTTGAGAGAAGCAATGATAGTCAAACTCCTTTACTAAAATAAAATTTCTGTTAAAAAGCTTGGAATCGTCCCAACAACCACACGGCATACAATATACGAAAAGCAGATAGCAGTAATAATAAAATTATTTCCTATCTGTTCTTAACTGGTAAGTACCAATCATCGTATTACTTTACTTCCTCAAAGAATGTAATGATATATGGTATAGTTTTCCAAGACTTTCTGCAGCCGACTTCGTCTAAGCCTCTAATTGATATAGCAAAGAATGAGATGAAACTGGGAGTGGTATTCATCTCATACATATACAACATCTAGCTTAAAGGTACAAACCTTTATTATAAACAGAGAAACGCGAAGCTCCTATCAAGACATTGTTATACACATCAAAGACTCGCAATAAACTTCAACATAAACATTTTTTAAGATAATTCTTAACATCGTCAAAGAACTCTGGGTCGAGTTGGTGCTTGTTATTATAGAAGAATCTAACAGATATATCAGATTTTATCAGTCTTGAATTAACAGAATCCAGATAATGTTTTAGTTTCCTTAGTTCGGAGAACAACCACCAATGTCGATCACTCAACCAAAGACATAAGAATGGACAACTACGAGAGTCTCCATTTTGTATACACATATTTGAGTTGCAGAAATCATCATCTTTTCCTACTTTAAATTCTACACATTCATATTCTGTATCGTCTTTCGGAATCTTATTCTTTTTATGCTTAGTAAACTCCGCTTGGAATCCCTTGCATCGATCTTTGTGCACCTCCATATTTGCAAGGATCTCAGCATTTAAAAAGATATCGAGATATATCTGTTCACTAATTGGCTGATCTGTCAACGCTTTATCATTAGCTACATAGTCGACATCAGCTCGTATCTTTCAGTTATAAGATGAGAAATCCAATGATATCGTGAAACTGGACTCATCTGCGAACGATTTTGCTTCAACAAGAAATAATCTATTCTGTCACTTGCCAAATCAAGTAAATCGGCCAAACGTATGAGAATCATCATATACTTCAAGCTGATCAATTCTTCTTTCGCTGAAGATTTCATTTCATATACATCTGTTGTATCCCATCCATGGCTATCTGATATGGTAGCTATCGTCTCAGCCTCAAGTTCAGAAAGAAATGATAACATATCATCCTGCCAATGACGAATAAACTTTGCGCTTTCATGTGCATGAGGCGTACGAACACGATCCTCAAAGAAGTCAAAAACATCTTGAAACACCTCAATCAAAGACAATCCTAGTTCTTTCCTAATCTGGCTAATCTCGCTCATTTCGAATTTTTCGGCTTTATACGCATGATCAATTTTTTCGTTGAATGTCAATACGCGTTTGAGCCATTTACTAATTATTTGCTCAGATTTGATGTTTGAACCATTAAATGAGGTTACATCCGGATGTATAACCATACTTATATCATGCAGGTAACATGCATTGAAAAGTAAGAAAAAATCATTAGATTTCAGATTCAAGAAATCCACATTATTTACAAGCCTAATCACATTTTTTACCAAATTTATGGCATGTTCGTGATTGTGCAATGTGTAAGCATTTAAAAATTTAGAACCGTTATGCCACAGACTTTTAACAAGTCTGTGAGTCTGTATTAATTGATCTATTTTTTCTGGATCATGAATTTTCTGCCGGTAGATACCGAGTCCTTCAAGTATTCCTAGATCAATATCCATCTTCTCATTCAAATCCGTTAAATCAAGATTTTTCACAAACTCAAAAAAATCGCAAATCCTCAAGTGATAATTTCTAAGCATTAAAATAGTCCTTAATTCAAAGTATTTTATCGGCTTAATATCAGCACTCAAAATGGATAGATTATCTCCTGACTGTATATTGCATGCATATGAAAAACAGCTATTCAAAATCTTTCGTTTGAAATCATCTGAATTTCTGAAGATAAACTCACTCCAAGAAGGAAATTTTGTTCTTAACTTTGGACTTGGACTATCAGGAGCTGATACTTTTGTAATAAAATCCAGGAATGGGAACAGTTTCCACACATCATCAGAAGCATATGATGTATGCTTAATAGCTTCGATAAATCTTTCAGAATTACGGAACGGGCACGTTCTTCTCACAACACGCGAAAGAGAATCATATCCACCTACCGTAGTAATATCTGTACTAAACAGCATCGAACCGATTCTATGGTAATACAAGAATTCCACCGGCCTTTCAATCTTGCAATTATATTTTGAGAGGACTATATCATAGCGTTGAATAGTCTGACAGAATTTAGGCTTTTCCTCTTGGGGCATATCTCTTAAAATCAATTCAAATTCAGATTTAAATATTCCCTCTTCAAAAGCCTCAAAAATATCCTTAATCAGTACATCTGAGAGCCCATCACCTAACGTCTCATCAATTTTAAAATTATTAAAGAAATCTAATTTCAATTCTTCATCATACTTTCCATGTAAAAGAATCTGCAATCTTCTTTGCCTAAAGAGAAAATATCGTTTGTATCGTTTAAGCCACTTAAGTCGTTCTTCTCCATATGTGTTATCTTCAAGACTACGTTTCTTCAATAATATTTTTTTTATCTCATTATCAACAACCTCTTGTAAAGCTGTTAACTTTTTCAGAGCAACATTATCATCGACTTCATCAATATTCCCTTTTATCCATCCTCCCATTGATACTGGTCGCTGAACCAAAAACAGGCCATCCATACCTTTGAAAGAATCCTTTATATCACAGATTGTACTCTTCCCACTAGGATGAAACTGTATATTATAACATATACTCATTGCTTGTGAGAGTTGTTCCTGTCCCAAAATTGGGGATACTGCCCATTCTTTGGGATCCTCTGTAACTTTATTGAGTTTTTCGATTAATTCTCCAAATAAATCAGGATCAATATTTTTGGCAAAAACGACTGAATCATCCACATAGAAGTATGAGTCTGAGTCCATTAATTCCTTAACTTGGCTCATGCAATCAGCCACTTTTATCATACACAGATTGCCAAAAAAGTATGATTGAGGTAATCCTTGCGCAATGCCCCGAACAGGATAGAAACCATTGACCGGCTTTATCTTGTCACTTTGTTCTTTATAATATACATCTTTCCACCCTTGCAGATTTTCTTCAGGTATCTTAAAATAGAGAAGTTTAGATATGATTGTCTTCAAACACGCTTTATCAACTTCATCTTTATATTTACCTGAAACAGTACTCCATACAAAGTTCAGTATATTCAAAGGATTAATAGACGGGAAAAAATCTTTAAGGTCAAAACTTATCTCTTTGTCATATTTACGAGACTTAGAATACTCACGACAACGAGACGTTATGATTTGAGAATATTGGCGATATTTCTCCGTCCAATTCATAAAAATATTACCAACATTACAACTCGGGATATTACCATAGAAGTTATGAGGTAGTAAGCGTGATAATTCCGATAAATTCCGTTTTCCAGTAGAGTCATCAAACATCAAAGGCATAAGCATTGCAGCCATACAAATTTGGTCGACAAGACTCGCAGTGTGTATAGGACGATACTCTACAACCGGAATGTCGTCAGAGTTCAGTTTTTTTATTTTAAAAAAAACGTTGACCTTAAGCAATTCGTTTTCATCATCCAGAAGTTTGGTTAGTGTTTTTTCTTGCAGCTATTAATAACCGTTAAAATAGTACCATTAAAATCATACTTATCTCTTAGCTGAAGAAATTTATTCAGATCACTAACACTGAGCAAATCCCGCTCAGAGACATACGATTCCACAGCAAAGATTGCCTTATAAATATTTTCTTCAGATAATATTTGTTCTCTTAAATTAGTGCCCATGAGTCAATGGTATTAACATTGGTTCTAATTGTCGTTCCAACGACAATGTCATTATTAATCGATTAAGTTCTGAAAATGCGTTATATAAGTTACTTTGTAATCCGCTTCCATCGCTTTTACCAACATCAAATATCTCTTCATCAATCCTTATACTAAAATCGTATGTACGCCCATTTATGTTGAATAATTTATCAAAATTATCCATGTTAATCTTCACAGAGCAAATAACACCCTTTGATAAAGAAATATTAAGAATTTCATCTAATTCAACAATGATATGTTGTTCCAAATTAATAGATGGAAGGACATTGATATCTGCTATGATTGCATCCAGAAATTTACACCACTGGGCAAGTATTGTGTCGAATGATTGTATACAATCTCTGAAATACCCGAAACTATATTTGAAATGAGAATTCGAAGCAATATATAGGAGTAAACCAATCATGTAATCATACTTGACATTTTTCCTTTGTTCTATCTGATTTTTCAAATTACTATCCATCAATAAATGCAAGAATAATAATTTCTCCGCTCCATATCTTACCTCTCTTTCCTTGAACAACGGCTGCTCTTCTTTTGTCATACCAATCTTATCAACACCGATTGATAGGATATTATTATCGAAGAATAATTTGAATAATGTCTCTCTATTCAAATCCTTAGATAAAACTTGTTTATGATTATTTGGGATTTCATTATCCATATGTCTAATTTTTTACGGTCTTTACATAATAATTACAAAAATCTTTAACTCCATTTGGCAGTTCAATTCTTTTTACTTCGCAACCAAACCTGAGCATGAATCGATATAGCTTTATAAGAGCATCATTACCAGCTCTATCCTGATCTGCCACCATATAGAGATTATAATTTTTTAATTTGACTAAGTCATTAGTCGGAAATGAAGTTGCACTTGGGAGTGCCACAGCATCATAACCCGCTGACAACATGGCCAAACAATCTGTTATACCTTCAGTGATAAATATCCTAGCTCCAGGCTGTATCGAATTCAAAAGCTGCATATTATATAATCTAATTGAGGAACAACATATTCTTTTAAATCTTGGTATGTTAAAATCCGGCTGAACTTTCCCTAAATATCTAGTTTGCAAACCTATTAGATTATTATTATAATCATAGTATGGAATAATTAAAGAAGGTGTATCAATGGTAAGATATCTGCCATTTGATGTTAAAACTTTTACTGTCTTTAACCTATCTATTCCAAATTGAGCTTGTATTATATCTTTTAAATGGTTTGTTTCCTCTATCGAGTGAATCTTGGAGGATTCAATCACATCTATTTTAATTTTCCTTTGCTCTCGCAAAAATTCGAATCCAGCCTTAGTCAAAGTCGTGTGTTCCATTATAAACTCAGCAACCTCCCGATCAAAAAGACATGAAGTATCACTAGTAGATTCTTTTTTACACCAATTTATAATCGGTGAGGTTCTCTTAGCAGAATATCTCCCATATGAGATGGGTATACCATATTCATCAGTCAAAATTCTACAAGCCTCAACAAAAGACACTGAGAATTTCTCTTGAATAAAGGTTATTGCATCTCCTCCTATACCGCATGAAAAACATTTCCAATGATTCCCTCTAAAACCAAGACTTGCAATACGATCATCATGGTTAAAACAATGAGCCTTATGCCTCTTAACATCTATTCCAAATCGTTTGGCCACATCTTCGCAATCCAACTCATGGAGTTTATGCAATATTTCATCGGATATTTTCATCTTACTATTGAACTTCTATAAATAACACATATCATTGCCCACAACAAGCTCTTGAAGATACGAATACAGAACATAAGAATCCAAAAATTCCAAAATACTTAGCTTTGGCAAAGTGAAATTCCTTTTCAAATATTGCATCAGGCGTGTTTGTAACTTTGTAAAGTTACAACAAATCTTTAAGAAAGCATCGAAGATCTATCAAAATCATTAACGAATACATTGTAAACCATCAATACTGATTTTAGAATTATTTTTTGTAAAGGATATACAATAACAAAATCAAAATATTAAGACAAAATGAAACACTTGTTTACATTTCAAATTCATTTATACAATCAATAAAATAAAACACATATTCAAAAACAACCCCCAAAAACTGGATACTATACAACACACAAAACCGAAGAAAAATGGTATATTTGTTTTTATAACTATAAACATCGATTCATCTTCATAAAAAATGAATATGAATCATTGCCATACTGAAACTGAGACCTTCACCATGCAGGAGAAGCCTATATCGAACAGCCTATCCAAAACGGATTCCAACGAAGGATCGAATCCGCCCCGAAACTTCATGCCCCTTCGGTATGGGTCGTTGCGTTATGCGATTGTGGACGTTGAGATCGGACTGACCGACCACCGGATCCACGATATTGGGGCACTTCGCTATGACGGGGCCATCTTCCATAAAGCCTCGAAAGAAGAGCTACAACCCTTCCTCGAGCGTGTGGAGTATCTCTGCGGACACAACATCATCCACCACGATGCCAAATACCTCTTCGAGGATCAACAAATTCCCTGGCGGCTGGTCGACACGCTTTACCTCTCGCCCCTGCTCTTTCCCGAACGTCCCTATCATCGGCTCGTCAAGGATGATAAGCTGGTCAGCGATCAGATGAACAACCCGGTCAACGACTGTGAGAAGGCCCGTGATCTGCTTCTGGACGAGATGGCCCGTTGGGATGCATGGCCCGAACAGAAACGGAGCCTCTTCACTGCGCTGCTGAGGGGGCAGCCGGAGTTCGACGGATTTCTCGATTTGATGGGAGCCGGTCCGAAGGATTGCAACCTCAGCGAACAAATCGCCACCGTCTACCGAGGCTGCATCTGCCAAAACGCCGACCTCGAGCCGCTGATCGAACACTACCCCTGCGAACTGGCCTATGCATTGGCGCTGATCGACACGACCGATCACCGCTCCATCACGCCGGGATGGGTACTACACAACTACCCGAGCGTGGAGTTCGCCATCAAGAAGCTGCGCCACACCCCCTGCCTTGCAGGCTGTGCCTACTGCAATGCCCAACTCGACGTCCACCGCAGCCTCAAGTCACTGTTCGGTTACGATGCCTTCCGCACCTACGAAGGTGAGCCTCTCCAGGAGCGGGCGGCACAGGCAGCCGTCGAAGGGCGCTCACTGCTGGCAATCTTCCCGACCGGTGGTGGGAAGTCGCTCACCTTCCAGCTGCCGGCTCTTATGGCAGGACGCTCGGTTCACGGACTCACAGTGGTGATCTCACCCCTGCAGTCGCTGATGAAGGACCAGGTGGATAACCTCGCCGAACGGGGTATCACCGAGGCCGTCACCATCAACGGCATGCTGGATCCCATCACGCGGGCTCTGGCCATCGAAAAAGTGCAGGATGGAACGGCCGCGCTGCTCTACATCTCACCCGAGATGCTCCGCTCGGCTACAATCGAGCGCATCCTCCTTACCCGCAATGTCGTCCGCTTCGTCATCGACGAGGCCCACTGCTTTTCGTCGTGGGGGCAGGATTTCCGGGTCGACTACCTCTATATCGGCCACTTCATCCGCAAATACCAGCAGAAAAAGGGTAGCAAACTTCCAATCCCGGTCTCCTGTTTCACCGCCACGGCCAAACAGAAGGTAATCCAGGACATCCGCGACTACTTCAGAGAGACGCTGGATCTGAATCTGGAGCTCTTCGCCTCGAAGGCCACGCGTACAAATCTGAGCTACTCGGTGCTGCACGTCGACAACGACGAAGAGAAATACCAGCGACTGCGCGAGCTCATTGCCGACTCACAATGCCCGACCATCGTCTATGTCTCGCGAACCCGCCGAACCCGGGAATTGGCTTCACGCCTCACCCACGACGGCTTTAGGGCCCTTCCTTTCAACGGCAAGATGGATTCCGACGAGAAGATCACCAACCAGGAGGCCTTCATGAACGACCAGGTGCGCATCATCGTCGCCACGTCGGCCTTCGGCATGGGCGTGGACAAGAGCGACGTGGGGCTGGTGGTCCATTACGATATCTCCGATTCGCTGGAGAACTACGTACAGGAGGCGGGACGCGCCGGCCGCAACCCCCATCTGCATGCCCGCTGCTACGTCCTCTACGGCGACAACGACCTGGACAAGCATTTCATCCTGCTGAACCAGACGAAGCTGAGCATCGGCGAGATCCAGCAGGTATGGAAGGCTGTGAAGGAGCTCACACGTCAGCGCATGCGTGTCAATTCGTCGGCGCTGGAGATTGCGCGTCAAGCCGGGTGGGACGGTTCGGGCTCCGACATCGAAACCCGGGTACGAACCGCGCTGGCGGCACTCGAACAGGCCGGCTACCTCGAACGGGGCAACAACGTTCCGCACGTCTACGCCACAGGCATCACCGTGCGGAATCTAGACGAGGCACGGCGACGACTGACGGCATCGCCGCTGTTCGACAGCAAGGAGACCGAACAGGCGGTCCGCATCATCAAGTCACTCATTTCGAAAAAGTATATTGCCAAGGCGCAGGACTCGGAGGCTGAATCCCGAATCGACTACCTGGCCGACATCTTGGGCATGAGCAAGCGCGAGGTGATCTCCGCCGTGGAGCGCATGCGCCAGGAGGGGATCCTGGCCGACAGCAAGGATTTGTCGGCCTACCTGCTCGGAACGGGCGATTCGGAGCGCAAGTCGCAGCAGCTGCTCGAGCGCTTCATCCAACTCGAACGCTACCTGCTCCACCGCATCCCGGAGGAGGGACTCAGCATCTCCTGCAAGCAGCTGAACGAGGATGCCATCCAGGAGGGAATCAGCACCTCGAAGGAGAAGGACATCCGCACCCTGCTCTATTTCCTTACGGTCAAGGGATACCTCCGCAAGCAGGAGGATGCGGATCACAACCTGCAGCTTCGGCGACAGACCGACCTGCAGTCGACGGAGGCCCGGTTCGACAAACGGGCCGAGATCTGTCGCTTCGCCATCGGTTGGCTCTACCGCCAGGCCGCCGAATTGTCGCGTACACTCGCGCAACCCAACGCCACCGGGCAGGAACACACCGTAGCGGACAAGGCCGTGCAGTTCTCGATCGTCGAGTTGCTGAATCAATTCAAGGCCGATAACCGGACGATACTCTTCGGGCGGAACGACCTGCAGCTGGGCGAGGTCGAGGAGGCGCTTCTCTATCTCTCGAAGATCGGGGCGCTGAAGCTCGAAGGGGGCTTTCTGGTCCTCTACAACGCGATGGACATCCGCCGGATCAAGGACAACAAGTCGCGCTACAAGGTCGACGACTATCGGCTGCTCAACGCCTTCTACAAGCAGAAGATCCAGCAGGTCCACATCGTGGGCGAGTATGCCAATCTGATGGTCAAGAACTACAACGCGGCGCTACAGTTCGTACAGGACTATTTCCAGATGGACTACCGGCGCTTCATTGCGAAATACTTCCGCGGCGAGCGCATCGACGAGATCCAGCGCAACCTGACGCCCCAGAAATACAAACAGCTCTTCGGGGCGCTCTCTCCTCGACAGATGGAGATCATCTCCGACAAGGAATCCCTCTGCATCGTGGTTGCGGCTGGACCCGGCAGTGGCAAGACCCGTGTACTGGTCCACAAACTGGCATCGCTGCTCCTGCTTGAAGATGTCAAGCATGAACAGCTGCTGATGCTCACCTTCTCGCGTGCGGCGGCCACGGAGTTCAAACAGCGGCTGATGGCGTTGATCGGCAATGCGGCCCACTTCGTCGAGATCAAGACCTTCCACTCCTATTGCTTCGACCTGCTGGGGCGTATCGGCAATCTCGAAGATGCCCAGGACATTGTCTCGCGGGCAGCCCAGATGATCGAACAGGGTGAGGTCGAACCCAACAAGATCGGCAAGACGGTGCTCGTCATCGACGAAGCGCAGGACATGGCCGCCGACGCGTATGCCCTCATAACGGCGCTGATGACCCGCAACGAGGAGATGCGCGTCATCGCCGTGGGTGACGACGACCAGAACATCTACGAATTCCGGGGTTCCAACTCCGGCTACATGTTCCAACTGGCCCAACGCCCCGGAGCTCGCCTCATCGAGATGACCGACAATTTCCGCAGTGCCCGCCATCCGGTCACCTTTGCCAACGAGTTCGTCCAATCGATCCCCGGACGGATGAAGCACACGCAGATCCAATCGATGCGCCACGAAGAAGGATGGGTTGGCGTCACCTGCCACACCTCGGCAATCATGTACCGCCCGCTGGTCGACGAACTGCTCCGTAACCGTCATGCGGGCACCTCGTGCGTCCTCACCCAGACGAATGACGAGGCGGTTATTCTAACCGGTCTTCTGCGCAAGGAGGGCGTCCCGTGCAAACTGATCCAGTCGATGGACGGCTTCCGCTTCTGGAACCTCTCCGAGATACGTTATTTCCTCCGATACGTGGACAAACGGGTGACGACACCCGTGATCCCGGGCGAACTTTGGGAGGAGGCGAAGCGTGCTACGAGCAAAACCTACGTACGGAGTCAGAATATGGACCTTATAAAGCGCTGCTTCGAGCAGTTCGAACATCTCAACCAGACGAAATACATCAGCGATTTCAAGGAGTTCGTCTTCGAATCATCGATGGAAGACTTTTGCAACATTTCGGGTTCCGAGGTAGTGGTATCAACCATCCACAAGGCCAAAGGACGCGAGTTCGACGACGTTTACATGCTTCTGACCGACAACTACGCCAAGAATGCGGAGCTAATGCACCGCTACTACGTAGGGATTACCCGAGCCAAAAACCGGCTATTCATTCATACAAACGGGCACTGCTTTGACCGCCAGACGGTAGACCGGCGCAGTCGCGACGATCGGAGCTACACTCTGCCCGAAGAGATCGTCCTGCAACTCACTTTCCGAGACGTCTATCTGGAGTTTTTCAAGGGAATCAAACGCGAAGTGCTGGCACTGCAGAGCGGTGATCCGCTGCAATACCGCGACTTCACGCTCTATACAGAGAAGACGGACCTCCCCGTGGCCAAACTCTCGACCCGAATGCAGAAGACACTCACCGATTGGTTTGCGAAAGGTTATCGGGTCAAATCCGCAACTGTCAGCTTCATCGTGGCCTGGAAGCCCAAGGATACCCCGAAGGAGGAGCCGGAGACTGCCGTCTTACTGGCCAACCTTACCCTTACTCTTTGATTGAAAATCCGACATTGGAGGAAGATGATGAAAAATCGTTAATATTCGTTTTGACAAAAACAAGTAAATATATAAAGCTCTATCTTCCGACACAAACTACGGATGACTAGCAATATACGATACTGCATCGTTAAAATCGAAATAAGGGGAGAAAAGAGATGGCTGCGCCATGCTATAATGGCTCCAGCCATTTTCTTTTTTGACTGCAAAATATTTTTCCGAGCCAAATGTACAAAACAACAAATTTCACGGCATATAAATTGGTCTCCACCTAAATTACTCCTAATAAAGTTTTATTTATGAACTTTTATTCTTATATTTGTTGCAACAAGTATCATATTTGAGATGTTGGATAATATATACATACTAACAGACACCGAGCTTTGCAACAGAATTGCAGCCAAAATAAAAGCAGTGCGCCTGAAGCAGAACATGTCGCAGGCCGAGCTGGCAGACAAGAGCGGTGTTTCCATCTCCACCATAAAGCGCATGGAAGATGGAGAGGTAAAGAACTTCGAGTCGCTGATCCGCGTCCTGCGCACTCTGGGCAAGCTCGACATCTTCGTCCCGCTTGTCGAGGAGGAGCAGTTGAGCCCGAATGAATACTACGAGTTGGCCAACCAAGCAAGTAAACCCAAGCGCAAGCGGGCATCCAAAGGTTACACAAAAGAGAATAAGGAGGAATCGGAATGGTAGATGTAGCTCGTGTCAATCTATACGGCCAGCCCATAGGCTCGGTACGTTGGGATCAGAGATATGAAGTCGCACAGTTCGAGTACGATCCGGACTTTGTGCGACAGGGCATAGAGCCTTCACCGCTGATGATGCCCGTAAGGGAAGGCCGTGTGTACAGTTTCGGGGAGCTCGACAAAACGACCTTCAAAGGCTTGCCCGGGATGCTGGCGGACTCCCTGCCGGATACATACGGCCGGGCCCTCTTTGAGAAATGGCTGGCCCTGACGGGCCGGACCAGCGGCAATGCGATCGAGACGCTTTGCTTTCTGGGCAAACGCTGCATGGGTGCCCTTGAATTCGAGCCGGCCATCGACGCAGTCGATACGGATATCCGGATAGAGGTCGATTCTCTGGTGGATGTAGCCAGAGAAGCCCTTGCCGACAAATCAAACTTCAACGTGAACATCAGTTCCGACAAGAAGGCGGCCATTGCGGAGATTCTGCGTCTCGGCACCTCAGCCGGCGGGCAACGGGCCAAGGCAATCATTGCCTACAACAAAGCCACCGGAGAGATCCGTTCGGGACAGGTCGAAGCTCCCGATGGGTTCGACTACTACATCATCAAGCTGGACGGCGTATCCGCCACGGCCGGATTTAGGGAGACGGAGAACTTCGGGCGTCTGGAGTACTCCTTCTCACGTCTTGTAAGAGAATGCGGCATCGACATGGCGGAGTGCTCGCTAATCGAAGAGAACGGGAGGGCTCATTTCCTGACAAAGCGGTTCGACCGAATAAACGGTGCAAAGGTGCACATGCAGACGCTCTGCGGCATCGCGCACTTCGATTACCGGCACCTCAGGGCCTACTCCTATGAACAGGCGTTTGCCGTAATGCGCGGTCTGCGGCTTACCTACAAGGAGGCGCAGGAGATGTTCCGCAGAATGGTGTTCAATGTCGTGGTACGCAACCAGGACGACCACACGAAGAACATCTCGTTCCTGATGGACAGAGGCGGGAAATGGCACCTTTCTCCGGCCTACGACATGGGTTACGCCTACAATCCCGACGGCCAGTGGACCTCGGCCCACCAGATGTCGATAAACGGCAAATTCAGCGGTATTACCAAAGACGACTTGCTTGAATGTGCGGCCAAGAACAATATCAAGAATGCCGCACGGATTATCGATGAGGTTTGCCAGGCGGCATCCATGTGGCCGGAGATCGCCCGGGAGTGTGAGGTACCACAAAAGATGATTGAAGAGATCCGACCGAATATGGTTTTCTTCTGATTGGTCGATCCGAGGGGTTGCTGCAACTTTACTTTATCCTCGTATTCATATATACGTTCATTAAAGTAAAGTCAAAATGAGGGAAGAAAAGAGATGGCTGCGCCATGAAAATGGTCTCAGCCATTTTTTCTTTTCTATGCAAAAATACAGAAGAATTTATATCTTTATAGTATCAAATTTTTGAGCTTATATGAATAAATTATCACCTATTGATGCATTGTTTGTTGAACTATATGATTCCAACCCAACAAAAGCCGGACAAGCCTATGAAAAATTAGTCGCTGCTGCTCTAAAACTTGTTACAGGTATTGATTATAATTACGATCAACACATAACAGGAATATACAGCAATACCGATTTCCAATTAGATGCGCATTCACCACAAACATCTACAATGGTAGAGGCCAAAGACTACTCAATAGAAGGTAAAAAGGTAGGCAGAGGAGATATCCAAAAACAAGCAGGAGCTTTGAATGATTTACCAATTAAACAAGGAATATTTGCTTCTGCAACAGATTATACCGCCCCTGCAAAAAAAATATGCAAATAGCACTCATATCAATCCATCACAGAAACCAATTAATCTACTTCATATTCGGCCTTCTACAGAATTAGATCGAAAAGGAAGAGTGGAACGAATTATTATCAATATAGAAATGATAATAGATGATTTCGAACATGCTCAGTATCATATCCATTTATCAAATAATGCCATAAATTTACTCAAAAGAATAATTTACTAAATAAAACATTAGATTGTCATATCGAAAATTTCTACAATACACAAGGAGATATAACAATTACCTTTAATGAGTTAATAAACGACTATGCGCCTTCTATTTCTTCCATTCCAGACGATGATGGTATGTATCATGGTTCTTGGATTTTCCACGAAGAATTTATTCCATATGGAAATTTAAACATAGAAATTAATCGTATTGATTACGCTGTTAAACGACAGATTATAAAACATCAAATAATCGTGGAAGCACAAGGAACTCCCAAAATATTAGTGAAATCGGAGGATGGTTCTATTAATAAACTAATCACTGATGAGCAGTTAAAAAAAGTCCGCTTTGAAGGCGGACGAGTCATTGTATAATCAAACTCTTAATATGTCTCTTTTAAAATATTTCCCAGAGTACATCAACCGACCAGAGCTATACCTGTCAATCAAAATTGGTAAAAACATGGAGTCATTTCATGACTTATTCTCTTTTGGCTGCAAATCTTGTAAGCAATCTGGTTGTAAAGGTCAGTCCCAAACGGCCACTCCAATCAAGCACCAAATACATCACTTGGACCCCCCAATACCCGTGAATCTATACTCGATTTTACTGCCAGTTTTGGCGAAATAAACCCCGACATGCCCTATCTTTGTAGACGAGGTCAGTCGGGGCCTGAAAAGACCGTTTTTGCCTTTTCCCCCTCTGTTCGGAGAGAGGAGATGAAAAAAATCGTTAAATTTTCGATTTTTGCGAAAAAACAAGTAAATTTTTGAGGCTCCTATCTTTTAAGCCGTAAACTATTGATAGTCAATAGGCGTTTGATGCTGCATCGGAAAACAAATGAGACAACACCTTGACAAAATACTTCGGCCATTTTCTTTTTAATACATATCTACCAACAATATCCACTGTTTTCAGGGAAATAGCATCGTGATATCCGTTTCAAATCAAGATTCGGATTTTGTCGAGTCATTAAATTCTTGTAATTTTCGTAAAATTTACGGACTAATCTCACAAAGCAATATGAAGAAAGACTTTGGATCGAAGAGTTGGCTCTACCCGATGCCCGTACTGATTGTGGCAGCCTACGACGAACAAGGCGTGCCCAATGTCATGAATGCCGCCTGGGATGGCATGTTTACCGATGAGACAATCGGGATCTGTCTCTCCGCCGGGCATAAAACCACGAAAAATATCCTTGCAACACGTGCCTTCACCGTCAGCATGGCCACGGTCGATCAAGTGGCTGCCTGCGACTATGCGGGTATCGTCTCCGGGAATAAAGTCCCCGACAAATTCGCCCGGGCGGGATTTCATGCCACTCCTTCGGCGCACGTCAATGCCCCGATGATCGACGAACTGCCCATGACGCTCGAGTGCGAACTACTCTCCTATGATCCCGCAAGCTGCCATCTGACAGGACGTATCGTCAATATCTCAGCCGACGAAAGCATTCTGACCGACGGCCAAATCGACCTGCGTAAGTTGCGCCCGATCAGCTACGACCCCATTCATCTCGAATATATCGAATTAGGGACTACGGTTGACAAGGCCTTCTCCTGCGGCAAAAAACTAAAATAGCAAGACCTACCGCTATTCAGAATGTACGACCCTCGGGAAAACCGGATTATCATCGACGGAGAGGACAAAACCGACTCCGTCGAACGCTGTTGGTACACCTCAAGGCCCAACCGCTGCCAGGTCGTTTTCTGTAATTTCCCGAAGACCTACTCCTATGTCCCGAGCAAAGTGTTGTGGCTGAAGGATCCCGTGGTCTTCGATCCGCAGCATTGCCATCTGCTCCACAAAGGCCGCCGGATAGAGCCGCTCTCCTACATCGCCGCCTTCCAACAAGGTGCGCGGCGATTCTGGTATGTGGAATACGCCAACGGCACCGGAGCCCACTACAAGGGATCGGAGGTTGAACTTGTTCGGTCGTGCCTGGAGGAACCACCCGCACAGGATCGCTTTGCCTATCTGCGCGACGTAGCGGAGCTCAACCCTCTGGAGACCGACGACGGGCAGAAACTGCTGCTGATGCAGTATCAGAAGATCGACTTCGTCTCCGACCGTTCGGCGGCGGCCCTCTACCTGAATCCCGGCAAGGACTCGCCACGGCAATTCCCGACGCCGCCGCTCATCTACCCCTTCGGGTGCAACGCCAGCCAGCAGAGAGCCATCCAGGCAGCCTTCGGGAATCAGATCAGCATCATCCAGGGCCCTCCGGGAACCGGCAAGACGCAGACGATCCTCAACATCGTGGCCAATCTTGTGGTGCAGGAGAAGACCGTGCTGGTCGTCTCGAACAACAACTCGGCCATCGAAAATGTGGTCGAGAAGCTGGAGAAGCAGGGGCTGGGATTTCTCACCGCCCTGCTGGGCAGCCTTGAGCGAAAGACGGCCTTCGTCGAAACACAGGCTATCGAGAAGGCCATCCCGGCCGAGATCGACTCGTGGTATTCGGCCGAAACAGACTCTCCGGAATTCCTCCGCACCATCCAGTCCGAAGCCGAAGCGTTGCAAACGATTTTCGAACGGCAGGAGCGGCTGGCTCGTGCTCGACAGGAGTTGTCGGGGCTGCAAACCGAACAGCTCCATTTCGAGCAGGAGACAACGATTGATCCCACCATCACGCTTCGTCGACAGATGCCGTCAGCTCGGCTGCTGATGCTGTGGAACGAATTGCAGGCCGCAGTCGAATGGCAACCGAACGGACTCTTTGACCGATGGCGGGAAGCGGTCCGATGGTTTCTGCTCAAACGCCGGATCCGCCGCCTCTTCGACGGATTTTCCCGCCATCCGGAGCGGCAGGATCTCCAACGGCTGATCCCCCTCCTCCAGCGCAGTTACTACCAGGTTCGGCAAGAGGAACTCTCGGCGGAGATCGACCGAATTGAAAAGCAACTCGCCACGTCGGATGCTCCGGCGATGGTAGCCCGGCTGAGCGACGACTCGATGCGTTATCTGCGCAGCCGACTGGCCGCCCGCTATGGCAAGGGACACAAACGACCGATTTTCCAGCACATCACCCCCGAGCTGCTCAAGGAGTACCCCGTCGTGTTGAGCACGACCTTCTCTTCGCGGTCGAATTTCCGGGCGGAGACGCTCTTCGACTACGTGATCATGGACGAAGCCTCGCAGGTGTCGTCCGAAACAGGGGCATTGGCGTTGATGTGCGCCCGCAATGCGGTGATTGTCGGCGATTCGATGCAGCTGCCCAATGTCATCACCGATGCCGACCGGCTCCGCATGCAGGCCATCGCCGCCAAACACGCGATCGATCCCCGCTACGACTGCGCCGCGCTGAGTTTTCTAGAGTCCGTCTGTCGGGTCTTTCCCGAAGCGCCTCAGACGCTGTTGCGCGAACACTACCGCTGCCATCCGAAGATCATCAACTTCTGCAACCAGCGCTTCTACGGCGGGCGCCTGTTGATCATGACCGAGGATCACGGCGAGCCCGACGTCATCACGGCGTGGCGAACCGCCCCGGGGCATCACGCGCGGGGAGCGTTCAATCCCCGCGAGATCGAGACGATCCGGCGCGAGATGCTGCCATCACTCCCCTGCGAGCCGGCCGAAATCGGCATTATCTCCCCCTACAACGAGCAGGTCAATGCGCTCCACCGCGAGCTGGGCGGAGGCATTGACGTGGCTACGGTACACAAGTTCCAGGGACGGGAGAAGGAGGCCATCATCCTGTCGACCGTCGACGATCAGATTACCGCCTTCACGGATGATCCCAATCTGCTGAACGTTGCCGTATCGCGGGCCAAGCGGCAATTCACGCTCGTCACCTCGAGCAACGAGCAGCCCGACAGCCGCAACATCGCCGACCTGCTGGCCTACATCGACTACAACGGCGGCAAGATCACGGAGAGCGCCATCCATTCGGTTTTCGACCTGCTCTACGAACCCTACGCCGAGGCGCGGCGGGAGTTCCTCAAACGGCATCGGCGGATCTCGGAGTTCGACTCCGAGAATCTGACCTATGCCCTGTTGGAGCGGGTGTTGGAGGCCGACCCGGCATTCCGGCATCTGGGCGTCCTCTGCCACCAACCGCTGCGACAACTGATCCGCGACTGGACGATTCTCGACGACGAGGAACGCCGTTATGCCTTGAACGGTGCCACACACCTCGACTTCCTGATCTACAACCGCGTAAGCAAGCGGCCCGTCCTGGCTATCGAGACCGACGGCTACCAGTTCCACAAACAAGGAACCCGCCAATCCGAACGCGACCGGATGAAGGATCGCATCCTCGACCGCTACAGCCTACCGCTGCTGCGCCTCTCGACCACGGGCACCGACGAGGAGGCCAAGATCCACACGCTATTAAAACGCAATTAACAGAATTTATCTACTTGCCCACCCGCTCAAGAAGGTTATCACAGAAGAATCCTATAAACCTACACCCTACCAGGATCAGACTTGCAATACAAAACCAAGCTTTAAGAAACAATAAAAACTCACGACCTCCTCTTTCATGAAATTAGGATATATACATAGCAACAGGGAAGAACAAACCCGGGTCATGCAGGTACTGAAAATGACCTCGGAATCTGTAGCCCTCGACGAACTCGGCATTGGCCGTATTCGTGACGCTTTTTCAGACCGGATGTTCCCCGGAATATCCACCCTGCAGAAGCACATTAAATATTTCTCGCTCATGCCTCAACTCTACCGCAAGGCTACTGAAAAACGATATAACCGGATTTCAGAGGTGAAAACGGAAATTATACGGCTGGAGCGCATCATGACAAAGAATCTCTGTGAAGGCAGTACGGACACACGAGGAATTATAGGAAGCGAAGTTATTAATAAACCCGGGAACAACTACGTTAAATACGATCCTGCATACATCTACAATACAGGATTGCTCACTTTTGGAATCTTGCGCAGTCCGCAATTGTATGAACTTATTTACTCAACATCCAATGCACTACACAACGCCCCGACGGCAGCCAGGACAGATGACGAAGATACCAATAACGATGCTGATGACAGGTTAGGCCTGTTCCAGTTTTGTTCTTTCCCGAATGTGGATTATGATTTTACTCAAAAATGCTCCTTAGACCTGACCGTAGAGGACAAAGACTTCATTGTGGGTCACATACTAAATGCAAAAGCATGTCAAGGTACATTATTACGTTACATCGTAGATAATCCAGACTTTGCGATAACCGATAGATTTGAACAGATCCCATACCGCCAATTGCCACAGGAGATTGGAGAATTGCAAGACCTGGCCCGACGCTTTGCGGATTTTATATATATGGTGCACATCCGCTATAACTATATCTATTCGCAATACCAGGATGAAGAGATGCGAGTTGAATTTCAGGAGAAACTTGAAGAATACCGGGAAAGTGGGACCGATATAGACAAGGTACTGAATGCCGTAAACATACGGGAGGATAGCGGGAAAAGGTTCTGCGAAAAAGCTGCGGAACGCCTTGCTGCCAATGATATTGAAGAAGATGGAGGTCTGGACCAACTGATTATCAGCCGAGAACGAAATGTAAAAGGGAATCGCAGGAAAATTGGAAATCCTGCATACGTTTACGACAAGAAAGCCCGCATACATTACTATAAACTCACGTACCGATGGGATACGGTGAAAATCTTTGTTGACGAATTAAGAAAGGAGGCTATCAATGGCTGAAGCATTATGGAATGATATTGTCTATACGGATGTATTGCAAAGTGACGGCTTTGTGGTTGATTATGCCGTATGCACGACCTATAGTCTGGACATGCCTTCCTTATTGTCGGTACCATTTATGCTGGGTACGATGACAGATTTGACGGAGGCAACCATGCGTTCTCCCCACTTGATTCTTGAGACTATCAATCAATCGGCAGGTAAATTTGCAGTTTTTTGTAACGCCGGATGTATTGCAATACCGCAGGCCAACTCCAAAGTGTATTCACTTCTTGAGCAAAGCGTTGTGCAGGTAACACTCCAGGCGAAAGGCGGAGGCTTCATCAATTTTCATCCCAAAGTATGGATAATCAAAGAAACAAACCCGAATACAGGTACGCAGCAAATCAAATTGATTGTCCTTTCACGCAACCTAACCAGTTCTAACGACCTGGACGTAGTATGTGAACTTTCCGGAAAGATCAGCACGAAACAAGCTACTCAAAAAGCCCAAAGCAAACATAAACCGCTTGTGGACTTTCTCACATGGTTGATCGGAAAAACCGATAACTGTACTATCCGTAAAAATATGTGTTCGCTCTGCATAGACATTAACTGCATCGAACAATTTGATCTTACGGATTCGCCCTTTGAAGATTACGAGTTTTTCCCCATGGGAATACCTGGATATGATGGACATGCAGAATGCCTTGAACAGAGTATGTTGAAGCATGCAACAGAGATGCTGGTTATCTCTCCATTCGTAGACACACATATCCTGAATCAAATGGTCAGTTGCAGCCACGGAGCCAGAAAGACACTCATCACAAGACATGCTTCTGTTACACAAGAGATCATAAATTTATTTAATAACGAAGTGTACACACCCAAGGAGGTACTGACCGATAAAGTAGAAAAAGATGTAGCTGTCGATTTGCACGAGAAAGTTTATTTCATACGCAGACATGAAGGCCATCTTTACTATAACCATATGTATCTCGGTTCTACCAATGCTACCAAGAACGGATTCGGACGGAATGTGGAATTTTTACTGCACCTGAAGTTTGCCCCATATAAGACCTCGTATGAAAAATACCGGAGTGAACTGATTAACGACAGTAAAGAGTGTATGTTCGAGCAGGTTATTTCGGTACCTAAGGAAGACGGTGGTAAAAAGAATGTCACCGACGAACTGATATTGCGTCGTGCGATTGCAGCGATTCAAAAGGCACAAATCAGATCAAATAACGGCAGCTATACCATTACAATCCAATGCCTACCAAACAAGCTCCCTTCGGAATCTGTTTTCCTTTATCCTTTAGGATGTAATGGCAAAGAACAAGAGTTGACTGATGATCTGATATTTGAAGACATACCACTGGATTCACTGACAGAGTTTTACTCAATACGCACTGGAGATTTACACCGAGTGATAAAGATAAAGACGGAAGAAATGCCAACCGACGAACGGGACAAAGCCATATTCCGTTCTTTCATCAATACAAAAGGGAAGTTCATCAACTACCTGGCTTTCATGCTGACAGAAGATGTGGAACAATATATATTGGAAAGTCAACAGTTGGAAAAAGAGTTGGCCGAAGACAAAACTGCTGCTTTGGAACAGCAAATCAGCACCTCCCTTTATGAGGATATGGTAAAAATGGCATATAAAGATCCAGACCGCATTGCATCTATCCGACAAATCGTAGAAAAAGCGGACGAGTCTGTTATTCCAGACCATTTCGTGGAGATGTACAGCACATTTGAAAATGTTCTTAAAAGAATCAAACGCTTATAAGCCGGGAAATCAAAGATTTTCAATGTGCCACAGCAGAGCGCATTCTACATATCTATAAAAACTTAGGGCACCGTCGGGTATTGCTTGCCGATGAGGTAGGATTGGGTAAGACGTATGTGGCCAAACAAGTTATTAATTTGATTCGAGAATGGCATAAGCAGGAACAAGATGATTTCTTTAAGGTTGTCTATATCTGTTCTAATGCTAATATAGCCGACCAGAACATTGAGAAATTGGGAGTTGACAATCGGATGAGTATCAGTGAGAGCCGTCTGTCAATGCAGCATCTTTATATTAAACTGGCAGAAAAAAGGATTGCGAAACAACGCGAGAAAGGGGAAATGCCAGAATCGATCATTCCACTGACACCATCAACCTCCTTCCGTTTTTACAGTGCACAAGGAACAGCCAATGAACGGGCCTTGATGTATGATATATTATGCGAGCTCCCTCAATTTAAAGATCATAAAAAAGTCATCAGCAATCTTCTTAGTTGCAATGTAAAAAACTGGCATGAACTTACTATCATCTATAACGGTAAAATCAAAGAATGTGGCAAAGACTATCTTTGCGAGATGTATGGCAAGTTGCAGACAAGCCTGTCAGATACGATTATCAATCAACTGATTGAATATGCTCAGAATGGTTGCGACAATCGGCAACGAGCAGATCTGATTAACAAACTGCGTCGTATTTTTGCCGGGATCAGTATAGACATGCTCGATCCGGATCTGGTTATCATGGATGAGTTCCAACGCTTCAACTCTCTGCTCGAACAAAGTGATGATGAGCAATCCATGCTGGCCAACAAATTTTTCGATAACAAGCGATCCAATACCAAGATTCTGTTGCTTTCCGCTACGCCCTACAAGCCATATTCTACCCTTGAAGAGTTGAATACGGATGGAAATGACGAGCACTATCAGGACTTTATGAAAGTAATGGACTTTCTATATGCCACAAAAGATAAAACCGACCGATTTAAGTTGATATGGCATACATATTCTGCCGCACTGAAGCGTACTGATGTAGTTGATCTGACACCTCTCGTCTCCGCCAAAAACGAGGCGGAAGAAGCTCTATATGGAGTGATGTGCCGCACGGAACGATTTAATAGTGGCATTATAGACGATTCTCAAGTATGCGATGTACAGGTCTTGCCGGAAGATATTCTTTCGTTTGCAGAATGCCAGCATCTTATGGATTGTCTAAGCCATGAAAATAAAAAAATACACTTGGGTAATCTTCCCATGGAGTATGTCAAATCTTCGCCTTATTTACTGTCCTTTATGGACAAGTATGAACTGAAGAAGCAAATAGTTTCAGCATTGCATCATTTAGAGGTAAAGAAACCCGGTAAAATGAAAGCATTACTCCTCTCAAGAGATGCAATCAACAAATATCGTTCAATTCCTTTTGCCAGTGGCAAATTAAAGTATCTTCACGACTTGGTATTTGGAGTTCGCCATGAAAAGAAAACACATCTGCTGCTTTGGGTTCCTGCATCCAATCCTTACTATACGGCCGAGAGTGTATTCGAGTGCAACGAGGCCCGCAGTTTCTCTAAGGTTATCCTGTTCTCGTCATGGGAAATGGTACCGAGAATGATCTCCATAATGATGTCATATTATTCTGATTTATATACTTTTGGAGAGTTAACCGAGCCGAAGATAGGCTATGCTTCAAAAAAGAAGAATCGTTACGGTGAAGGCCGTTTAAGAACAGGCGGGCTATTGGAGTATCCTTGCCGAACTTTAGCGGGTCTTTTCTCTCCTGCGGAATTCTATGGAGAAAAACTTTCTTCAATCCGGAGAATCATAAAACAGCGAATTCAAGAAAAATTTGCCCAGAATACGCTCATACATACCCTTCCACAACAAGGACGAAACAACGCCCAACTTATTCTTTCCCTCATGAGAATACTGGATGACGAACCAGTAGAAGACTTGATTGGCTTGTATGTACCTTCGAATGCATTGGATGTGATGACAGATATCGCTATAGCCTCACCTGCAGTATGTGCCTATCGACAATCAGGCAATGAAGAAGATGCCAAGATGGTAGCCAAAGCAATCGTCTCAGTGTTCAACAAGCCCGAAAGTGCAGTTGTGATAGATCTGATGTACAACAAGAAAAATGATGATGATTATTACGAATCTGTACTTGATTACTGTGTGATAGGCAACCTGCAGGCTGTTCTCGATGAATATGCACACATGGCACAAAAAAAGGAACTCGGACATGTTATCTCGGATGCCATTATCGGTACGAGCAATCTTAGTATAGACACAACCGATTCTTTGGGTACGGATAAGAAAAAGCAACTTATGCGTTGCCATTTTGCAATTCCGTTCATTGATAAAACAGTCACAGACAAATCAGTCGCACGTACCAGCAATATCCGTAAGGCATTCAACTCTCCCTTCCGGCCATTCTTGCTTTCTACCACTTCGATTGGACAGGAAGGTCTTGATTTTCATTGGTATGCCAGAAAGATTGTTCACTGGAATTTACCTTCGAATCCGGTTGATTTGGAGCAACGCGAAGGCCGTATTAACCGCTATAAATGCCTGGCTATACGCAGAAATGTAGTAAAATTATATGGCAATGCAGTGTATCATACTTGGGATGATTTATTCTCTATGGCTTACAAAGATTTGAAAGGTACGCATTCGGATATCGTTCCTTATTGGTGCCTTCCTGTCGCAGAACTAACAGAAGAACAACGGGCTAAATTGGAATACATTGAACGTATTGTTCCGCTTTACCCTCTCAGCCGTGATCGATATAAATACGATCGCCTGATCAAAGTACTTGCATTGTATCGTATGACATTGGGACAGCCACGTCAGGAAGAATTGTTGAACCTTTTGAAAGATATGCACCTTTCGGATGAACAGCTCAAAGAGTTGACTATTGATTTGTGTCCATATCATAAAGAGCGTGAATCATGAAATAAGACTTTCAAAACCAATAAATTTCATTTAGCCCAATAAAATCTAAACTATTTTGGAGGAAAAGACCATTAATTGTCCACCACATTATAACCGCATTTCAAGAAAAAGTCGTTCTGCTATATAATTATATACTCTAATAGCATTCTCCCAACCGCCACAGCAATCAGGACTGAGAGCAATAGTAAGTACAGCTATTTTAGCTTTCTCTTTAACAATCTGGGTACATATAGATTCTATATACGTCTCTGTAAATAATTGAACATTATTATTAAAAAAATAATCAACATCCAGATTTACAATCCATAATCTTCCTTTATTATTACTAATCTGCTCTTCCAGTAGTCGACTTAAATCATAACAATTGATATTGATTGGATTAACTGGATATTCTTGCCATCCGTTATTAAGATCATAATAGCGATCGTATGGCTGAGTTTTTGTTACACTGCAGTTTTCGCCTGATACAAAATCATGACATACATAAACTTCTTTCATAAACCAATGAGGAAACACTGATTTCATGTGAAGTATATAATTATCCCAACGTATAGCTTTCACTGGAGGCATCACAACTTTAGGCGGTTGTTCATAATGTAAGGAAATATATCTTTCAAGCGAAATTGGAGTTTCTTCAAATAAGTCCTTCACAATATCATGCTTATCATTAGCGAGATCATCATGCTGATCAATATGACAAAAGTTATATTCTTTACGACGATCTAAGGTATTATACCAACACCACCCTGCCGCAAGATGATTGTCCATTACATAAGTACATCCTTCCTGATAAAGAATATTTAACGCACTTGAGCCGGACTTCAATCTCTTGAACTCTTCACGTTGTATATGCCACATAGCTTTCATTGTGCATAAAAATAAAATAAGAATCGCACATATCTTAAGAATCTAACAATCTTGAGTTTCTTTCGACTCACTAACACAGTTTAGATTCTTATTATTTATTTGAATCAGTAGTTGAAAATAAGGTATAAAAATGCGATGGCTACCTTTCCCATCGTATGAATTAGCAGTCCGCAAGTAGAGCGGCACTTTGAAGCTCTTTGAATATTTGTTTTTCGTTCAGCCAACTGAATAGCGCTTCAATGGGTTCCCTGACAGATGAAACGGCTTGAGAATAAATGTCATCAGCGGCCTTGCTTCTCTGCTTCTCTTCTTCAGGAGCCCCTTTGATTGACTTGACGGGAGCGTAGAACTCATTGGCCTTATCGCGTCTTTCCTGCTCCCAGTAGTCATTGCTTCGGTATATCTTGTCAGCGAAGATCTTCTTGTTGAAAAGATCCGGCATGCATTCGCTCTGGAAGACCTTCAGGTCATTCTCGGAGGCAGGAGAGAGCGCTATCTGGCACGGATGAGGAAGATGCCCTTTCCTGCGATATCCTACCATGTGAAGCTTTAGTCCATGATAGTACAGGTTCTTGGTGGAACAGTATCCTTTGTCTGCGATATCTCTGGCGACCTTGCCTGTACGGTTTCTTCCGCAGCATGTGATTATCGGCATCGAGTCAACAATCACGGTATCATCCTGACAGTCAGAAGGCCTGAACATCCTTAATAACTGCGAGGACAGTTCCCTAACAGCACCGGCCATCCTGTTGAGACGGTAATTGAATGTCTGATAGGACACCAGGTTCGGGAACCAGTCGCGCAAGTACTCTTTAGCGAAGTTGTGAATATCCTTGATGAGGGTGTACTTCTGCTCATGACCGACAAAGAAATAAATCGTGAGGATTTCCTCGTCGGAGAACAACGGTTTCGAATTATTGCTGTATCTTTGGCAATGGTATTTGAGGCTTTGTTCGTACATATCGCAGATATACATATAGATTTTTATTAGTCTATACTCTTTGTCCTTGGGAATCATAACAAGCAAAAAATAGGGGTATTTTTTACTTTAAGTTACTGATTTCCAAGGATTTTACAAGTATTTCCATCCCTTAATTTTCAAATATTTACAACTAATTCCGAGGCTTAAATGACCTCGGTTAAACTTATAAATCACAGCAGTTCAACTGCTGATTGGAATTATTTAGTAGGAAGTATTTCTCGCAGTCTGTTAAACTCATAGACCGTCTCTTGCTCATTCAACCCGGCCTTTGCTGCCACTGCCAAAAGATCCTCTTTCCTCGGTTCGATACTATCGTTGATGGAAGTCGTGCGAAAACCGTTAATGCCATCGCTGGGCAACAGGTCATAGGCCGGAGCAAAATGCCAATCGCCATCCCGATGAATAAAGGCGAAGTTCTTAGCGTGGTCATCCTTGTTACCGATGAGATAATTGAACACCATCAGTCGATAAACTTTCCACAACTCGGCTACACTATGCGTCAGCACGGCGCACACTTGAAAAATATGCTTGTAGTCGATACTGGGCAACCGATAATCGGCACCGATAAGACCAGCCACGCTAACAACATGCAACTTACCTTGAAGCGTTCGGTCGAAACGCTCCACGCCGAAGTACTTGCCTTCGAAAAGCCGTGTATCAGGCATTTCGATTCCGCACTCTTTAGCAAGCAGCGAATAGCGGTATTCATCCACACCGATACTCTGCGGATCTCTCTTGGCTCGAAACTTGACCAGCCACTCTTTGCCTTCATAACGGGCGAAGATCTTGGGACGTGCGCCACCCGGAGAGCCACCACGATCTTGAAATTCCTCGATGCCTTTCCCCCTATATTCGTCGCTGCCCAATATCCGCTCTGCTTCCAATGCCAACTTTTCGAAATCGGCATAATCCTGTCGAGTCACGACACTATGATCCGGACGAAACTCCAGGGCCCCACGTCCCGACGACCCGACCAATGCAAGGCGATCCAGCAAAGTAAGCGCGCGAGGATTGATCCCCTTTTGTTGCAGGTATCGATCCACAATAAGAAGGCCCCATCCATCGGGCAGGCAATCATCGAAGACACCGAATCCCCCCTCAAACGGACGCGGTTTGGCAATAAAGACGCCGCTTCGCAAAGGCAGCTCAAAGGGAGAAATGGAGAAACCCGAACCGAGCCAATCGGGAGCATATTCAAATGCACACAACCCCTCCTTGGTCAGAGCCAGACGTCCCACCAACCGATCCGCAAGAAGAACTTCGATTTGTTTGATGCTATTCATTTTTCCGCCCCCGTTTACGCGTGACACTTTGCTCATTCAAGACATCATCGAGCGATTGATATTGCCTCTGCGCAAAAAGAGCATCGAACTCCGAAAGAGCATTCAAGGCAAAGCCTATCTGAAGCAGCCCCTTCAACGAGATCTCCCCCGTCTGCTCAAATCTGCGATAGGTTGCGAACTTGATTCCTGCTCTCACAGCCAAACCCTCCTGCGTCAAATCCAACTCCAATCTCCGAGCTTTGACTCTCGCTGCAATCCGCATGGCCACCTCACCTGGATTTAAGACATCAAACGCTATCATGTTATTCATAAATGCCATTTATACCACAAAACAAATAAAATAATATTCCTTACAAATATAATCAATATCTTCCATTTAAGCAACATTCACCATGAAACACAGACTGCGAAGAGAAATTTCCTTGCAACCGGCCGGAAATTCCCAACAGAATAAAAAAGTCGGGCTCCGAAATTCGGAACCCGACTACCCTATCCTCAGTGTGTGACGGCTACTTCTTCTTGCGATACCCGCACTTCGGACATATACCCTCCTCGTTGAGTGCAACGCCGCACAGCGGGCAGCGGTCGATGTCGTTCTTGGTCACGAACTCCGCCGAGGCTGCATTCACACCGCTCGTGAAGGTAATCTTGGCGATGTTGAGCTTATCCTTCAGCAGGTCGTAGACAATCTTGATCATCCCCTCAACCGTCAACGTCTCCTTCGTGACTACCAGACGGCAATCGGGATAGGCCGTGGCCAGTTCCGTCTTGAAGGCCGGGCCCTTCATCTTGTTCTGCGGGTGTCCGTTGCGGATGCCCTGCTTCTCGTAGACGTCCAGAACGGCCGGCAGCAGCGGATCATCCTCGCGCAGAACCAGCGTATGGTCGAAATTCCGGAGCACGTCCCACGCTACCTTCTGAATCTCGTTGCAGGGGTAAACCATGTTCACGCCCGCCTCGATGCTATCCTCCACCTCGATGGTCAACTTTCCCGTGTGGCCGTGGAGATACTGAGCCTCTCCTTGAAAACCGTAGAAACGGTGTGCATACTGCAGATCGAATGTTGTGATACTTCTCATAACAAATTGCGGTTTTAAGTTAGACATTCTTTTTCAGAGTTACCTGTACCTGTACTTTTCCGATCTCCTCCGTCGGGGTGATAGATGAACGACAAACAATTTGCCAATCAGAAAAATTGGCATCAATTTTCATAAACAAAGCGAGAATTCGAAATATTTTCCTAACTTTGGATTCAAGAGCAAATAGGCTTCACGATGGCTTTCAAGGTTTTCACGCTGCTGATAAACGGACTGGTTCCTGTTATTCCGGCTTGGTTCATCATGAACTCGCACCCGGAAACAGCGGTTATCAAGCCGTGGCCAATCGTTTGGACATTGCTCGGGGTCAACGTGCTTTTCATTCTGATCGCCTGGAAACACCTCGGATATACACGCCGGCAACGAGAAACGGAAGCCTTGATGTTAATCATCAATGCATTCGTCCCTTTGGCAACGTACAACTGGCTGTTTCCTGCCGAAACGCAGTTTTCGTTTCCCGTGCAAATTCTGCTGTACTGTTTCATGCAGGTTGTATGGATTGTCTCGATTGAAATTGCACCGGATTGGGTCGGACGCATCCGACAACGCAAAGCCGAGGAGCGAGCCTTGTCGGGCAAACAGCACTTTGAATCCAGAGAGGAGGTTCTGAAAAAGCACCAAAACAAGGCTTAAAAAAAGATCTCGTTCTTCCCGGATGAATCCCCGGTTCGGAGCGGGAAATGAACCTCCAAAATTCGGACTCCGAACCCGGGTTTTACATTTTTCCGAGAATATCGGACCTCTGAAATGAAGCGTCAAACAAGGTTTTGCCGCCTCTTTACAGCGTGCCTTTTTGCGGCATCTGTTAACATCGTAACTAACAGAAAATTAACGAGTTACAACGCTTTTCTGCATCGGACTGTAACCCGGTCCGGCTTTTGGGAGATTCTTCATGGAATTTCCGGACAAAGCAAAATGAGGCGTCACTGTTTGTTCGCCGGACCGGGTTCCTTCCGCACGTCTTTTTAGCGTTTGAGCCGATAGTCGATTCCCGCTTTGCGGGCCTGCGAGTGCTGGTAACGGCGGTGGATGCGGTACATGCGCCCGTCTTTTACGAACCGCGCCCCGGTCTGGTGGAAGCAGAAGGAGATGTCTGCCGCCACGCACTGTTCACGCAGCCCGAGCACCCAGGCGTAGTCGCACGGCCGGGCCTCGTTGCCCGATTCGCCGCCCGCCGAGACCTCCTCGACGGCGGGCGAGAGATAGCGTGCGATGTCGAGCGGTCCCAGCAGCGGGGCGCAGACGATGAGCCGGTGGCGGACCGGCGTCGCGAGGAACAGCAGCAGCCGGTAATCGGCCATCGCCTGATTTTCGACCGTGCAGCCGATGACGACATTCTCATATCCGTCGCCCCAGTCGGGCGGCAGTACGGCGGCCAGCCGGTCAATGCGCTTGGTGAAGAAGAGGAACCGCAGGTCGTGGCGGATGCGCATCATCTCCCAGGCCTCGGCACGCCAGGCGTCGGCCTCCTCCAGCAGAAAATCCGATGTGAAGCAGGTGTAGACCATCTCGCCGGCGGGGACCTTGAACCGTCCGTCGCGGCTACGGCGCACCGGACGGTCGAACATCGCCGTCTGCCGCACTTCGCGGCTGTCTTTGTCGTGGCGGCTGTCCTGCCGGTAGACATAGCAGTTGCGGCAGCCTTCGCTGATTTTCCGGCATCCGTGCCAGGGGTTCCACGAAACGGACATGGTTACATGAACTCCATGCGCAGGCGCACCATGTGGCGGCACTCCACGCCGTTTTCGAAGATCGGCGTAGGGCTGTGCTTGCGGAAATAGTCTACGTCGATGCCGCAGCGGACGAATCCGCAGCGTTCGTAGAGGGCGATCTGCCCGAATCCCGAATTGCCCGTGCCGATTTCGAGCAGGCGGAACCCCGCCCGGCGGGCCGTGTCGGCGGCGTGGGCCAAAAGGGCCGTGGCGATGCCCTGCCGCTGGCGGTCGGGCACGACGGCGATATTCACGACCTCGGCCGTGAAGGGCCGCGTGTGGATCAGCACGTACTGTCCGACGATCCGGCCGCCGTCGCAGGCGGCGTAGCACGTTCCGCGGCCGATGTAGTCGGCCACCGAGGCTTCGACCTCGTCGGCCAGCAGCAACAGTTCCCGCGAAGGGGTTTCGGTTTTGCGAATTTCCATATCAGAAAAGGGATAGGGCGCCCCGGAAGGTCGCCAGTACGACAATGTAACGCAGGGTCTTGCCCGCGAGCATCGCGCTGCCGGTCAGCCACACGTTGCTGCGCATCAGTCCCAGCACGATGGCGATGGCCTCGCCGATGGTGGGCAGGAAGGCGAAGAAGGCCATCAGCGCCCCGCGTCCCGAGAGGAATTTCCGCGCCCGGGCCAGTTGGCGCGTCGAGACACCCAGCCGGGTGATCCATTCGGTCTTGCCCAGCGTCCCGATCCAGTAGCAGGTCATGCCGCCGAGCGTGTTGCCCAGCGCGGCCGCGACGACGCATCCCACGGGATCAAGCCCCATGCCTGCGAGCACCACCATCACCGCCTCGGAGCTGAAAGGCAGGACGCTTCCGGCGATCAGCGCCGAGAGGAAGAGGCCCCAGTAGCCCCAGTCGATGAGAAATTCGGTGATTGTTTCCATATCTATCCGCACGGGGCTTTCGGCGGCCCGTGCAGACAAAGATAGCGATTTTTTCGGTTCCTACGCCTCCCCGGCCCAGCCGCGGATCACACGGCTGCGGACGTCGACGCCCATTTCGCGGGCGCGGGCGAGAATGCGGCGCGCCAGGGCGGCTTTCCTGTCGTCGGGCGCGTAACGGAAATAGGCTTCCGCCGCGCGGATGTGCGCTGCGTCGACGAGCGGGAATTCGCGCGTTTCGGGGATTCCGAACGCCGATGCGGGGAGTTCGCGGCGTTCTTCGACGGTGAGCCGGTCGGGAGTTTTGGTTTTCGGAGCCATGACGGTGTGGTTTTTCTTTCCGGGCGGCAAAATCCGGGCCAGCGGAGCGGCGTTTGTCTGCGAGGTGGCGTGCCGACGGCGTGCGAATGGCTTTCAGGGGGCCGGGTGCAGAGCCGCCGGGCGATCCGGCTGCCGGCGGCATACCGCCCGGGACCGGCGATCCAAAGCAGCGCGAAGGCCGCGAGGCAGAGCATGTTTGATGCCTTCGTTTGGTTCTCCCAAATTGATGGATTATCTTTACAGCCGTGAATTTCAACCGCTACATAACGGAGGCCGAATTTTCGGAACTCGCCGCCTTTATCCGCCGCGAGGGCGTCGTACGGCGTTTCGCCCGCGGCGAACGCCTCTCCGGGCAGGGACTCCGCAGCCACCGCTGCGGACTGGTCGTGCAGGGCGCTTTCCGTTACGTGCACGCCGACGCCGCGGGAGAGGAGCATGTCGTGGGTTACGCCTTTGCCGGAGAGTTCGTCGGCGACTATATCTCGATGTGCGTCGATGCGCCGTCGCAGGTGACGATCGGGGCGATGTGCGGCGCCGAGGCCCTGCTTGTTCCCGGCGAACGGCTCGAAACCTTCTACCGCACCGATGCCGCCTGCGAGCGGCTGGGCCGCAGGCTGGCCGAACACATGCTGGCCGAGGTTTACGAACGTCTGCTGGACCGCTATGCCGCCTCGCCGCAGCAACGCTACGAGGCCCTGACGGAGCGTTGTCCCGACGTGTTGCAGCTCGTTCCCCTGCGGGAACTGGCCTCCTATCTGGGCGTGCGTCCCGAGACGTTGAGCCGCATCCGCCGCCGTGTCCGCTGATTTCTTGATCTGCGTCAACGTTTTTTTGGGGCGCACCCGTTAACTTTGTTTCCATGAAACGAGCGATTGTCATCGGGGCCACTTCCGGCATCGGCCGGGCGTTGGCCGAACGCCTTGCGGCCGAGGGATACCGGGTCGGCGTGACCGGGCGGCGCGAGGCGTTGCTGGAGGAGCTGGCGGCCAGCCGTCCGGGCAGCTTTTGTTACGCCGCGGCCGACATCATGGACCCTGCCGCCGCCTGTGCGGCGCTGGAACGCCTCGCCGGAGAGCTGGGCGGCATGGATTTGTGCGTGGTCAGCGCCGGAACCGGCGACCTGAATCCCGGACTGGACTATGCGCTGGAAGAGCCGGCCATCCGCACCAACGTCGTGGGCTGGACCGCGGCGGTCGACTGGGCCTACGGCCGTTTCGAGGAGCGGGGCGGCGGCCATCTGGTCGTCATCACGTCGGTCGGGGGCCTGCGCGGCGGCGGTGCGGCTCCGGCCTACAACGCCTCGAAAGCCTATCAGATCAACTATGCCGAGGGCCTGCGGCAGCGGGCTGCGAAGTCCGGACTGCCCCTCCCGGTGACCGACATCCGTCCGGGATTCGTCGCGACGGAGATGGCCAAGGGCGAGGGGCTGTTCTGGGTGATGCCCGTCGACCGGGTCGTGGAGGGGATCGTGCGGGCCATCCGCCGCCGCCGTAGCGTGGCGGTCGTCACACGCCGCTGGCGGCTGCCTGCGTGGCTGATCCGGCACATGCCGGAGTGTATTTACCGTAAAATGGGATGATGATGAACGGATGGTTTCTGGCGGCCGGAGCGTTGCTCGCCGCCGCATTCTTCGTACACGTGTTTTCAGGCAACCGCTTCTACTCGGCGGCGCGCCCTGATGCGGCAACGGCCCCTTCCGGAGCTTACGAGGCGTGGCTGATGGGCCGCTGCGGCGTTCAGATGATTTCAGTGGACCTGTTCCTCTGCGCGGCTTTTCTTTTGCTGCTGGGGACGGGCGTCCTGCCGCGCAATTTCGCGCTCGAACTCCTGCTGCTGCTGGTGTTCGGCGGCTGGTGCGTCTTCTGGCTGGTGTCGCTGCTGTGTGAAAAAGCCGGAGGGCGTCATTACCTCCGGCTGTGCCACTGGGCGTTGTTCCTCGTGCTGTTCGGTTTGGTGCTGGGCGGCATGCTCGGGTAGTCCTACTCCTCCTCTTCGTAATAGACTTTGTAGAACTTGCCCTTCTCGTCCTCGCCCTGCTCCAGCAGGTTGCGGTTGCCGTGGACGTAGATGTGGAAATTGCGGTCGAGCTTGATGACGCTCTTGTACGACCGCGCCTGCTTCTTGACGGCTGAATCCGAGATGCCGAATTCGTCCTCGATGCGGATGTCGCGGTCCTGTTCGTACTCCTGGCGGAAGCGCGTGAAGCTCTCCACGACCTCCGGCTGGCGGATCACCTTCTCCGAAAAATCGTCCATCGAAAAGCTCTCCTGCTCCTGGAAATATTTCATCGTCTCGTTGAGCAGCTCGGCCTGGTCGGCCTTCGACACCTCGAACTCCTTCGAGAGGTGTTTCGTGACGTATTTCTTGCACATCGCCAGCGTGTTGTGCGTATTGTGGTAGTTGTCCTGCCGCTGGCGCACGCGCAGGAAGTCGTCGATCCAGTAGCGTGCTTCGGTGCGGTTGGTGTTGTCGACGACGAAGACCGCAAACCCCTCCTCGCGTTCCGTGTTGAAAATGACGGCTCCCTTGTCCAGCCGTTTGATGTCGATGCCTTCGCGGGCCGCGATGTGCACCCCTCCGGCCTGCTGTTCGACGTCGAGGAACGTGTCGCGCGTCTCGGACTTGAACAGCCCCAGCGCGTCGCAGCGTTCGCCGCCGAAATTGCAGTCCGAAAAGTAGACCGTGTAAAATTCGCCGCCCTTGATCTGCGGGTGCATGCCGCTCTCGTAGAGGTGCTTGGCCAGGCTCACCGAATGTTCGAGGAGCGCCTCCGGATCGTCGAAGATCCTGCATGCGAAGTTCCAGACCTCGTTGCACCCGAGGTCGGTCTCGTGGTGGAGGTTGTAGCACTCCTCGCTCTTGAAGCCGCCGAGGAAATAGGCCGTGAGCGTGCGCATCAGCCCTTCGTCGGCGACCTGTGCCGAGAGTTCGGGCGAGACCGTCAGGGGTTCGTCCTTCGATTTGTTGCCGACGACGTGTACGGCCAGCGCTTCGATGCGCGTATCTTCGGTGTATAACATGTTCGGGATCGTTTAACGGACGACAAAGATGCGCATTTTTTGTCTCCCCGGCAAGTCCTGCGGCCGATAAAAAGGCCGGAATCCGCGGGGGACTCCGGCCTTCGGGCGTGTGGCGCGGCTTATAGGCGGGTCGCAGGCGCGATCTTCAGGCGGAACGTGTAGTCGGCGTAGGGAATCCGGTATTCGGGCAGCGGCAGCGCGCCCCACGAGTTGACGCACGCCAGTCCGTACTGCACCTTGTCGAGGCATACCGAAACGTTCTTCTGCTTTTCGACCTCGGGCGAGTGTCCCTGCCGTTTTGCGGGGCCTTCGTCGAGCGACTCCTGCGGGTAGTGAAGCGCCGAGGCGGAGAACGGAGCGTCGGAGGTCACCGTAAGACCCCGTCCGCCGATGTCCGCGAGGTGCCACCAGCGCAGGTCGCTCTTCGTGCCGGTCTCCTGCGGGCGGATGTAGGGGTGGAACTGCTCGTCGACGCTCTGGCGGTAAAGTCCCACGAAGGCCGACGATTTGCGGTCGGCGTAGTTCTCGCCCGGTCCGCGGCCGTAGTATTGCAGGCGGTCGAACGCCTCGGGCATCTCGAAGCGCATGCCGAAGCGGAACATGTCGGGAACCTCGGCCCCCGGCGTGGCGTGCAGCGACTGTGCGATCGTGACGGCGCCCGTGTTGTCGACGGCGTATTCGATCTCCAGCGTGGCCTGCACCCCGGGCATTTCATAGCCGGCCTTCACCGTGACGATGCCGTCGGCCTCGGCATGGGTCAGCGTCTTGAGTTTCATCTCCGGCTGTTTCCAGACGGCCATTTTGTGTTGCAGTCCGGCGCCGAAGTCGTTGTCGGTCGGCGCGCGCCAGAAGTTGGGGCGCAGCGTGGAGCCGTCGGCCAGGAAGTCGAGCCCGCGGACTTCGTAACGGGTGATGAAGCCCGTCTTGCGGCTGAAGTCGAGCCGCAGGCCGTTGCCCGCGACGATCAGGAAGTCTTTGTGGTTGTCCGCAACGAAGAGCGATTCACCTTCGGCTGCGGATTTCGCCGCGGGAGCCGTGAAGACGTATTCGCGGATCGGCAGCTGGGCGCGCGCCGCGGTGTGGCCCGCGGGCAGGATGCCTTCGGCCGTCTTGAGTTTGTAGGCCACGTCGAGCAGCAGTTCGCCCGCCGCGGGCAGCGTGGCCGGATCGTAGGGGAGCGTGATGCGCACGCGCTGCTGCGGCGCGGCTTTCAGTCCGTCGACGACGCCCCGGCGGAGGGGCGTCCCGTCGCAGAGCACCTCCCAATGGAGGTCGTAGTTTTCGAGGCCGCGGAAGAAATTTTCGTTGAGGACCTCGACCGTATTCCCCGCATCGCCGGCCCACGAGGTCCAGACCGACTGGTAGTAGTAGCGCACCTCCTCCATGTGGGGGTTCGGAATGCGGTCGGGACCGATCAGGCCGTTGTCGCAGAAGTTCTGGTCCGAGGGATCGTAGGGATTCCAGTCGCCTCCGTAGCCGTAGACCGTCACGCCGTTGCGGCCTTTCTTGCGCAGCGACTGGTCCACGAAATCCCAGATGAATCCGCCCTGGTATTTCGGTTCGCGGCGGATCAGCTCCCAGTACTCCCTGAATCCGCCCATCGAGTTGCCCATGGCATGGGCGTATTCGCACTGGATCAGGGGTTTCTGGGGATTCTCGGCGAGGTATTTCTCACACTGCCCGTAGCTCCAGTACATCGGGCAGATAATGTCCGTGTTGCGGCTGCCGGGCGAATAGACGGCCCGTTCGTGGTGAATCGGCCGCGAGGGGTCGTAAGCCTTGATCCAGTCGTAGCAGGCGTCGAAGTTCGGCCCGTCGCCCGCTTCGTTGCCCAGCGACCAGATGATGACCGACGGATGGTTGATGCTGCGCTGCACGTTGCGTTCGTTGCGCTCCAGATGCGCCTTGGCGTAGAGCGGATTCTTGGCCAGCGTCTTTTCGCCGTAACCCATGCCGTGCGACTCGATATTGGCCTCGGCCACGACGTAGAGTCCGTATTGGTCGCAGAGCGAGTACCAGCGGGCGTCGTCGGGGTAGTGGCACGTGCGCACGGCGTTGATGTTGTTCTCCTTCATGATGCGGATGTCCTCCAGCATGCGCCCCTCGGAGACGTAATAGCCGTAGTCGGGGTCCATCTCATGCCGGTTGGCGCCCTTGATCAGCACCGGCCGGCCGTTGACGAGCAGCTGCCCGCCCTCGATCTTCACGTCGCGGAATCCGATCCGGAGCGGAATGACCTCGATCACTTCGCCCGCCGGCGCGCGGAGCGTCGCCGTCAGTCCGTACAGCACGGGCGTCTCGGCGCTCCACAGGGCGACTTTCCCGGCGTCGAGCGTGCAGCGCTCCTCGTCCTTCGTGACGCGCAGCTGCTGCGACGCGACGCTGCGCCCTTGGGCGTCGGTGAGCGCCAGTTCGACGCTGCATCCCCGCGCCTGCCTGGGGAAGAAGGCTTTGACGGCTACCGTTCCCGCGGTGTAGTTGGCCGAAGGCGCGGCGTCGACCTGAATGTCCGTAATTTGCCGTTTGTCGCGCGCGTAGAGGTAGCAGTCGCGGCCCACGCCCGAAAGGCGGAAGAAGTCCTGATCTTCGAGGTATGTGCCGTCGCACCAGCGGAAGACCTGGAACGCGATGAGATTCCGGCCGGGTTTCACGTAGGGCGTCAGGTCGAACTCGGCCTCCAGCTTGCTGTCCTCGCTGTAACCCACATAGCGGCCGTTGACCCAGAGGTAGATGTTCGACGTCACCGAGCCGAAATGCGCGACGATCTGCCTGCCGGCCCATGCCGCGGGGATGTCGACCGTACGGCGGTAGGAACCCACGTGGTTCTGCTCGACGGGAACGTGCGGCGGATCGTTTTTGAACCAGCCCCGCCAGGCGTAACCGACGTTGAGGTAGACCGGATCGCCGTATCCGTTCAGCTCCCAGAGTCCCGGCACGGGCATGTCGTTCCAGCCTTTGTCGTTGTAGCCGACGCGGAAAAAGTCCGTCGGTCGCTGGTCGGCGTCGCGCACCCAGTTGAATTTCCAGTTTCCGTTCAGCGTGACGAACCGCTCCGAGAGGGTCTTGTCGCCCGTTTGTGCGGCTTCCGGCGATTCGTACGCGAACCAGGAGCCATGCATCGGCATTCGGTTCACGGCATTCACGCCGGCGTCCTGCCATTCGTTGCTCTGCGCGCCGGCCGTCAGCGCCGTCGCCGCGGCCAGCCAGCATAAGAGGATTTTCTTCATCGGTTATCTCTGTTTTTAAGGTTTAGGCATAGTCTGCCGAAGCGGTTTCCGCTGTGCCGGATGTCCGGCGCGGTCCGATCGGTTAAATTTCGGAAAAATGTCGGGAAACTCCAAATATGGCGGCTGAAAAAGACGACAGCCGTATTGTTCCGGTGCATTTTTGCCGGGTGACGGTTATTTCCAGTCATGTACCTGGTCCGTTCTCACGCCGCCGCCCGCAGGGCAGTCCTCCTATAAAAAAGCAAGGACGCAGGTACAACCCCTACAGTCGGCCCGTTACAGCCTTATGATGGTAGTTGCCCTTACGCCCAAGCCTGTCCCCCACCCGAACGGGCAGGGACAAGGCTCAAGTTTCAGACAAATATTACACCATCATAAAAACTGCCGTATTTCTACAACAGGTAACGGTTTACTGTAGGTATAAAGGTTTGTCTTAACCTTTGTTTCTATTTTCTATTGCGAAGATAGTCAAATAATCCGACTAACCAAAAAATCCGGCCCCCTTTCGGAGGCCGGACCCACTATAAATAACTATGACAAAAACTTTCGTTTATGCGTTGGCGGTCGCCAGCGGCGAAGCCTGCGTGTAGGTGCGGGCGGCCAGCTCCTTGTCGAGCATGTACAGCCCGAACTTGTTGCCTTCGACGGCCTCGCAGGCGGTGATCATCTCGCGTGCCGACTCCTCCTCCTCGACCTGCTCGTCGACGAACCAGACGAGCATGTTCGACGAAGCGTAATCCTTGTCCTCGGCGGCGATGGCGGCCAGATTGTTGATCATGGCCGTAACCTCCTTCTCATGGACCAGCGTGTCCTGGAACATCTCCAGCGGCGAAGTCCAAGCAGTGCGCACCTCCTCGATCGGGAGCAGCTTCACCTCGGCGTCGCGCGAGAGAATGTAGTTCATAAAGATCCGCGCATGGTCCTGCTCCTCCTGGAACTGTACGTAGAACCAGTTGGCGACACCCTTCAGCCCCTTGGCCTCGGCGTCCATCGACATCGAAAGATAGAGATAGGCCGACCAAAGCTCGGCATTGATCTGCGCGTTCATCGCTTCGTGTAATTTCTTGCTTAACATAACTGTATTGTTTTAAGTTTGCGGTTTATCATCGTTCGTGATACAAATATACAATAGTTTTTCGTGATTTGTATCAAAATAGTCATCAAATTATTTTATATCGAAATGGCGAGACATTATAAAACAAAATAGACGGCGTCCGAATACGTATTCGGGCGCCGTCGGATGGTTTTCAGCGGAATGCGGATCAGTCGTCGATCTCGATCAGGCGGAACTGAAGGTCGAATTTCAGGTCGAGACCGTTGTCGAGCTTCACCTCCCAGTCGCGCTTGTCGCGGTCGATCGAGACGATCTTGCGGCCTGCGAAGTTCTTGGCGACATAGTCGCGGATCTGCTGCGGAACGATGGCTGCGGGAACCTCGCCGTACTTGCAGTCGACCTCCTTCCACGCTCCGTCCTTGGCGAACTCGACCTTCGAGCCGTTGACGAAGACCACCTTGTAATCCTTGTCGAACAGCTCCTCGTCGACTTTGGCGTAGGAGACCTCGACAGCCTTGAAGTGGGTCTGGACGAACTGTTGCGCAACGGCGGGAAGTTCGCCGACGGTGATGATCCGGTCTTTACCGGCGAAAGCGGGAACCGAAGAGGCCATGACGGCCAGCGAAGCGAGAAGAATCGTGAACTTTTTCATAATCGTAGTGTTTTAATTGAATTTCGTACTGCAAAGTTGCGGCCCGAAACTGAAACGAATCTGAAAAAAGCGGATTTCCTGCATTTTTTTCACGCCGGGAAATCGACCGCGAAGCAATGCCGCCCCTCCTTATAAGAATAGGACACCTTCAACCCGTAGAGACGGCAGACTGCGTCGACCACGGCAAGGCCCAGCCCCGTAGAACCCTCCTTCTTCGTTCCCTGATAGAACCGGTCGAAGATACGCCCGGCGTCGAGCGGACCGCCCGCACCGCTGTTGCAGACCGTGAAGCGACGCGGAGCGACGCGCACCGTCACCTCGCCGCCCTCGTCGCCGTGAACGAATGCGTTTTTCAGCAGGTTGGCGACCACGCTCCCGGCCAGCGACGGATTCATCCGCGCCGTGAGCGGCCCCTCGTCCACGAGCGCAAAGCGCATGCTGCGGTAGGCGTAAATCTCCTCCATGTCCTCGGCCGTGCGGCGCACCAGTGCGTTCACGTCGACCTCTTCGGCCTCGGGGAACTGGCCGTTGTCGATCTTCGACAGCAGCAGCAGCGAACGGTTGAGCCGCACGAGGTAGTCCAGCGTCCGCTGCACCTTGGCGATCTCGCCCAACTGCTCCCCGGTGAGCGCATGCGCATCGTCGACCAGCATTTCCAACCGGTTGCGGCAGACCGCCAGCGGAGTCTGCATCTCGTGCGAGGCGTTGCCGATGAACTGTTTCTGCCGCTCGAACGACGACTCGGCCCGCTCGGCATAGCGGCGCGCGGCATCGTTGAGTTTCCGGAACTCCGTGACGGAGGTCTCGACGGCCAGCGGCGCATTCCGCGCCCCCACGGTGTAACCGTCGAGCCACCGCAGCAGGGCGTAGAGCGGCCGCATCGTGCGGTAGAGCACGATGACCGTGACCAGCAGGATCATCAGCAGCAGGAAGAGGTAGAGGCAGACCATCCACCGGAGGATCGACTCCCGGAGGTCGTCCTTCTCGATGGTCGGAGTCATCACCGTCAGTTCGCGCCATTGCCCCGCGCCGTCGCGGAACACCTTGCGCAGCACGCGGGCCGGCTCCTTGTCGTCGCGTTCGGGAATGAAAATCTCCTCGTCGGAATAGCGTTCGTGGTGCTGTGCGGCGGCATATTGGGGCGACACTTCGTGCAGGAAATAGCCGTTGTTGCCCTCGTCCGCCGGAACGGGAAGCTCCCGTCCGGCCAGAACCCGCTTGACGATCACTTCGGCACGAGCTTCGAGCGCGTCGTCCACCTCGTCGTTGATCTCGTCGATCAGCGTGAAGTAAAACAACACGGCCCATGCCGCCAGAAGCAGCGACAGCGCCCACGAAAGGTGCAGCAGGATGCGGTAAACCAGTTTCACGGCTGTACGAGTTTATAGCCGAAGCCGTAGACTGCGCGGATCTCGATGTCGGCGCCCGCATCGTGGAGCTTGCGGCGCAGGTTCTTCATCTGCGCATAGACGAAATCGAAATTGTCGGCCTGGTCGATATGGTCGCCCCAGACCCCTTCGGCCAGCGCGGTCTTGTCGACCGTGTGGTTGGGGCGGGACATGAAGTAGTGGAGGATGTCGTACTCCTTGCGCAGCAGCTCCACCTCGCGGCCCGCCACCTCGACCCGGCGGCTGTCGGGCCACAGGCGCACGTTGCCCGCGTCGAGGCTCTCGTAACCGCCGCGCTGGTGACGGCGCAGGACGCTGCGGATGCGGGCGCTCAATTCCGCCAGGTGGAACGGCTTGGGAAGGTAGTCGTCGGCGCCGAGTTCCAACCCCTCGATCTTGTCGTCGAGGGAATCGCGGGCCGAAATGATGATCACCGCAGCCGGGCTGCGACGCCTCTTCAGCTCTTCGAGCAGCCGCAGGCCGCTGCCGCCGGGCAGCATGATGTCCAGCAGGATGCAGTCGTAGTCGTATGCGGCGATCTTGTCGAGCGCCGCGGCGTAATCGGCGGCCTGCTCGACGACGTACTGCTCCCGGGTCAGCGTCCGGACCATGATCTCCCGCAGGGAGGGTTCGTCTTCAACAATGAGTATCTTCATAATACACTCCTTTTTCTCGTTTCTCGGGACAGGGGGAGGGGCGAAAATCCGGTCTTGAAACCCGCGGCCCGCCACCGCCCTCCGAAACCCGTCTTTCAGACGGGCGAAATTACGGCCCGAATCCGAAAGGAAACTGAAATGCCGGGAATCAGCGCTGCCCGGTGCGCCGGAAATAATTCTGCAAGACCAGCAGTGAAATGATCTTTTCGCGCCGGCGGTCGCGGAACTGCGCGACGTATTCGTGCGCATGCGCGATGATCGCCTCGGCCTCGTCCGGATGCTCGATGTAGTAGCGCATCCGCTCTTCGAGGTCGGAATAGTCGGGCCGGATCTCGACGTAGTGGTAACCGGGGATGAGCGTGCCCTCCATGAACCACGTCTCGTAGGTCGGACGGGGCATCACGGCCAGCGAGTTCGACGACATGATCCACTTGAGGTTCGTCGCCACGTCGTAGCCCTCGATCGCCAGAATGAACTTGTAGTTCAGGTGGTCGTACATCGAAATATGGGGTTTGGTCCACTCCGGGGGATATTCGGGACGGGGCGTCGAGATGCCGGCATCGCAGCACTCCGAACCGAAATACATGCGCATGAAACGTTCGCGGTGGGGACGCCGCGTGATCGCCAGCCGGAAAATCGCCTTGTCCGACTTCTTCCGGAACGGAATGTCGTCCCGCAGGAAGATGAAATGGCGGACCTTGTCGAGGTTCAGCAGCACCGAATTGGCGTTGTCGCCGCAGATCGGCCTGCTCTTGACGATCGACGGCACGTCGGGAACCGTCGTCACGTCCCCGGGAACGGTATTCCACAGCAGGCGGTCGCTGAACCAGCGGGTGAACTCGTAGGTATCGAAGAAATAGGCCGTCTTGACGCCCCGACGGAACTTGTGGTCGCCTAACGGACGCAGCCCTTCGCGGGGGGGGGTCGCAGGCGCAGGCGACAGTTTGTTGTAATAATCCGCCCGCCGACAGATGTACTCCCAGTCGGGGCGGCGTTCCGCCTCGGCGAGTACCCGGTCCAGACGGGACTGCAACAACCGTTTCGGCGTAAGGTAACGCGCGAAACTCCGCAGGAACCAAAACAGTTTGATCTGTTTGTTGTGAAAAATACGGTTCAGACGGTTCATCGGCAATGGGTTTAATGATACAAAGTTACTACAAAAAAGTGAAATGCGGAAGAATATGGTAATGGATTTGATTTACAGGGGTTTCATTAACGCTGCCAATTATTCTGAGAGCCATTACAATCCACGCCGAAGCCAAATCAAGACGGAGCTACGTTACTTGTTCGTAACCACGCTCAATAGGTGACGAAATGGACACGAATAACGAAACAAGTCTTTAAGGATTAGTGAGTTACTGACAACTCACGCAAAAAATCCGTTAACGAAAAAAGATTGCGCCGTTCTTCCGCGATTTGCGTATCAGAGGAGGACTCTTCACCAACTAATTTTGAACAAAAAAAATTAAGGACGATGAAGAGTACATTTTCAGTTATTTACTACCTCAAACGTCAGGTAGTGAAAAAAGACGGGACGGTTCCCGTCATGGGACGCATCACGGTGGACGGCAGCCAGATGCAATTCAGTTGCAAACTGACCGTCGATCCCAAGTTGTGGGACACCAAAGGGGGACGTGTCACGGGCAGAAGCACGGCGGCACTCGAAACGAACCGCATGCTTGACAAGATGCGGGTGCGCATCAACAAGCACTATCAGGAAATCATGGAGCGTGACAACTTCGTCACGGCAGAGAAGGTGAAGAACGCCTTTCTCGGACTGGAACACCGCTATCACATGCTGATGCAGGTGTTCCAGCAACACAACGAGGACTATGCCAAGCAGGTGGAAGCAGGCATGAAAGCCAAAGGCACGCTCTTGAAGTACAAGACTGTTTACAAGCATCTGCAAGAGTTTCTCAACATCCGTTACCACGTGAAGGACATCGCGTTGAAAGAGCTTACCCCCGCTTTCATTTCCGACTTCGAGATGTTTCTGCGCACGGACAAACACTGCTGCACCAATACCGTGTGGCTGTATGTATGCCCGCTTCGGACGATGGTGTTCATCGCCATCAACAACGAATGGCTCACACGCGACCCGTTCAGGGAGTATGAAATCAAGAAGGAGGAAACGACACGCAGTTTCCTGACCAAAGACGAAATTCGCCTGCTGATGGAAGGTAAGCTGAAGAATGCGAAGCAGGAACTGTATCGTGATTTATACCTGTTCTGTGCCTTCACGGGCTTGTCATTCGCCGATATGCGCAATTTGACGGAAGAGAACATCCGCACCTACTTCGATGAACACGAGTGGATAAACATCAACCGCCAGAAGACGGGCGTGGTGTCTAACATCCGCCTGCTTGACATTGCGAAACAAATCATCGACAAATACCGCGGGCTGTGCGAAAACGGCAGGATTTTCCCTGTTCCCCACTACAACACGTGCCTCGCCGGAATCCGTGCCGTCGCCAAGCGTTGCGGCATCACCAAGCACATCACGTGGCATCAGAGCCGCCACACGGCAGCCACGACGGTGTTCCTCTCCAACGGCGTACCCATCGAAACAGTCAGTTCCATGCTGGGACACAAGAGTATAAAGACAACGCAGATATACGCGAAGATAACCAAAGAGAAGCTCAACCAAGACATGGAGAACCTTGCCGCAAGATTGAACCAAATCGAGGAATTTGCAGGATGTACCATCTAAAACAGAGACGCCATGAAACGTGACATAATCATTATAGAGGACAAGACGGTCAGCGTAACCGGTAACGATGTATGGATGACCGCCGGGGAAATCGCCGAAGAGTTCCATGCCACCGTCCCGGCAGTGAACGCCGCCATCAAAGCCGTCCGCAAGTCGGACGTGCTGAACGACTACGAGGTATGCCGCTACATACAGCTTGAAAACGGCCTGTACGCGGATGTTTACTCGCTTGAAATCATCATTCCAGTAGCCTTCCGGCTGAATACCTACCATGCGCACGTGTTCCGCACGTGGCTGGCAGGCAAGGCACTCTCGAAGGAAGAGCGGCAGGCATACGTGATGTTCATACAGAACGGGAAAGCCGGGTATTGCTGAACACGCATACGAGACAACAAAAAGGAAACGGACAACGCCATCGGGTGCTGTCCGTTTCCTTTTTTTTTCATGCAACCGCCTTATTCCAGCGGCTTGAGGTAATTCGCCTCCAACAGTTCACGCAGTCCCGATTCGGGATAAAGCACCTTACCTGCCAGAAGGATAAAGGGCAGCATCCTGTTGTTGCGATACTCCTGCAAGGTGCGGCGGCTTACCCGGAGCATTTCCGCCACCTCCTTGTCCGTCAGGTAATGTTCCCCGTCCAGTGGCGGACGGTAACTTTCCAAAAATGCGGAGAGCCATTTGGAGCCTTTGAGCATATTCTGTATCGCGGTGGCAACCTGCTCGTCCTCCATTGTGAAAACCTCGTTGTTCTCGTTCATCATAACATCGGATTAAGTGGTTAATAAAAACAGAGTCATTTTCCATCGGGATAGATCGTGCCGATAAGCGGAATCAGCCGCCTGACCTCCTCCGGCCTGTAATAGAACCTGCGGTTTATCTGCGAGTAGCCGATAAGCCGCTTGTCGCGCAACGTCTGCAACGTGCGCGGGCTGATTCTCAACTGCCCGCAGACTTCCTCGCCCGTGAGCCATCTTTCCAACCGCCCGCCGTCGCTCTTGCGCCTCAGGGCGGCAACCTTCTCCGAGAGGGCGTTGAAGGACGCCACCATCATCTCGAAGGTCTTTTTCTCGATAGATACAATTTCCATATACCAAAACATTTAATGATTTACCGCAAAGGTAACGCAGTCGCCTTGAATGCGTGCCGTTTTCCGCTATACGGCAGCTTGTTGCGCCGGTTGTCCGGGTTACGGAGTCACTTTCAAAGAAAATCTTACGTGAGACACGTAATGAGCTGTTAAAGCCCCTTTTGTTTATTGCCGAATTTTGCCGCAGAAACCAAAAGAAAGGACTGAATATGAAAGTGATAACGATGGAAAGTTCCGCCTTCACCGCCCTGACGGAACAGATAGCCGAGATAGCGGTCTATGTGCGTGCCGTTTCCGGTGAAAGGAAGGGAGAGTCTTCCGACATGCTGCTCACCACCCGCGAGGCGGCGCACCTGCTGAACGTGAGTACCCGTACCCTCCAACGTATGCGCAGCGAACAGCGCATCGGCTATATCGTGCTGCGCGGCAAATGCCGCTACCGCCGGTCGGAAATAGACCGCCTGCTCGCAGATTGCACCGTGGCAGAAGATGCAGCGACACTGACGGAACAGCTGAAACGCAACCACACGCTGCGCACGGGCGGCAAACCCAAAGGAAGGAGGACATAAGATATGGAACTGCTTACACGAAACAATTTTGAGGACTGGATGCAGAAGCTGATGGAACGGCTCGACCGTCAGGACGAGCTGCTGCTCTCCCTGCGACCGTCCGGCAAAGCCCCGAACCCGATGGAAAGTATCAGGATGTTCGACAACCAAGACCTCTGCATGCTGCTCCAGATAAGCAAGCGTACCCTGCAGCGCTACCGCAGCATCGGTGCATTGCCGTACAAGACGCTCGGCAAAAAGACCTATTACAGCGAGGAGGACGTACTGACGTTCCTCTCCGAACATGTAAAGGATTTCCGCAAAAGGAAGATATAGCCTTCTACAAGGCGCGTATCCATAATTTCTTTAATAAATAACCCATTAAAACATTTTTCAAATGGCAAAGAAAACAACAGAAAAAGACGTGCTGATAGTCCGCGACGAGAAGACGGGCGAGATCAGTGTGGTAGCCGGGCTTAATGCCGACGGCTCACCCAAGCGTACCCCCGCAAAGGCGGAGAACGCACAGAGTTTCCTGCAATTCGACCGCCACGGCGACGTGCTGGACAACTTCTTCAAAAACTTCTTCCGGCAGTGCAAGGAACCCAGCCGCTTCGGTTTCTACCGTTTCGCGGCAGACCAAGCCGACAAACTGATGGAGGTGATGAAAGACCTGCTGAAAGACCCCGAAGCCAACAAGGAACTGCTTGCGCCCCACAAGGTGGACACTTCCGGCTACGAAAAGCAGGTAAAGGAAGAACAGACCGCCGGGATGCCGGAACAAAAGCAGGAAGAGCAGCCCAAAGAAACCCCAAAACAGGAAGAAATGGAAAAGAAGCAGGAACAGAATCAGGAAGGCCCGCAACAACAGACGCAAGGAAGACGTGGCTACCAGCCCATTGACGAGAGCAAAATCAACTGGCAGGAGCTGGAAGAGAAATGGGGTGTGAAACGTGACGACCTTGAAAAGTCCGGTGATCTGAACAAGATGCTCAACTACGGCAAGTCCGATTTGGTGAAAGTGTCGCCCAAGTTCGGCGGCGAGGCTTTTGAACTGGATGCCCGCCTTTCCTTCAAGAAGGACGGTGAAGGCAATGTCAGCCTCGTGCCGCACTTCATCCGCAAGGAGCAGAAACTCGACGAGTACAAGGAACACAAGTTCTCCGACGAAGACCGTAAGAACCTGCGTGAAACGGGCAATCTCGGCAGGGTCGTGGACATCGTGGACAAGGAAACGGGTGAAATCATCCCCTCGTTCATCAGCATAGACCGCAAGACGAATGAAATCACGGACATTCCTGCAAACAAGGTGCGCATACCGGAGCGCATCGGCAAGACGGAAATCACCAAGCAGGAACAGGATATGCTGCGTGCCGGGCTGCCCGTGCGCGACAAACTTATTGAGCGCAACGACGGCAGGAAATTCGTCACCACTCTTCAAGTGAATGTAGAGCAGCGAGGCGTGGAGTTCGTACCGGGAACCGGCAGGTCGCCCCGTACTGCCCAGACGCAGGAAGCCAAGAACAATCCCACACAAGGACAGGCTCAGGGCATGGAAAATTCCGCAGCTCCACAGAAAGAGCAACGCCGCAACACGTGGACGAACGCAGACGGCAGCATCCGCCCCATCAGCAAATGGAGCGGCGTGAACTTCACCGACCAGCAGAAAGCCGATTACGCAGCGGGTAAGGCGATAAAGCTGGAGAACGTGACAGACAAACAGGGTTTCCATGCCACGATGTATATCAAGTTCAACCCGGAGAAGGGTCGTCCTTATCGCTACGACACCAATCCTGACAACGCACAGAAGGTAGCCCCCTCCAACGAAAGCCGCACACAGGTGGCGGTGAACAGCGAGGGCAAGACCAACGAGGCGACCAAGAACCTGAAAGAGCCGTTGCAGAAGGGACAGACCGCTCCGAAAGACGACAAACAGCAAAAGCAGCAGGAGAAGCCTCAGAAGAGAAACAATAAGGGCATGAAGATGTAACATCCCGTGTCCGCCACTAAATCCAAAGTAATAATTCATAAAAAAGTAATTAGCATGAAGACAATCATTGCAGAAAAGTTATCACGAGTTATGATAATTTTTCTTATCACAAGTAAATTATTATCCAAAGCTATAAGCTAATACACCAAATAACTGACAGATAATCAATCAAACTCGTGATAATAATGTTCTGATAATAATATGCTATATTGTGGAGAGAGTAATGTTGCTCCCTCCAAATATAGTATTATGGACAATAAAAATCATTTTGAATCCAAAGTTTCGGATTTTTTAGAAGCGTTGCGTAAAGCCGGATATTCAGAATCGACTATCCGACAGTATAAAAAGACCTGTCGTCTTTTTATCGTTTACATGGATATAAACTACATACAAGACTGTAATGTAGAATCCATCGATTTGTTTTTAAAGACTATGCCACAAGAAAAAACGCGGTTGATACATGGAACCAATTATCGATTACTGCTATTCGTTAATTATCTTACGGATAGAACTATCCAAAAACCAGTTGTAAGATACGTTATACGCAAATTCTCAGGAGAAATAGGAGGCATTATGACAAAATACCTTCATCTCTTGGAAGAACAAAGACTATCTCCTAAAACGATAGATGGCTACGAACATGTGTTCAGCTATTTTCTCAGGCATTTGTCTTTGAGGAATGTATCCCGCATCTCAGATATAGGTGAGGATGATGTGCTAACTTTTATATCTTCCAGCCAAAACAGTAAACAAAGAGTATTGGCAACGATGCGTGCATTTTGTCGTTACCTGTACGAACAAAAGCTTATCAATAAGAATATTGATTATGTGATAGGAAGAAACCGTTATATTGTAAAAGAAAAACTACCGTCGACATACACTTGTGAAGAAGTCTTGCAAATAGAATCTTCGGTAAATCAATCCACTCCTGTAGGAAAACGAGATTACGCCATGCTCCTATTAGCAACACGGTTAGGACTACGTTCCTCCGATATTGCCGGATTACAATTCAGTAATTTAGACTGGGATAGAAACATTATCCGCCTGATACAGTACAAGACTAAACGTGAAATAGAATTGCCACTCTTAAAGGATGTAGGAGAAGCTATCATCAATTATGTGAAATATGGCAGACCGAGTTCTTCTTCCAAACAGATATTCCTATCCTCTTTAGCCCCATATAATCCTGTGAATGGGGCGGTGGTTTCCTTGTCGGTCAGAAAGATTATCTGCCATTCAAGAATAGATACAAGGGATAGAAAAAAAGGTCCTCACGCTATGAGACATACTTTAGCCAGCCAGCTATTGCGTAATGGCATATCACTGCCCGTCATTTCTGAGACATTGGGACACAAAACTACACAAACGACAATGGGCTATCTTCGGATAGACATTGATGGTTTGATGAAATGTGTCCTTGAAGTCCCGGATGTCCCATCCGATTTCTACACACAGAAAGGAGGTTTGTTCTATGTCTGAACAATTCATATATCAAAGCGTGTTCGCACCTTATTTTAAGGATTTTCTTGCGATGAAAGAAAATCAGGTTTCCGACATTGGACGGATAAAGTGGATGCTCTTGGAGTTTGACAAGTTCTTTGTTAATAGCAACATCAGGGATGTGTTCATAACTAAAAGCATGATTGATACATGGAAGTGCACCCGCATACATGATAAAAAGAAAACCCTCTATGACAAGGTGTCCATGTTCCGACAGTTTTGCCTATACTTATGCCACATAGGAAAAGAATGCTATATACCCAAGTTACCAAAGAAGGAATATTCGGATTTTACTCCTTATGTGTTTACCCGTGGACAGATGCAGGACATCTTTGAAGCTTGCGACAAGCAAAGGATGCATAGTCATAATATATATTGTAATCTTTTTGCATTACCTGCTTTATATAGAATCTTATATGCTACAGGGATTAGAATCGGGGAAGCCATATCCATTAGGAATCGGGATGTTGATTTGAGAAGGAATTGCATCATTATTCGGAAGACAAAGAACAAGATGGAAAGGCTTATTCCTTTAAGCGACTCCCTGTCCAAGGTTCTACAACAGTATTTGGAATATCGCAACAAGATGCCCTTGCCAGACGTTGATGCCCCGGACAAGTTCTTGTTAATATCCCCATCAGGACGACCGTTATCTTCTTGTACTGTTTTGGGCGGTTTCAAGAAAGTGTTGGAAAAATGCAATATACCTTGTTCGAGCAACCGTTCCGGAGGAGCCTGCATACATAGTCTCAGACATACTTTTTGCCGTCCATTCCCTTGCAAAGATGGTGCAAGAAGGAATGGACATATATTGTGCGCTTCCTCTTTTGTCGGTCTTCTTGGGGCATAAGACTGAAAGGGACTGAAACCTACGTGCGCCTGACACAAGATATGTTTCCCGATATTCTATTGAAACAAAATACGATAACACGGTTTGTGTACCCTCAAACAAACATAATAACTAATTTAAATGTAGATACTTATGAAAACGACTGACTTTGCGAAGCATTTAACGGCTTTTTTTCACAGAGTACCTTATCGGAGAAAGAGGCGTAAGCCCTAATACCATACGGTCATACAGCGAATCATTTAGCTTGCTGTTAAACTTTCTGGACGAACAGGTAAACATAAAGGCTGATAATCTTAGATTGGAACATATTACCAGAAAAACGGTTTTAAACTTCCTTGATTGGTTACAAGACACGAAAAAATCGAGTAACGCGACTAGAAATCAAAGATTGGCGGCATTACGTTCTTTTTGTACATATATGCAATATGAGGATGTAAAGCGTCTGGAACAATGGCAAGAGATATTATCCATCAAGGTAAAAACACATGAAAAAAGAAGTGTCAATTATCTCAGCATAGATGGCATTAAGCTTTTATTGGCACAAATACCAATCAACACGAAAAAAGGACGACGGGATTTAGCTTTGATATCCCTGCTCTATGATAGTGGAGCCAGAGTACAAGAATTAATAGACTTGACACCCGCATCTTTGAAATTGGAAAAGCCTTGTCATGTCACCTTATTTGGTAAAGGACGCAAAAAAGAATTGTCCCTTTACAAGACGAACAAGTGAATTTATTACGCAGTTATATGGAAGAGAATCGTTTAGACCTGTCCGGTTTTAATCAAAGACCTCTTTTCTTTAACAGTTGTGGCAGAAAGCTAACAAACTCTGGCATATCTTATATCTTGAATAATTATATTAATCACGCCCGAATACAAGATCCGGAACTTATACCGGAAAAAATAAGCCCGCATACTTTACGACACAGTAAAGCTATGCACTTGTTACAAGCTGGTGTAAATTTGGTCTATATTCGTGATATTTTAGGACATGTATCTATACAAACTACTGAAATATATGCTCGGGCTGATTCTAAACAAAAAAGAGAGGCTTTGGAATCAGCTTATGTTAATATGATACCAAACGATATAACAGAACGTTCATGGGAAAAAAGACCAGGAACTTAAGATATGGCTAAGGAATCTATCTAAATGAAGATGATTATTATCCAAAGCTGTAATATAAAGTAATGTGTTTAAATAGCTGATATACAGACAGACAAAAATAAAGGCTTTGGATAATAATTTACTTGTGATAAGAAAAGCCATCCGTGGCACGTGAAATTGCCCGCATCGTGGGCGCGACAAAAAGAGAGGAAGGGTATTTCGAGGGAGGCGGCTATGCCGTGACATGGGCATTCGGACACCTTGTCCAGCTTGCCATGCCCGACGGCTACGGCATACGCGGCTTCGTCCGTGACAACCTGCCCGTCATTCCCGAAACCTTCACGCTCATTCCCCGTCAGGAAAAGACAGAGAAGAGTTACAAACCCGACAGCGGCGTGGTGTCGCAGATAAAAATCATCAGCCGCCTGTTCAACGGCAGCGAACAGATCATCGTGGCGACCGATGCCGGTCGCGAGGGTGAACTTATCTTCCGATACCTCTACCATTACATAGGATGCGCCACCCCTTTCGTGCGCCTCTGGATAAGCTCGCTTACCGACAAGGCCATCCGCGATGGACTGCGCAACCTCGAAGCGGGGAGCAAGTATGACAACCTCTACCTCGCCGCCAAAGCGCGGAGCGAATCCGACTGGCTCGTGGGCATCAACGGCACGCAGGCTCTCTCCATCGCCGCCGGACACGGCACGTATTCCGTCGGACGGGTACAGACACCCACGCTGGCGATGGTGTGCGCACGCTACTGGGAAAACCGCCGCTTCACGGTGGAACCTTTCTGGCAACTCCATATTGCCGCTGACGGAGGCGATGGTGATACCGTGAAATTCTCTTCCACCGGGAAATGGAAGGAGATGGAGCCTGCCACAGTCTTATATAATAAGGTAAAGGAAACAGGCACAGCCACCGTCACGAAAGCGGAACGCAAGGAGAAGATAGAGGAAACTCCGCTCCTGTACGACCTGACCACGCTCCAGAAGGAAGCCAACGCCAAGCATGGCTTCACGGCGGAACAGACGCTTGAAATCGCCCAGAAGCTCTACGAGAAGAAGCTCATCACCTATCCGAGAACCGGAAGCCGCTATATTCCCGAAGACGTGTTCGCGGAAATCCCCAAGCTGCTTGCCTTCATCGGCAGCCTGCCCGAATGGAAGGACAAGTTGCAGCCGAAAGCCGTGCCGACACGCCGCAGCTTGGACGGCGGCAAGGTGACAGACCACCATGCCCTGCTCGTCACGGGCGAGAAGCCGCTGTTCCTCTCCAAAGAGGACAGCACCGTCTATCACATGATAGTCGGGCGCATGCTTGAGGCTTTCTCCGAAAAATGCGTCAAGGACACTGCCACCGTCACGGCAGAGTGTGCCGGAGTGGAGTTCGTGGCAAAAGGCAGCATCATCAGGCAGGCCGGATGGCGTGCCGTCTATGGCAAGGAGAATGGAGAAGAGAACAACAGCCAAGAGGAAACCGCCGCCATTCCCTGTTGGCAGGAAGGCGACACGCTGGCACTGAAAGCCGCCTCCATCACGGAGGGAAAGACCAAACCCAAGCCGCAGCATACCGAAGCCACTCTGCTGTCCGTGATGGAAACGGCTGGCAAGGAGATAGAGGACGACGCATTGCGGCAGGCTATGAAGGATTGCGGCATCGGCACGCCCGCCACCCGTGCGTCCATCATCGAAACGCTTTTCAAGCGCGGCTATATGGAACGCTGCAAGAAGTCGCTTGTCCCCACCGAAAAAGGGCTTGCCCTCTACTCGGTCGTGAAGGCGATGCGTATTGCCGATGTCGCCATGACGGGCGAATGGGAAAAGGAATTGGCACGCATCGAGCGTGGGGAACTGCCCGCCGATGACTTCCGCAGGAAGATTGAGGCATATACACGGGAAATTACCTCCGAACTGCTGTCGTGCGACAAGCTGTTCGCCCGCAGGGATTCCGGCTGCAAGTGTCCCAAGTGCGGAGTGGGGACGATGCAGTTTTACGGCAAGGTCGTCCGCTGCGACAACGCGGAGTGCGGTCTGCCCGTGTTCCGCCTGAAAGCAAACCGCACCCTCTCTGATGATGAAATCAAAAACCTGCTCACCGACGGACACACGAAACTGCTCAAAGGATTCAAGAGCAAGCAGGGCAAGAGTTTTGATGCCGTAGTCGCCTTTGACGGGGACTATAACACGGTTTTCGTGTTCCCAGAAAGGAAAAGTAAAGCGACCTCTGCGAAAAGAAGAAAATAAATGTTTAACTTTGCCACTGGTTCAGAGTAATGAATTGTTCTTCGATACCGGATTACACTCATACTTTGGATTTAGTGGTGGCACTCGGAGGGATACCGGGTGCCTTTTTCTTCTCGTTTTCCAACGATTATCCCTATCATCATTATCAATCCACTAAATTCCAAAGAAATGAACAACAAGAAGAAAAACGAGGGTCGGACCGACTTTTCCTATTACGGTCTGTACCTGCTGGACTACCTCACCACGAACAAGTTTGAACAGGCAGCCGATGAAGCCTTCATCCGAGAAAGAACCGACCGTGCCGCCGAAGCGTATGAACGGGCAAGGCTCGAAGGCTATCCTGTCGACGGGGCGCAGGAACTGGCGATGAAGGTGCTGACGGAGGGCCTTCGCTACTCCAGGCACGCCATCCTGCGCGAAGTCGTGGAGAACGAATTTGCGGGTGAAGTGCCGGAAGAAAAATGTGAAGCCTTTACCCAGAAGCTGCTGCCGCTTGTCGGAAACGTATTCTCCATCTATGACCTCTCGGACGACAATTTCGCCCTGTCGCCCGAATATGACCTGCTCTACACGGAGCTGACGGGAGCCGTCATCCTCTATATCGAAGAGTATGGCGTTTAACCGCAAACAGAGGTTGAGGGACAACATCGAGGCGATACGGACGGCATTCCTCCTTGACAGGGAACAGCGCACACCCACCGCACGCGAACGGCTCTTGTTAGAGCGTTATTGCGGGTTCGGAGGACTGAAGAGCATACTCAACCCTGCAAGGGAACTGACGGATGCCGTCCACTGGGCGAAGTCCGACCTCGAACTGTTTGCCCCTACCGTGGAACTGCACAGGTTGCTGCGGGAGAACACAAAAGACGAGACGGAGTACAAACGGTATATGGATGCCATGAAGCAGTCCGTGCTGACCGCCTTCTATACCCCGCCGGAGATAACCGGGACCATCGCGGACGTGCTGCATGAACACGGCATCCGTCCCGACCGGGTGCTGGAGCCGTCGGCAGGTGTCGGTGCATTCGTGGACGCCGTGCTGGAGAACAGACCGGACGCGGACATCATGGCTTTTGAGAAAGACCTGATGACGGGCAAGATACTGAAGCACCTGCATCCCGGACAGAAAGTAAGGGTACAGGGCTTCGAGAAGATAGAAAAGCCGTTCATGAACCGTTTTGATTTGGCTGTCTCAATATACCGTTTGGCGATGTGGCGGTGTTCGACCCGGAGTTTACGGGCAGCCACGACCCTGCAAGGCACTCGGCGGCACGGACGATACACAATTACTTTTTCCTGAAAAGCCTTGACGCGGTGCGTGAAGGCGGAATCGTGGCGTTCATCACCTCGCAGGGGGTACTGGATGCCCCGACCAACGCGCCCATACGCGAGTATATGATGAACCATGCCAATCTGGTGGGCGTAGCCCGCCTGCCGAACAACCTCTTTACGGATAACGCGGGAACGGAGGTGGGCAGCGACCTGATTATCCTGCAAAAGAACAGCGGAAAGAATGGTGAACTGTATTACAACGAAAAACTCTTCGTGCAGACCGAACAGACCCCTATCGGCACTTCCGTAAATGGGTATGTATGGAGCATCGGCTCGCTTTCACACACGGATTTAATCAGAAGTACCGACCCATACGGGAAACCAGCCTATAAACTCCTGCACCGTGGGGACATCGCACAACTGGCGGAAGACTTGCGGGAGCATCTGAAAATAGAACTGCAACAACTTGACAGGAAACTGTATGAGAAACACAGCCTGCATCCGACAAAGGAGGAAAGCACGGCTGCGGAAGTGCAACCTGCTCCGAAAACAGAAAAGGTATCACCTTCTGTAATAGCCCCCGTTTCTGTAATTGAGCCTGTCAAGGGAGTGGAGAAGCCGCAGGCACAGCCCATAGAGGAAAAGCCGGAGATTGAGCCGCGCCAACCCAATCATTCGTCAGCCGTGCAGCTTACCCTGCTCGACCTTTGGGGTATGCCCATAGAGGAACCGGTTAAAAAAGAAAAAGGCAGCGAAAAAGGAAAGCAAGCCGAAGCCTATGCCGTCCACGCCTAAACCGCAGGTCAAAGTTACTCCACCCGTTGAAGCCGCCAAGCCGGTAAACGGTAATAAGGAAGAAAAGCCGGAAAATGCCGAAAAGCCAAACGACCCGGACGACATTTACGCCACTCTGGATTGGGAAACCAATCCTCCCATCAACGGCTTCTATGAGACAATGATGAGCCTGACAGCGGAACGGCGCAAGGCCCTACGGCTTGAGGCAGAACGGCACAGGCAGGAACAACTGAAAAAGATGGGTATCAAAGACACGTTGAACCCTGCTTTTGCGCCTTCTTCGGACAATATGGATAAAAAGCCGGAACAAACGGAAGAAATAAAGCAACCTGAAACACTGGCAGAAGTTGTGCCTACTTCCGAAACGGTTGCCACTTCCCTGTTCCCGGAACTTGAAACGGAAAAGCCGAAGGAGGAAGTCATGGACCATTCTCCCGTCCGTTCAACGGCCTGCTGGAGCCACACCACCGTGACGGCTCGATGGTGCTGGAAACTTCACGCAATCTCGGTTATCTGAAAGACCTCACGCCTTACGGTGCGACCTTCCAACCGCTCGACCTAACCGTGGCTATCAAAAGAGAAAGCGATGCTGTATATATCGCTCCGTGACGCTTACGAACGTCTGTATAGCCACGAGACGGAGAACCATACGGAACAAAAACCGCAGCGTGGGTATCTCAACACCTACTACGATGAGTTTGTCATGCGTTACGGTAACCTCAACGCCAGACAGAACGTGAAACTGGTGATGATGGATGCCGGAGGGCGCGACATCCTTTCGCTGGAACGTGCGGAGGACGGCAAGTTTGTCAAGGCGGACATCTTCGACCGTCCCGTTTCCTTCTCGGTAGAGAGCCGTGTCAATGCAGGCTCTCCCGGAAGAAGCCTTGTCCGCATCGCTCAACAAGTTTGGCACGGTCAATCTCGGCTATATGCGGGGGATAACAGACAGTACGGAAGAGGAACTGCTCAATGCCCTCAAGGGGCGCATCTTCTACAACCCGCTCGTAACCGGTTACGAAATTAAAGACCGCTTCATCGCGGGAAACGTGATAGAGAAGGCGGAACATATAGAGGCATGGATGAAGGACAATCTGGAAAGTGAGCGGATCCCGGAGGTGAAACAGGCGTGGGAGGCATTGAAGGAGGCCGAACCGCAGCGCATCTCCTTTGAAGACCTCGACTTCAATTTCGGGGAACGCTGGATTCCCACGGGCGTGTATGCCGCCTACATGAGCCATCCTTTTCGACACGGACGTGAAAATCGCCTACTCCGCAAGCATGGACGAATTTTCGGTGGCGTGCGGCTACCGCACCATGAAAATCACGGACGAGTTTTTAGTGAAGGGCTATTACCGGAACTATGACGGCATGCACCTGTTGAAACACGCTTTGCACAACACCTGTCCCGACATGATGAAAAGTATTGGCAAGGATGAGAACGGCAATGACATCAAGGTACGCGACAGCGAGGGGGCATACAGCTCGCCAACGCCAAGATCGACGAAATCCGCAACGGGTTCTCGGAATGGCTGGAAGAGCAGTCGCCGCAGTTCAAGGAGAGGCTGACGACGATGTACAACCGGAAGTTCAACTGTTTCGTGCGTCCGAAGTATGACGGATCGCACCAGACCTTTCCCGACCTCAATCTGAAAGGATTGGCAAGCCGGGGTCATCAAAGCGTCTATCCGTCGCAGATGGATTGCGTCTGGATGCTCAAACAGAACGGCGGCGGGATATGCGACCACGAAGTCGGTACGGGCAAGACGTTGATAATGTGCATTGCGGCGCATGAGATGAAGCGTCTGAACTTGGCGCACAAGCCGATGATTATCGGGACTGAAAGCCAATGTCGCGGAGATTGCCGCCACCTATCAAGCGGCATACCCGAACGCGCGGATTCTCTATGCCTCGGAGAAGGATTCTCGACCGCCAACCGCGTGCGTTTCTTCAACAACATCAAGAACAACGACTACGATTGTGTCATCATGTCGCACGGCCAGTTCGGCAAGATTCCGCAGTCGCCGGAGTTGCAGCAGCGCATCCTGCAAGCGGAGCTTGACACGGTGGAGGAAAAGATTGCCAAGCATTTTGCCGAGAATAACGTGGATGTCATCATCTACGCGGTGGAAAAGTCGCTGGACAGCTACAAGTTCAATCTGCTGCACTGCAAGCAGACGTTCATATCGCAGCTCAAAAGTGGAGCGATGGGCGCACGTACCATCGACGAGGGAGCAATGGACGAAAAATCGGGTATGAACTTCTCGGAGTATATGGCGTTGCTCTCCGGCAATACCGACCTTTTGGATAAGGCGAAATTAGAGAAGCGTATCGCCTCGCTCGAAGGGGAACGCAAGTCGTTCAACAAGGGCAAGCGCGATTCGGAGTTCAAGCTGGAATCCAAGACGGGAGAACTGCGCAACAACACGGCTTTCATCGAAGCCATGACGGAAGACTGGAACCGTTTTCTTTCCGTTGTGCAGACTGATAAGGGAAGGCAGCCGCCTTAATCTTGTCAAGGTGGACGGCGTGGATTCAACGGATGAGAAGGTCATCGGTAAGCGTTTGCAGGAAATCGCCAAGAACGCCATGACTGGTGGACTGTACAAGGCTGTCGGGGAACTTTACGGCTTTCCGATAAAGGTGGTCAGCGAGAGGACACTCAAAGAAGGTCTGGAGTTCACTGACAACCGCTTCGTGGTGGAGGGGAACTACAAGTACACCTACAACAACGGGCATCTGGCGATGGCAGACCCGATTGCTGCCGCACGAAACTTTCTGAACGCATTGGAGAGGATTCCGACCATCATCGACCAGTACAAGTCTAAGAACGAAGTGCTGGAAAAGGAGATTCCGCAGTTGCAGGAGATAGCGGGCAAGGTGTGGAAGAAGGAGGACGAGCTGAAACAGCTGAAGTCCGAACTCGCCGCACTGGACCGCAAGATACAGCTTGAGCTGGCTCCGGCTCAGGAAAACACGGAAGAGAACCGGCAAGGCAACGAGAAAAAACAGACGGAACAACAGCCGGAAAGCCCGCACGTGGACTTTGTACGCAGTCATTTAATTATAGGGAGACCCGGTTTATCGGAATCCAAAGGTGTAAAACTTTAATATCGAAGTCTTGACAGAAAAAGCCAGTGGTTGAATTTTTCACCACTGGCTTTAATTCTAATAATTTTTCAATCTAATATGACCGAATCTATAACGTTAAATCATAGATTATGTGTCTATTTGTGAAGAAAAAGACGTAACTTTGTATCAAAATCAAATAAGCATAACAATGGAGCCATCTATATACAGTTTTTCACTTTATACCGCACTGCCGTTGATGTTATTCTTCGGCTTTTATTTTTTGTTTGCAAAGACTCCTGAAAAGAAAATTTTCAAGAATTATCTCCGCTCCCGACAGATTATGGGTATAGCTATGCTGCTGCTTTCGGCAAATTATTCGGTACATTTCTTCTTTGGTATCCGATTCAAAAATGCGGATTCTGCCATATTGATGAACATGTCCACATACTTCCTGTGCTATTCTCTGTTCAGTTCGGCATTGATAATGTTGCTTGATCGTTTTTACATTACCAAACGGCGTGTGTGGACACATATCATTTTATGGATTATATTTTCAACTCTTTCCGGAGTTGTGTTGTTCCTGTTGCCAAGCGGAATCATGCAAAAATTCTCTTTATTTGCTTTAGCTGTATGGTTAGTCGTTTTTGGAGTCGTTTTAGCTCGCAGAGTCATAATTGCATACCGTAGAGCCATTCGGATTTTCAATGAAACTCAGGCGGATGATATAGGTACATATATCGAATGGCTTTCCATATTCACTTATTGGGCTGTTATCTTCGGTGTCGGATGCGGATTGCTGACATTTCTGCCAGACAAATATGTTTTTATCTGGATTTTGTCGTCAATACCGTTCTACAGCTATCTTTTCTACAGCTATCAGAACTACCTGCTGTTCTATGAACAGGTGGAAAATGCTTTTGAGCAAGATATACAGTCTGAAGAAGAACTTCTGACAGATACAGAAACAGAACCTAAAATAGTTTCTGAGAAAGAAGTTCCAGTGTCCTATACAGAAATTATAGAGAAAGTAGCCAACTGGATAAAGACAGACGGCTATGTCCAGCAGGGACTTACCATAAAAGAACTGTCCGAAATACTTCATACGAACCGTACCTATCTTTCCGCTTATATCAAGACTACGTATAAAATGACATTCCGCGAATGGATAACCGGTCTCCGGTTGGAGTATGCGAAAAACATACTGAAGGAGCATCCGGAAATCAATATACAGAAGCTGGCTGAGTCCTCCGGTTTTCTTTCCCGCAGTAACTTTATCAAATTATTTTCCGAGAAGGAAGGATGTACGCCTGGCAAGTGGAAAAAAGCAAATCTGGAATAATTTGTGTGGTAAAAAAGCCATTGAAAAAGGTCTCAGAAGCCCATTTTCAAAAAGTGCTCAAGCGACAAAAAAAGTGCTAATTCGACAAAAAAGTGCTCAAACGACAATTTGAAAAGTGCTCAAACGACAATTTTCATAAAACGCTGTATTTCAACAGAAAAAGTTTTTGTAATATTTTGGGCGCTGAATGGCATTTATTACCTTTGGAGAAGACAAAGATAATAAATTCAAGTTTATATGAGCAGAAAAATCACTTTTCTTACCCTGTTTCTGTGGCTGATGACGGTAACTTTTCCTGTCATTGCGCAGCAGAAAGCAGACACGACCTACACCTTCCGCTTCGTTCCGCAGAAGGACATGTTCTACGTGCCTTGGAATGGCAACGACACGGAACTTGCCCGCCTGTTGGAATGTATCGAAAACAACAAAGCCACAATTCTTGACGGCAAGCTGCCGCTATTGGTTGACGGATACTGCAATTCGCAGAGCGGTGAAGTCGAGAACCTTGCAACAGCGAAGATCCGTGCCAACCGAGTAAAATCAGAACTGATTACACGCGCGAAAATCAAGGAAGAAAACTTCATTACCCACAATCATGCGACAGGAGGGTGATTTTGTCATCGTGCGCCTGACGGTACTGGTAAAGGAAACAGCCGTGACGGATGCGGAAGCGGAAGCACGACGCAAGGCGGAAGCCGAACGACTGGCAGCCGAGAAGCGTGCCGAGCAGGAACGGCTTGCCGAAGAGCAACGTAAAGCGGAAGAAGCCCGACTTGCCGCTGAAAAGGCAGAAGCTGAGAAAGCCGCTCAACAAAATACACTTGCCGACACGCCGTCAGAAACCAAAATCACAACTGATTATCATCTCTCCCTGCGTGCCAACCTGCTGCGCTGGGCTACCCTGACACCAGACCTAGGACTTGAATGGCGCATCTGCCCATCGTGGGGCATTGCCGTAAACGGCTCGTGGACTTCTTGGAGCTGGAGTGACAAAGACCACCGCTATGCACTCTGGGAAGTGGCTCCGGAAGTGCGTTACTATATGGGTGAGAAGAAAGCCTGGTATCTGGGCGCGATGTTCAAGGCCGGACAGTTCAACTACAAGCTCTCCGAAACAGGCAAGCAGGGCGACCTGATGGGTGGCGGCATCACCGCTGGCTATCAGCTGAGGCTGAACAAGGCATTAGATCTTGATTTCAACCTCGGTTTGGGCTACCTGAATGCCGATTTCGAAAAATATGAAGTCATCGACGGTGTACGTGTACGCCGCGGCAACGAGACAAAATTGGTGTGGTCCCATCAATGCCGGTGTGACATTGGTATGGAAGTTATTCTAATACGGAGGAATAGAGTATGAAAGCAAGACAATATATAAATATGATGGGAATGGCAGCCGCCGTGCTGCTCTCTTCCTGCGTGAAGGACACGCTTTATGACACGCCGCATCCCGACTACGGGAAGATTGCGGTGACAGCCGACTGGTCGGCCCGCGGTGAGGGTATCGACATACCTGCCACATGGACGGTCACCATGGGCGACTATACGGGTACGGAGACTTCCGCCACCCATGCCCCCGACCATCTGTTTGCTCCGGGCAGCTACACCCTTGCGGTGTGGAACCCAACTGAAGGAATCATGGTAAATGGTACCACCGCCACCATTGCCGCAGCCACGGGAAACCGGGCAGGAACGGATGCCTTTGTGAACAATGCCCCGGGATGGTTCTTCACCTATACGAAACAGGTGAGCATCGAGAAAGACAAGGACTATCCGCTGACCGCCGCAATGAAGCAGCAGGTACGCGAACTGACGCTTATCATCAAACCGACGGGGGATGCCGCCGGACGCATCACGGAGATTGTTGCCCATCTGACGGGTGCAGCCCGAACACTCGATTTCGCTACTGATACCTACGGAGCCGCTTCGAACGTCGTGCTGCCCTTCACCAAGATAACCGAAGGTGACGATGCCGGCAAGTGGAAAGCCACGGTGCGGCTGCTGGGTGTGACCGGCACGGAACAACTGCTGACGGGTGAAATCCGCTATGCTGACGGCAACCCGACCCCCACCACGCTGAAAAGCGACCTCACGGAAGCCCTCAAGGAGTTCAACACCGGAAAGGGCGAATCGCTGACCCTCGGCGGAACGCTGGTTGAGACTCCCGAAGGCATGGAAGTGGACGGAGCCGAAATCAACGGCTGGGAAGAAGTGAAAGGTGATGATGTAAATGCTGATTTGTAAATAATAAAATTATAGATATAATGAAGACGAGATTTTTTACACTTGCAACGCTCGCCCTCGCACTGGCAGCCTGCAACAACGACAACGAGAACCTGAACGGTGACCCCGTGGCCGCCCAGTTTACCGCCAACATCGCCCCCGCCACCCGCGCCAGCGGAACCACCTGGACTGGCGGCGACCGTATCGGCATCACCGACATCGGCAACGATTCCCAGTACGGCAACGTGCCTTTCATCCTGAAAAACGGGAAATTTGAGGCAGAAGGAAAGGTTATCTATATCGAAGATACAAAGACCCATACTTTCCGCGCCTACTATCCGTACAACACGACGGGAGGCATCCTCGCAGCCACGACCGATGCCACGGCGCAGCAGAACCAGCCTGCCATCGACTTCCTCTTTGCTTCAGGAGCCACGGGAGACAAAAACAACCCGGTAGTAAGCTTTACCGACAAAACCGCCAAAGGCGGTGAAGACAACTCCTTCCACCACCGCATGAGCCAGATAACCCTTACCTTCGAGGCGGGCGACGGCGTGAATTTCAGCGTGGTCAAGCCTGAACGTTACACGCTAGCCGGATTGTTACTCACCGGTACGTTCAACACGGCCGACGGTATTGCCACCGCAGACAACGGAGTACAGACCGGAGAACTGACCATGAATCTGGCAGACGGCAATCTCACGTCATCGATCATCCTCTTCCCGCAGACAGTTGCATCCCTGCCGTTGGTTGTGAATTACAAAGGTCAGGAATATCATGCCACACTCACCATGCCCGAAGGCGCACTGCTGGCGGGCAACAACTATACCTATACCGTCAAGGTACGCAACAAAGTCCTTGAAGTCAGCGAAGCCACCATTGCAAAGTGGAACGATATAGACGGTGGAGATGTGGGTGCTGACCTGTAAGATTTTAATAATTAATCGATTAGAATGAAGAATTATGAGACATAGATTATTTATCCCCGCAGCCACCGCACTGCTGTTCGCCCTCGCCGCCTGCACGCAGGACGAACTTGCTGATGATAACCGTCTGCCCGAAGGTGAATACCCTGTATTCATCCGTGCCACCGGACTGTCCGTAGAGGCAACGCCGCTGGCAGCCCCTTCAACCCGTGCCTCCGTGGACGGCGACTGGCAGGGCGTACACACTGTGGCACTCAAGATGGGCGATGCGGTAAAGGAATACACCGTTACGGCTTCTACCGATTTCAAGAGTGCCACGCTTTCACGCGAGAACGACCCGTACTACTGGACCAGCCGCGACCCGATTACCGTATCGGCATGGTGGCCCTTCGATAATACAGACATCACACAGATGCCTGCCGTGAAGGTGGCCGAAGACCAAAGCAAATTGACTGACTTCCAGAACAGCGACTTCATCTCTGCTGAGAACCGGAAGGTGGAATTTAACAACCCGACTCTCGAATTTACCCACCGCACGGCACGCGTGACAATCGAACTGAAGCCCGGCACGGGATTCACGAGCGTCGCCGGTGCCACGGTGAGCCTCATGAGCCTGTCCGCCGATAACGGCAACCCGACCGCCATCAAGACCTACAACGCAAGCGGCAACACCTACGAGGCACTGACCGCCCCGCAGACCGTTGCGGCAGGCAAACCGTTCGTCAAGGTGGAACTCGGCGACGGCACCTTCTACTTCCGTCCGCAGAACAACGTCGTATTAGAAGCGGGCAGCCGCTATAAATACACCGTTAAGGTGAACGCCACCGGCCTGACGTTAGAGGGTTGCACCATCGGCAGCTGGG